>Ga0310691_10008816_pt1 | contig 10316 bp, 8 predicted proteins | sample 176DNAGHGlowgp2_FD_203887 | JGI IMG/M metagenome (GOLD analysis project Ga0310691, IMG submission 203887) | Sheep rumen microbial communities from Palmerston North, Manawatu-Wanganui, New Zealand - 1766 DNA GHGlow gp2 (v2) (version 2) | ecosystem: Host-associated > Mammals > Digestive system >...
GCCAGCTGTCCTGCCACCTTTACCCAACCGTTCAGGCCCTCCTTGTTCTTACGGAAAGTCTTGATGTAGTCATCGGCAAAACCTATTGCGCCAAGTATGACCGTAGTAATCAGCATCAGCCACATATATATGTTCTTAAGGTCGCCGATAAGCAGGCACGGTATCAGGATGGCCACGATTATTATCACTCCACCCATGGTCGGGACACCTTTCTTGGTCACACCGAACGGATCCAGTTTTACGTCACGCTGGGTCTCGGAGATATTTTTCCGTTTGAGCATGTCTATGAAATGACTGCCGAACCAGCAAGAGACTATCAGTGACAGCACAAGGGCGAATATGGCCCTGAAAGTCACATAACTGAACATTCCTCCGCCGGGGATATCGACTCCCGCATTCCTTAAGTATTCAAAAAGACTGTATAGCATTTTTTAAATTGAGAATTGAGTTTAAAAACAGTCACGTATTACTTCGTGGTCGTCAAAATGATGTTTGACTCCCTTTATCTCCTGATAATCCTCGTGTCCCTTGCCGGCCACCAGGATCACGTCGCCGGCCTGAGCCATCATGCAGGCGGTGCGGATAGCCTCCCGTCTGTCGGCAATGGATATAACCTTCTGCATGTCATCCCTGGTCAGTCCGGCCAGCATATCATTGATAATGTCCTGAGGCTCCTCAAAGCGCGGATTGTCCGATGTGATTATCACCCTGTCACTATACTTGACGCTCTCCTTGGCCATCAGCGGACGCTTTCCCTTGTCTCGATTGCCTCCGGCACCTACCACTGTTATTATCTGCCCCTTGCCGTCCAGCACGTCAACAATGGTAGTAAGCACATTGGTCAAAGCATCGGGAGTATGGGCGTAATCAACTATAGCCGTAAAGCCCTTAGGCGAGCGGATTGCGTCAAAACGGCCGTTAACCGGAACCAGCGTACTCATTACGGTAAGCACCTCCATCGGGTCTCGTCCCAGATTGACAGCCGTACCGTAAACCGCCAGCAGGTTGCTGGCATTGAACTTACCTATGAATTTGAGAAAGACCTCACGTCCGTTAATCTCCAAAAGCATTCCGTCAAAACCCGATTCCAGCAGACGGCCCTTGAAATCGCAAATACTGCGCAGGGAGTATGTGGTAACCTTGGCCTTGGTGTTCTGCACCATTACAAGACCGTTCTTATCGTCCAGGTTTGTAACCACGAAAGCGTCTTTAGGCATATCGTCAAAAAACTTCTTCTTGGCCTTGAGGTAGTTATCAACCGTCTTATGGTAATCCAGATGGTCACGCGTCAGGTTTGTAAATATACCTCCGGCGTATTTCAGGCCGCCTATGCGTTTCTGAACGATGGCGTGCGAACTGCATTCCATAAAAACATACTTGCAGCCTTCATCTGCCATACGCCCCAGCAGACGGTTAAGCGTCACGGCATCAGGGGTTGTATGGTCTGCCGGGATAGGTTGACCGTCAATATAGTTACATACGGTGGAAAGCAGTCCGGTCTTATATCCCATCTTGCGGAACATGTTATATAACAAGGTGGCAATGGTAGTCTTTCCGTTTGTACCTGTTACACCCACCAACTTCAGCTTGTCAGTAGGATTGCCAAAGAAACGGGTGGCAACTGTGCCGACAACATCCTCACAATCAGGAACCTGAATGTATGTTACACCGTCTGTCAACTGTTCGGGCAACACCTCACACAATACTGCTCCGGCTCCAAGTCCTATAGCCTTGTCTATGAACTGATGACCGTCAACGGTATTGCCGCGCATGGCCACGAACAGACAACCTTTATCCGCCTTGCGCGAATCAAGCTGTATATCAGTAACCTCCATTCCGGTATCTCCTACCGTCCTGATTGTCTTAAGTCCAAAAACCAGTTCTCCTATTGTAGCCATATAAATCACATTGATAAAGTCAAATGTATCCTATCACCTTTATTAAAACGGGTATTGCTGCCAGGAACCTGGCTTTTGACCCGGCCCACGCCCGATATACTGACCTTCATACCCATTCTCTCCAGCAGATAAAGAGCATCCGTTGCACCCATGCCGCGGACATCAGGTACAATCCCCTCGGAGTATTCCACATAATTCATCACATATCGGCCCGAATCCGAATTGACCGAACCCCAGACACTGTCTGCCACCAACCTGTCAGCACGCCGCATGAGGTTTTTCTTGCCTATTCCCATAAGAACGGTGCTGGCCTTGGCCAGATCACCGGACAGCACCTTGGGAATGAACTGTCTGGTTGAGTCATACGCCTCCTTAATGTCCTTCAGGTTGCGGCTGGCCATGACTTTCTCTGATATCTCATGAAACGCAGGAGCCGCCCATGTAGCTCCACCCGCAGCACCTCCGTCGGTACGTACGGATACTATGCATGAAAACTGCGGATCATCGGCCGGGAAATAACCGCAGAAAGAGACCATATGCCTGCGGGGACCATCCCTGTAACCGGCAGCACCCTGGGACAACTGGGCTGTACCGGTCTTTCCTGCAACCGCAAAATGTTTTGATGCCGCATTCTTGCCCGTACCCTCTGTCACAACATGCTCAAGCATATATCTTATCTTCTCAAGAGTCTCATCCTTGCACATATGACGTCGCACAATCTCAACAGGGAACTCCTTGACCACCTCTCCTTCGCGTGTAACAGATGTTACCAGTCGGGGAGCCACCATACATCCGCCGTTAGCTATTCCATTATAGAAGGCAAGAGTGTTTATGACCGGTAGTTGTGTATTGTAACCTATTGACATCCAGGGCAGACGTGTTGCATCCCAGTAACCGTCGCGTCTTATCACCGGAGCCGCAGTACCGGTAAGCTGAAGACCGAAATGGGTATTGATGCCGGTACGGTATATTCCATCCACAAACTCCTCGGGATGATCCTTATATGCGGCATGTATCAGTTTTGATGTTCCGATATTACTGGAGTTGGCAATGATATGGGGAACGTCCAGCCAGCCGTACTTGTGTGAATCGGTCATTCTGGAACCCCCTCCGAAACCCACATACACGCCATTCTCACAGAACACGCTGTCCGTCATTGATATCTTGCCGTCATCAAGCGCCACCATCATGGATACAGGCTTGAAGGTGGATCCGGGCTCATAGATTTCCCTTACGGCATTGTTCTGTATCTCATCAAACTGACCTGGCCCGGTTTTGGTAAGACTGGCTATTGCCTTGATATCACCGGTTGCCACCTCCATCAGCACCACTATTCCCGATGCTGCATTCCACTTATCCATCACTCCGCGCAATGCCACCTCGGCGATATCCTGCATATCCACGTTAATTGTGGTATGGACGTCACATCCGTCAATCTGCGGAACATCTGCAACCATACGGCTTACATTCTGTACCTTCTCCTGATGCCCGCGTCCCGGGACGCCGCGCAACAGAGAGTCAAAAGAGAGTTCCAGACCATTTCTGGCCGAATCCTTGGCCTCATACATGCTGCCTATGGTACGTGCCGCAAGCGTTCCGAAAGGTTTCTGGCGTGAAATCTTGGATTCGGCACTGAAAAACCACCACTCATACTTGGGCTTTAGCCAAACCGTCCTCACAAGTGACTTGTACTGATTGTATGATATGGGGTATGAATTCCTCGATGTCCCGGGAAGCAGCAACCATGAGTGGGATTTTGTCTCAAAACCTTTTCTGTAATGGTCTGCAAACTCCTGAACGGAATATTGCGGAAACAATTCGTGCATCTGACGTGCAAACTCAATGACGTGCCTGCTGTAAAGGGTGTCCTTGCGCTCCTGATCCTTCTTGGCCCTGACCGGATCTTTCTCTGAAGTCTTGAAATCAAGGAATACCCTGTACTGTTTCATACTGCTGGCCAACAACAGCCCCTCATCACTCAGGATATTGCCACGACGTGGTTCTATCACTCTGTTGACAGGAGTCATGTTCCTTGAGACATCATTCCAGTACTGTCGTTCACCGAACATGACCAGGCCCATCTTAATGATAATTAACAGACCCCATACAGACATAATCAGGAACAGGGAGACGTACTTGCGCGACACCCTCTTCTTTTCAAGATTCCTATCTGTATCTCTGTCTGTCATATCTCTTATTCGGGCAAACGGTAAGGCGGTTCAGTAGCAGGCTGCAGTCCGGAGCCGTTACGGGTGGCAATTCTCTCAATGTATGAGGGCTTGCTCTTGGCCGATACGTCACTAGTGGTATTCAGGGTCTGATACTCCATATCCACAAGTTCACGCCTCAACCTCTCGGCATAAGCCTGGTCACGCTGATAAGCATAACGGTTACCTATGTAAAAGATAACACATCCCAATATCTCCAGCAACAACCATACGTTACGTTGGATAAAATCAGGCATGGACCTCATGAATCCCTTCCTTTTTACGGTGTTGTCTGTGCTGTTCTCCTCCATATCAAACCTTCTCTGCAATTCTCAGTTTGGCACTACGCGAACGCGGATTGGCTGTCTGCTCGGCAGTATCAGGCACAATCGGCTTACCTATGCTGCGCAACGGCACCTCACGGTTCCCGTAGAAATCAGTCTTTATTTCACCCTCAATGTTTCCGCTTTTCATCAGGTTCTTGACCATGCGGTCCTCGATTGAGTGATAAGTTATAATTACCAGACGACCGCCCTTATCAAGCAGACCGACAGCCCCTGTAAGCATCTCACGCAGGGCATCAACCTCATGGTTTACCTCCATACGCAAGGCCTGGAACAGTTTTGCAGTATCTTTCTTTTCACGCTCACGCCCTATCACCGGCCGTATGGCCTCCAGGAGTTGTGAAACAGTCTCCAAACGGCAGTTCTTGCGGGCTCTGCCGATAGCCTGTGCTACCTGACGACCGTTCTGGAGTTCGCCGTACAGCCAGAACAGCTGAGCCAGCTTTTCCTCGGGATAATCATTCAGTACATCCGATGCCTTTATCCCCTCCTTCTGGTTCATGCGCATATCTATCGGACCCTCAAAACGGAAAGAGAAACCGCGGGTACTGTCATCAAAATGATGCCATGACACGCCCAGGTCTGCCAATATGCCGTTTACCTTGTCATGCCCGTACCAGCGCATGAAATTGGACATATAGCGGAAATTGGAATAAACAAAAGTGAAACGGTCATCTCGGATTATGTTGTTCATGGTGTCGGCATCCTGATCAAAACCGTAAAGATGACCTTTTGAGGTAAGAAGGGACAGTATCTCTCGTGAATGGCCGCCACCACCGAATGTGGCATCCACATAGACTCCGTCAGGAGCCGTAACGAGTCCTTCTACACTCTGTCTGAGAAGAACCGGCACATGATATGTCCCGTTTGTGTCCACTTGTCTTTTATGTATATGTTGTGTATCACTCAGTCATGAATTTTTTCAGGCTATCGGCAAATTCACTGTCTGACATGAACGGCTGCATGCTCTCCGAAGCCGCGATGTCCGGAGCCCATATCTCTATGGTCTGCTCCATTCCCACAAACAGTGCGTCCTGCTTAATGCCGGCCTTGTTGAGCAAGGTTTGAGGCAGCAGCATACGTCCGTTGCTATCCAGCTGAACTTCCTGAGCCTCAGATACAAGTTTGCGGTATACCATCTGCTGATTGCCGTCAAAACGGTTCAGCTTGGCGCGCACCCCGGCTATCTCTTCCTGCCATTGGGCAGCAGGATATACGACAAGACAGTTCTCAAAGTAATCCTTTCGGACCACTAGGGTCTGACAACCGGACTGCTGCAGGATGCGGCGGAATCCGGCCGGCATGAACGCTCTGTTCTTAGCGTCCAGACGCACTGGGAACTGACCTATGAAGCTCATTTATTGCCTTTAACCGATATTTGGTTTCAAAGTTATACAAAATCCTCCCACTTTAACCCACTTTCCCCCACTTTTTATTTAAAAAAGTTTTTAACAATCTGTTGATAACTCAGATGGCTCAATATCAGATAATTGGCATGAGCATGCTAAAGTGACGGTTTGGCACAGACGGATAAGTGTTGATAAAATTGGGAATTGAGAATTAATTCCAAATTCTCAACTCTCAATTATTTCTTGTGCCCGTTTTAGGGCGATGTTAATGTGACTGCAGATATTCTCCTTACCTACAACTTCATCCATTCCGGCATCCTCTATAACCTTCATCACCTTGGGGTTGACGCCCGACAGAACAACCTTGACACCCATCTGAGAACACATGCGGCACATATTCTGCAGGTTATGTACACCTGTTGAGTCAATGAAAGGAACCTTACGCATACGGATTATGCGCACCTTTGCGCGACCGCCCATATCGCCCATCATCTCCTCAAACTTGTTACCTATCCCAAAGAAATAGGGGCCGTTTATCTCATAAACCTTAACGCCTTCAGGGATAGTGAGATGATCCAGATTACCCTGCACGTCACTATCGGCATTGGGGTCAATCTCATCGCTCAGGACCGATACGTTGGTGGTTTCGGCCATACGTTTCATGCAGAGCAGGCAGGCTATTAGCACGCCAACCTCAATGGCGACGGTCAGGTCAAATATCACGGTCAGGAAGAATGTTACCAGCAGCACTATTATATCGGACTTGGGGTTCTTGAGTATGGCCTTGAAACTGCGCCACTCACTCATATTGTACGATACCACCACCAGGATACCGGCCAGGCAAGACATAGGGATGAACTTGACAAGCGGCATCAGGAAAAGGTAGATGAGAGCCAAAACAATTGCGTGCGCAATACCTGCCACCGGAGTGCGTCCGCCGTTGTTGATGTTGGTCATGGTTCGTGCAATTGCGCCGGTGGCGGGTATTCCGCCTATCAACGGCGATACCATATTGGCTATGCCTTGTGCCACAAGTTCCTGATTACTGTCATGACGGTCTCCTATCACACCATCGGCCACAGCTGCCGAGAGGAGTGACTCGATAGCACCCAGCATTGCAATCACCATAGCCGGTTGTGCCAGGCGGGTAATGTTGTCCCAACTGATTTTGGGGACCTCGGCCTGAGGCAGTTCGGTACTGATTGAGAATCTGTCGCCAATGGTCTCTATCCCTTCAACGCCCACATTGCGCAGGATAAGACATACAATTGTCATAACGATGATCGCCACCAGTGATCCAGGTATCTTGCGACTGATTTTGGGTGTAAGCACTATAATCAGAATGCTGCCGACTCCCACAAGCAGAGACCACCAGCTTACTGTACTGAAATTGTGGAAGTAAACCGCCCATTTATCCAAAAAGCCCGCCGGAACGCTCTCTATCTGAAGTCCGAAAAGATCCTTTATCTGAGTTGCAAATATAGTAAGCGCAATACCGCTGGTAAAGCCCACAACTATGGGATATGGAATATATTTAATGATGGTTCCCAAATGAAGGATACCCATCAGAATAAGGAACGCGCCTGCCATGAATGTGGCTATTGCCAGTCCGCTCATACCGTAATCCTGTATTATTCCGTACACAATCATGATGAACGCTCCGGTAGGACCGCCAATCTGGACCTTGCTGCCGCCAAAGAATGAGATAATGAAACCGGCCACGATAGCCGTAAGTATACCGGCCTCCGGGGTCGCTCCCGATGCGATGCCGAAGGCTATGGCAAGCGGCAAAGCCACTATACCTACAATTACGCCTGCAAGCAGGTCCTGAACTAAAGTCTGTTTGTCATAACCGTTCCTGAAAGTAGAGAACAGTTTTGGTTGGAAACCATTGAGATTCATAATGTTAACATCTTTGTGGCCAGTCCTTTACCGGCCGTTGATAAAATCCATTTCGTTTTCGGCCGCGAAATTACACATTTTCCGGCCCTATTATCCAATGTGTCTGTTGTTGTTGACTGAACCACGCCTTAATTATAGAATTTTAACCACGTTTGTCAACCCAGCTGGACAAACCGCAGCTTGTTTCTTGTAATCATTATGCATTTTTCTTACATTTGTGCCATCTGTAACGAAAAAGCAATCCGCTGATATGTCAAAAGCTATAATAAGAATTGGGTTACTGGCACTGCTGTTTTCTGCCATATCGTTTAACGGCAGCAATCTCAAAGCTGCCAGCTATTCAGAAAACAACCTGATATTCCTTTGCATCGGACAATCTAACATGGAAGGTAATGCAAGGCCCGAAGACCAGGATATGACCGGCGTCAGCATTACACGTTTCAAAAAGATGTACTGCGCCGACAGCGACGGGTCCAATAAAGGCAAGTGGGCAACCGCCTACCCGCCGTTGTGCCGTCAGAGCACAGGACTCACGCCCGTCGACTATTTCGGCCGATACCTTTGTGACAGCCTGGCTACCAAATACAAGATATATGTCATAGTGGTTGCTGTCGCCGGATGTTCAATCAAGATGTTTGACAAGGACCAGTACCAGTCATATATAAGCGAGCAGGAGACCTGGATGCAGAACATTGCCAATGATTATGGAGGTAATCCCTACGGACGTCTTATAGCACTGGCCAAAGAGGCTCAGAAAATCGGCGTAATAAAAGGAGTACTGCTTCACCAAGGAGAAACCGATGCTTATAATGATGATTGGATAACCAACGTTAAAAAGGTCTACAACAATATTCTCACAGACCTTGACCTCAAATCAGGAGCTGTTCCGATGCTGGTAGGCGAGGTGGTCAATGCCGATCAGAACGGAGTATGCGCAGGAGCCAACACCACAATAGCCAAACTTGCCAAACAGAACATGACCATACATCTCATTTCATCCGCAGGATGCCCTGCGGGACCGGATAATCTTCATTTCTCGGCCGAAGGTTACAGGATGCTGGGCAAACGCTACGGAGAGAAGATGTTTGAACTGCTCAAGAAGAAAGGATATGATACCAAGTCGGCAGTTGAATCCGTAAATACAGATACACCCGATATGTCTTATGACTCACCAATCTATAACATGAACGGTCAGCAACTTATCGCCCCGGGAAACGGAATCAACATCATCAACGGACACAAATACATCTTCAGATAAAAAGGACGGAAAAAGGATCCAAAAAGAGCGGCTCGAAAGCCGCTCCTCGCGACTGGAAGGAGCATTTTTCGCGTTAGCGAAATAAAAAAAGGTCGGAAAAAGGATCAAAAAAAGAGCGGCTCGAAAGCCGCTCCTTTTGTGATCCTTAGCAGATTTGAACTGCTGACCTCTTGCCTGTCAAGCAAGCGCTCTAAACCAACTGAGCTAAAGGATCAGACATGTGTTTCGTCGCGGATTCGAACCGCGGACCTCTTGCGTGTGAAGCAAGCGCTCTGAACCGGCTGAGCTAACGAAACCTGATCAGATTCCGTGCGTTAAAGCGCGGCAAAGATACTCCTTTTTTTAATATCGGCAAAACAATTGCGTTATTCCCAATACTCAAATTCACGCACCAGCACTTCTTCGGGAAATCCGTACTGATTATATGTACGGGCGTCCTTCCAGTTGCCGTGCTCATCCAGATCTCCGTATTTGGTATAGACAATATTCTCCTCTTTTTCCCCTTCCTCATTCCAGGTGGTTATATGCTTTTCGATAATATTCTGGTTTTCATCATACATATTGGTCTCTACAGTCTTTTTTCCGGTCTGAGGCTCCTTTTCTGTCACCTTTACCGGATTGCCCGATCTGTCTGTACGTATAGTGCTTATAGTCACAACTTTACCATCCTCGGTTATAACAGACTTATGATGACGGCCTATAGAGGACTGCTTTACCGTCATACGGAATCTGCGTCCGTTCTTTTCCATGCTGTATTCAAGAGTTCCTCTCTTTTCCGAAACCAGATTCATCTGAGCCAACGTTCTCCCGCCTGCCTTTGTAGTACTGCGCTTACAAACACCGTTCTCAAAGAGGCTTTCAGTTTCAGACTGTATACGTTCTGCACTGTCCATGAGTGCCGAGCAAACCTCGTAGCCATAGACATCATAGATAGAGACGTTGACGTACATGACATCGGTACCCTTATTGCCGGCATACCACAGTTCCGGCATCAGGTGCCAGACCGTAACCTTCTGGACACGGCCTTTCATTCCGTCAAACGGTTTTTCCTGATAATGGTTTCCGCCGCATGAACTGAATACGGAGATGCATCCGGTCAGCAATATCAGCAATGAACATATTATGCTCTTTCTCATATGGCTCAAATAATATTCTGTTTTTTCATTTCAGTTACGGTTAGCTCCAGCTCATCATACCACTCCTGTCCGAAACGACGTATCAGTGGCTCCTTCAAGCACTTATAGACGGGCAGATGCTCTCTGTGGCCTTTAATCACGGCGGCCTGGCAAACATCCCATCGGTCATAGTTCAGACCCCAGTAAGGGCCAAGTTTCTTTACGCGGATGGGATACAGATGG
>Ga0310691_10008818_pt1 | contig 10314 bp, 8 predicted proteins | sample 176DNAGHGlowgp2_FD_203887 | JGI IMG/M metagenome (GOLD analysis project Ga0310691, IMG submission 203887) | Sheep rumen microbial communities from Palmerston North, Manawatu-Wanganui, New Zealand - 1766 DNA GHGlow gp2 (v2) (version 2) | ecosystem: Host-associated > Mammals > Digestive system >...
GTGATACCATTCAATTGCATTTGACAAATAACTGCAATAATTTACACATTTTTCTGTTAATTTCGGGGTGGATTTGCTTTATATTATTAATATACCCCAAAATAACGGAGGACCAAGTCATGGCTTACCACGCTAAAACTTCATCTGACATCACGGCCAAAGAGATCGAACATATGGAACTTGTGAGGAAACTGGCGGGCGAATGCATCGTCATCCTCAAGAATGATGATGTTCTTCCCGTAAGTGCCAGCAAGATAGCCGTTTATGGCAACGGAGCACGTCATTACGTTAAGGGCGGGACCGGTTCAGGTGATGTTAACAGCAGGTTTACCGTGCCGGTCGAGGAGGGCCTGATCAGGGCCGGATTCGAGGTCACGAACAAGGGCTGGCTCGACAGGTTCGATGCTGATCTTGAAGTGTATACAAGAGATTATCTGAAGATGATCGACGAGTACACCAAGGCGAGGAAGATCGCGCCAGAGATGGGGCTTTTTGACAATCCTTTCGGAGTTATGGAGCAGCCTGAAGTTACTGACGCGGATATCGACAGTGAGACGGAGCTTGCGCTGTTCGTGATAACAAGAGATGCGGGCGAGGGCAAGGACCGTGAGTATAAGAGGGGTGATTATCTCCTGACTGAGACTGAGGAGTCCAACCTGAAGAAGATCGCTTCATCGTATAAGAAGACGGCGGTGATCATCAATGCGGGCGGCATCATCGATACTTCGGTCATCAATTCGATAGATGGCGTAGGCGCCATATTGACGGTAAGCCAGCTCGGAAACCTTGGCGGCGATACCATTGCAGATGCTGTGTCCGGCAAGATCACACCTTCCGGCAAGCTTACAGATACATGGGCAAAGAGATACGAGGATTATCCTAATCATGCGACGTTCAGCAAGGATGACAGTGATGAAGTCTATGGTGAGGGTATCTATGTCGGGTACAGGTATTTCGATTCGTTCGGGATCGAACCGATGTATCCGTTCGGATTTGGTCTGTCGTATACGACTTTTGATACCGAAACGGTTGCTACAAGGCTTGACGGCAGCAGGATAACTATTACATGCAAGGTCACGAATACGGGTTCGAGATTCTCAGGCAAGGAAGTCGTACAGGCTTACTGTTCTGCGCCTGAGGGGAATATCGACAAGCCTTTCAAGGTGCTCGTGGGATATGCCAAGACAAGCTGTCTCGCGCCCGGAGGATCGGAAGAAGTCGATATCGTCTTTGATATCAGGGAAGCAGTGTCCTACGATGCGGCTTCAGCACAGAAGGTGCTCGAAGAGGGCGACTATCTGATCCGCGTCGGAACGTCTTCGGCTGACAATAAGGTCGTTATGGTAGTCAATGTTCCCGGTAGGATCGTTACGGCAAACCTGAAGAATCTCTTCGCTCCCGATATGGAGATCTCGGAACTGACTAACCCCGGCAAGGGCAGGGCGCTCCATGAAGCTTCTGACAGGGAGCAGACCGCAGGCCTTGAGAAGTTTGTCCTCGACATCGATCAGATGCCTGAAGAGGATGTTACATACACGGATGAAAGAGATGAGTTTACTGCTCCGGAAGGTGCAGGCAGGATCACACTTAACGACGTCATGAACGGTGAGGCGGACCTTAAGGAACTGATTGCGCAGCTGACACCTGAGGAGATGGCGTATATCTGCGTCGGCGCTTTCGAGGGGAACAGGAAGGATGACAGTGCGGTAGGTGCACAGTCAACGCAGGTTCCCGGCGCTGCAGCTGAGACCACGGCGTATTACCTGGAGTCGAGGGGGATCCCGTCGCTCGTTCTGGCTGACGGTCCCGCGGGATTGAGGCTCCAGCCCCACTTTAAGTCATATCCCGACGGATCGCTCGTTCCAGGCGGATATGTTTTCGGATTCTTCAAGCAGGATTTTCCTTCGGATCTTCCTGACGGATGCACTGACTATTACCAGTACTGCACGGCGATCCCGATCGCGACTGCACTGGCTCAGTCCTGGAATCCCAGTCTTATTGCGGATATGGGTTATATCGTCGGAGAGGAGATGATCGACTATAATGTACATCTCTGGCTCGCACCCGGCATGAACATCCACAGGAATCCTTTGTGCGGACGTAATTTCGAGTATTATTCGGAGGATCCGCTGATCTCAGGAAAGTGTGCTGCGGCTATGACTATTGGCGTTCAGAAGAACAAGGGAAGAGGAACGACGATCAAGCATTTCTCCGGCAACAATCAGGAGGACAACAGACTGTTCTCAAATTCACATGTCACGGAGAAGACCATGAGGGAGATCTATCTGAGAGGATTTGAGATCGCCGTCAAGGAGTCACAGCCCCTTGCCGTCATGACATCTTATAACCTGCTGAACGGTACGCATACGGCAAATAATTATGATCTTATCCAGAATGTCTTAAGGGACGAGTGGGGCTATAAGGGCGTTGTCATGACCGACTGGTTCACGACTTCTGACGCCGTGGCTGCAAAAGGATTCGGACACCCTGAGAAGTATGGGTCTTCATCTTCCGCACTCTGCATGCATGCCGGTAATGACTGGATCATGCCCGGCGAGCAGGCTGACATTACGGACATCCTAGATTCGATAGCAGACGGCAGTCTCGCATTGGCCGATCTGCAGTCATGTGTTTACAATATCCTCAAAACGTGTATTATCTGTACCGGAGATTGATGCACTGAAATGAGTTCTATTGACCTTGAGAAGATGACAAAGGAAGAAGCCCTGGAGTACATGGGGCTTCCTTCTGATGCAAACGATTTTATCATCGACGAGAAGTTCTGGAAGATGAGCAAGAACCTCCGCGGCAAGAACGGGGAGGAGAATGAGGAAGCCCTTAATGAGCTGTCCGCTGTCTATAACATCGCGTGCGGAAGAAGGGACGAAGCTCTCGCGAAGCAGGAAGCCTACGCGAAAGAGAAGAAGATCGCAGGCAAGACAAAAGGCGAATGGAAGAACTTCTTCTCTTATGAGTGGTTCAAGATACTTGTTATCGCCATTATCGCGATCTGCTTTGTGAGCATCATATACAGCGTGTTTACGAACAGGTACGATGTGTCTATCGTCGTGTTCGGCCATATGGATGTAGAGACGGAGCTTCTCGGCGATTCAGTAAAGTCGGATGAGTTCAAGAAGCCGTATGTCACTTATGTCGATCTCGTGGTTCCAAACGATCAGCAGATCACACAGAACATATATGCAGACCAGAGCTTTGCATCGGCGATGAATTCGTATCCTAACGTGCTCATAACAGATACGATGACATATAAGTACTATTTCGGTTATTATCACGATCTTGAAGGTGTTTATGACAGCATATGGAGTTCGCTGTCATCGCAGGAGAAGTCTGTTGCGGAGCCCGTCTATCTGAGCGAGCGTGAGGCTTTCGAGTTTACGGAAGCATACTATAAGGAGATAGGGATGGCTGACGGAACGAAGGCGGAGGAATGTGATCCTACGCCAATCCTTATCGGATTCAGGCTGAAGGATAAGGAGTCTGCAATAAACCTTGGCATCGAAGAGAAATGGCCTGACACCGAAGAAGGCCTGATCGTCTGCATCAACAGGGATACTACCGATATAGAAGCGTCACAGAAGATGGTGACGAGCATTATTCAGAGGGCGGCAGTAAGGTAAGATAATTCCTCTTTAGTCAGGGGACGCAAAAGTCCCGGTTCTTCCAAGTCCAGTCTGAGACCTGCAATTGATATCCTTCTTAAGGATACGACAGATCTTCCGTAATGTGCGATTATGCGCCTGACCTCGTGTGTCTTGCCTTCAGTTAAGGTGATGAGGCAGGTCTTGTTACCCTTAAGTTCGAGCATGGCCGGTGCGAGTTTTGTGTGCTCTTCCATGTCGGTAAGAGTGATGCCTTGCTTAAGCTCAGCGGCGATCTCTCTGGTCAGGTCGTCGCCTTCGTAGGTGACGAGATATGACTTCTCAACCTTGTATCTTGGTGATGTGAGCTTGTGGTTGAGAGTGCCGTCATTTGTTATGATCAGCAGACCTGTCGTGTGGTAATCGAGGCGGCCAACCGGACTCAGGTGCTTGCCTTTGAGGCTGTCAGGGATATAGTTGCCGACGCAGTCGAGCCGCGGGTCCTCCATCGCAGTAAGCACTCCGTCGGGCTTGTCGAACAAAAGATAGATATATTCATTGCTGTCTATCTGTTGACCGTTCACAGCGATGTCATCCTCAGTGTTTACGCCAAAGCCGGGATCTCGCACAAGTGCGCCGTTCACCGTGACACGGCCCTTGAGGATCATGCCCTTGACTTCGCTTCTCGTACCGACGCCGGTATTTGCCAACAATTTATCTAAACGCATAAGGCGATTATACAATACTTGCGGTATAATTTTTATCATGAAAACGATCAATCTCGAGACGGGGCTTCCCTCGGCAAGGCAGGCGATGGACCGCCTGACCAACGAACTGTACAGGATCAGAGCGCAGGGCATACCCTACGCGAAAGTGATCCACGGCTACGGAAGCACCGGCAGCGGCGGCGCGATCAAGAGCGAGCTTAAGCGCCACGTAACCGTCCTCCGTCAGCGGAGGCTCATAACCGGGTTTATCCCGGGCGAGGATTTCGGGCCGTTCTCAGCATCAGGCAGGGATGTGGTCGCCAGGTTCCGCGAGCTTAGGACCGACATCGACTGGGGCAGGAGCAACGACGGGATATCCATACTTATCTTGAAATGAGGAACAGATCATGGCTGATATCGAAGCTAAATGGGCAGAATTTGAGAACATGTGCAGGAACTGCAGGGAATGCGGCCTGAGAGACGGCGCGGCTAACGTCGTCATCTACAGAGGGGCGAAGGAAGCTCCGCTCATGATCGTCGGCGAGGCGCCCGGCGCAGAAGAGGATGCGGCAGGCAAGCCGTTTGTTGGCCGCTCCGGAAGACTTCTCCAGAGCCTGATCGACGCATACGGATTTGACGGATCTGATTACCACATCTGCAACATCTGCAAGTGCCGTCCTCCCGAGAACAGGCGCCCTGAACCGTCAGAGATCGCAGCATGCAAGCGCAACCTCGCCATGCAGTTCATGCTGGTGCGCCCAAAGGTGATCCTCCTCTGCGGATCGACCGCATATGAGGGATTCTTTGGAACAAAGCCCGTCATGAAAGATGTGCGCGGCAAGTTCATCGAGAAGAACGGATACCTGATCATGACGACGTATCATCCCGCGTTCGCGCTTAGAAATCCGGCGAACAAGATGCCGATCTACGAAGATATGGGCAAGGTGCGTGCCAAACTCGAGGAACTCGGTCTGATAGAGAAAAACAAGGGAATTAATGCTTGATTTATATTTTTTGCTTTGCTATAATACCGTGCGTTGAATAACACATTGCCGAATTGTGTAATGGTAGCACTCCGGTTTCTGGTACCGTCTGTCTGGGTTCGAATCCTAGTTCGGCAGCCAATGATGTTAGACCGTCTTATTGTTGTGAGACGGTCTTTTTTTGTGTGTTGGCGGAGTGGATGTGGTGTTTGGGGTGTTTGGGGTGGTGAACGGGTTGTTGTGATCGTTTTTTGAGATCGTTTTTTGAGATCCATTCTATAAAGTGCTCTATGTAATGCAAATACATAGAGAGGTTTATAGAATATTCTATGTAGCGTTCTATGTAATGAATTTACATAGAGTGTTTTATAGAATGAGCTGATCCCATGACCTTGATCAACGTTGTCCCCGGTGTCACTTGTGCATCATCCTAATCACCCCAAGCACAAGCGCCCCCTTAATCTTCGGCAATTCTCAGGCAACCGCAATAGTGCCTCACATTTTTAAGGTTTGTTTAAAGTCAGATACATAAAATAAGCCTAAGACAACTAAGAGAGGAGCTAATAAAAATGTCTGACAATAATAACTATCCATACAACACATTAACCCCGTACGATCCGAACGATCTTAACAGGATCCGGCCGCGCATACCCGAGGCAACCCGCACACCGAGGAAGAAAAACCATGCGGCAGCTTTCGTTGCGGTTGCGTTGGGTTGTTCGATACTCGGTGGCGTTACCGGTGCAGGAGGCGTTGTCCTGTATAACAAACTGACGGAGGGGACAAGGACATCTACGGTGAGTGAGGATGATGACCTGTCACGCGGAGATGCTTCATCTTCAGGTATCGTGAGAGGTCAGCGCAGCGATGAAGGCACTAAGAACATGTCTTATGTCAACACCGGGAGTCTCATGACGGCTTCTGAGATCTATGCGGCAAACGTCAATTCGACGGTCGGGATACAGACGCAGGTAATGACGAACTATTTCGGGTATCAGACGATGGCGGCAGCTTCCGGTTCGGGATTCATCCTGACAGATGACGGTTACATCGTAACGAACTACCATGTTGTTGAGGGTTCCTCAAAGATCAAGGTTACGACATACGATGACACATCATATGATGCAAAGCTCATCGGCTATGACGAGAACAACGACATTGCGGTTCTCAAGATCGATGCCCAGGGCCTGACGCCCGTCATCATCGGTGACTCGGATAAGATGAAAGTCGGCGACGATGTCATCGCGATCGGCAACCCGCTCGGCGAACTCACTTTCTCGCTGACGGAGGGTGTGGTAAGTGCCCTGAACCGCCAGATAACGATCGACAGCAAGGCGATGAACCTGATCCAGACAGACTGTGCGATCAATTCAGGCAACTCAGGCGGAGCACTCTTCAACAGCTACGGCGAAGTGATCGGCATCACCAACGCGAAATACTCAAGCAACCTTATGTCCGGTGAAGCGTCGGTCGATAATGTCGGCTTTGCCATTCCGGTCAACAAAGTCATCGACATCATCAGTTCCATCATAGATGACGGATACATCGAGAAGTCTTACATAGGCGTTACGGCATATGAAGCAGACACCGGCAGATCCCGGTCAAATGCTTATATCGTGATCAGTTCAGTTGAGGCCGGAAGTCCCGCAGAAGACGCTGGTCTTAAGAGTGGTGACATCATCCTGGCGGCAGACGGCAAACAGATCTCCGGATTGACCGAGTTCATGAGCATCATCGGAAATGTTCCTGAAGGTGGCACGGTCAAGCTTACGGTAGAGCGCGATGATGAGACTTATGACATTGATGTAAAGGTCGTAAAGCGCCGTGCTGATGCTCTTCCTGATGATGACAGCGGGGACATGATGCCGGACATCTGGCCGGGTCAGGATAGCGGATCCTATCACGGATGACCGGTATATACCGCTTATCCTTGCAAAAACAGTAAGATTTTTGTAATCTGTTCCTGTATAATAATCTAAGACTTTCGTTAAGTGGAGGACAATGACATGATTATATGTTCAAGTTGCGGTAAGGCAAATGAAGACGGTAGCAAGTTCTGCATGAATTGCGGATCTCCGTTACCGGTCGAGCCTGTTACAAATGAGGAGGAAGTGACAAGTACTCCTGAACCTCAAGCTCCTGCAGAAGTTCCTGCAGAAGAGCCCGCAGCTGAACCTGAGGCTGAGGCGGCAGAAGCCCCGGCAGTAGAGACTGCTGAAGAGGCTGCAGAAGAGGCTGCTGCTGAACCTGAAGCACCTGCAGAAGAAACTCCTTCTGAACCTGTGGTCCCTGTCATTCCTGCACCTGTACTGGCTGCAACGGCAGCGCCCATTATCGCACCCGCTGAACCTCTTATCAAGCCGGAAGAGCCCGCGCCTGCATCTGATATAGCTTCGGAACCAGTCATCACTCCTTCTGAACCTGTGATCACACCTGCTGACCCTGCACCCGAGCCGCTCCTTAAGCCCGAGCCTATCCTGGCTCCGGCACCCGCACCGGCTCCTGTGGCACCTGCGCCCCTACAGGCACCTGTTGCCCAGGCACCTCAGCAGCCTGTTTACGGAACACCTGTCATCGATGAGTCAGAGAAGTCTGACGGATTCTGTACGGCAGGCATGGTCGTATCACTCGTATCCATCCTCTGCTGCGGTCTGACTTCAGTTGTTGGTCTTGCACTGTCCATCATTGGTCTCGTAAGGGTCAAGAAGAACGGCAGGAAGGGCGCCGGAATGGCTAAGGTCGGCATTATCGTATCTGCCATCCTTATCGCCATCTCCATCATCCTGACGATACTCGTATATGTCGTAATGCCAGCAAAGATCAACAAGGCACTGAAGGATGCAGGTTATGGCGATGTTGCACAGGCTATCGGCATCGGCAATTCTTCATCCAAGTCTTCCCGTGACAGGGACGATGATGATAACGATGATGAAGGCAGATCTTCCGGAAGCGGTAACGCAGAGCGCGGCATCGCAGATGACTGGTGGAATAACTGATATTTGAACTGAATGGCGGACTGCCTGATCCTCACGGACGGATCAGGCAGTTTTTTAAGAGATACGGAGATAGCTTATGATCAGATGTCCTCAGTGCGGCACTAAGAACAAAGACGACTCACGCTACTGCGAAGACTGCGGTGCGACGCTTAAGTATGACAAGCCCGTTCAGATGTACGACCGTGATGAAGATGACGGCTCTGTCGTTCTTGTCGATCATGAGAGCGGCGGTGTCGAGGTTCCGGTAATAAGGCCTTCAAGAACGGGTGTCAGGTCGATCCCTTCCGTACAGTACGGTACAGGAGGAAATACAAAACAGGGCGCTCAGGGACTTGCGGTAGTCGCATTTGTCATGTCACTTGTAGCGCTTGTCATGTGTTACGGTTTCCTGAGCTTTGTTCCGTTCATACTTGGAATAGTTGCCATGACAAAATACAGGAATGAAGACGGATCTGTAAACAGGATGGCCTTGATCGCTGTTATCCTTTCCTCCGTAGGAATGTTCATCTCGTTTTTGGTCATCGTAGCTTCTATTTTTGGTAACTCGTCGAAATGAGATCTTTTACGGTAGACAGGAACAAGAACGGCAAGCATGTCGTGAAAGCAGCGTCGGAACAGTTTCCGATGCTCAGGACGGCTGACCTTTACAGAGCCCTGAAGCGTAAGGATATCCGTGTTGACGGGAAAAAGATCAATGCTGATATCAAGGTCACTGAAGGGCAGGAGGTGCAGGTGTGGCTGCCGGATGAGCTTTTCGAGGCGGAGGTAAGGGATAAGCCCTCCAAGACACCCTCATATGCCAAGGTCTATGAGTCAGACAGGATCCTCATCGTTAACAAGAGGCAGGGCGTGGCTGTCCATTCCGGCAAGAACACGGGTGATACGAACCTGATCGATGAGGTCAGGCGCGATCTTTGCAATAAAGAGGCAGACCTCTGCCACAGGATCGATATGAACACCGGAGGCCTTGTCATGATCGCCAAGGATAAAGAAGCTCTGGAGGATGCGATAAAGCTCTTCAGGAGCGATGTGATAGTCAAGAGGTACAGGGCGCTGGTCCTCGGAACTCCGGATGAAGGCGAGCCCGTGATCTGCAGGGACGAATCGGTCATGAAGGAAGTATCATGCTACCTTGAGAAAACGAAGGGCGGAGAGGTCTACATCCACGATGTAAAGCAGGACGGCGACCTGACAGCGATCTCACGCTACAGGGTCCTCAATACTTATGGTGACATATCGGATATAGAGGTTGAGCTCGTTACTGGCAGGACTCACCAGATCAGGGCGCAGTTCGCACACATGGGTCACCCCGTCGTAGGTGACGGCCTCTACGGAAGGGGCAGGGAAGGCGTCAAGGTCAAGTATCAGCAGCTGTTTGCTTCATCCCTGATCTTCGGCAAGATCCCTTCCGACAACTGCCTTAAGGAACTGTCGGGAAGAAGATTTACTCTCAATCCCGAATTTGGTGTTACACTATAAGTCGTATTTTTAATAGAAGGAAAAGGAAATGGCAGATAACAGACCTATTGGCGTATTTGATTCAGGTATCGGCGGGCTGACGGTGCTCCGCGAGATCTGGAACCTTATGCCTGATGAAGGAACGGTTTATTTCGGTGATAACGGCAGGGCTCCCTACGGCACGAAGTCGAAGAGCACTGTCATAAGATATTCGCTCCAGAACATGAAGTTCCTTGAAGAGCAGAACGTTAAGATGATCGTGATCGCCTGCAACACGGCGTCAGCGCATGCATATCATTCGCTTACGAAGAATTCGAGCGTGCCGGTCATCGAGGTCGTGACCCCAGGTGCCATTGCGGCAGCAGGAACCACGAGGAACGGCAGGATCGGCATCATCGCCACCAAAGGTTCCGTCAATTCAGGTGTGTATAAAGAAGCTGTAGAGCGCTATGCTCCCGCCGGGACTAAGATATTCCAGCAGGCATGCCCTCTGTTCGTGTCCCTCGCTGAAGAAGGATGGTGGGATAACGACATCACCGCAGCCGTCTGCAGGGAGTATCTGACGCCGCTT
>Ga0310691_10008819_pt1 | contig 10314 bp, 9 predicted proteins | sample 176DNAGHGlowgp2_FD_203887 | JGI IMG/M metagenome (GOLD analysis project Ga0310691, IMG submission 203887) | Sheep rumen microbial communities from Palmerston North, Manawatu-Wanganui, New Zealand - 1766 DNA GHGlow gp2 (v2) (version 2) | ecosystem: Host-associated > Mammals > Digestive system >...
CCTCCAAACTGGAGCTTCGGCAGCTTGTCAAATATGACAGACCTTTAGTCACTCCCACGATTGGAGGTGATGAATAATGGGAATTATCAGCGATGCGATCGATGCACTGGAAGATTGGTGTAAAGACTTATTTAAGGACGGCATCCAGTCTCAGTTTGACGGCATTTCCGACTTGCTTTCCGATACTTTTTCGCAGACAACGGGAACAGGCGGAAGCGGTGGACTTGTCAATGACTTTATCACGCAGCACCCGTCACAGTTTACCGGCGGTGGCAGCGGAGGGACAACGATCTGGACAACGATCGAAACGCTTTGCAACAATGTCGTAGTGCCTATCGGCGGTTTCATTCTGACAGTTATCCTGTTGAATGAACTGATACAGATGGTACTGCGAGGAAATAACTTCAAGGACTTCGATGATTCTATTTTTGTAAAATGGATCATCAAAGCCTTGTGCGGTGTAATACTGGTCGCCAACACCTATTACATCGCTTCGGCACTATTCTCGTTTGGCACAACGGTATGCTCCAATGGGCTTGCCACACTATTCGGGACCGGAGATTATCTATCTTCCACGCTCTCGATCAATCCGTCGGCACTCAGCGGTCTGAGCTTGGGTGAGCTGATGACGGTGTGGTTTATTTCCCTGATCGTTCATCTTGGGGTGCTGATACTGATAGTCGCTATCGTTATCACACTTGCAAGCCGTATCATCGAGGTGTTTATGTATCTCAGCATTGCACCGATCCCTATGGCTACCATGATGGACAGCGGTGAATGGGCTTCTATCGGTAAGAACTGGATCAAACAGCTTCTCGCTCTTTCTTTCCAGGGGTTCTTTATCGTAGTGGCACTCGGTATTTTCAAGACGCTTTTCAGCAATGCAATTGTCGCCCTGAACGCAAGTACAGACGGCGTTATCCTGCAAATGGGACTGCTTCTCGGCTATACCGCAGCACTTATCTTCACGATTCTCCGCACGGGAGCTATCGGCATAACGTATTTAACGCTCACTAAGAACAAGATCGGAGGTCAATAATGGCACATTATGTACCGATCCCAAAAGATTTGAACGACATCAAAGAGAAGTTCATTATGGGATTTACAAAAAGACAGGTAATATGCTTCGGTATCGGTCTTGTTCTTGGTGCGCCTGTGTACTTTCTCACAAGAGCGTCTATCGGAATGTCGGGAGCGATCTTCGCTATGGGTGCGGTCGCTGCACCTGCGATACTCTGCGGCATTTACAAGAAAAACGGCGTGTTCTTGGAGAAACAGGTGAAGTTCATGCGTGAATACTTCACAAGACCGAGAAAGCGATATTACCGAACAACCAACATTTTCGTTTCTATCGAAAGACAGATCGAATACAACAGAATCAAGAAGAAGCTGAGAGATGCCGAAAGGAAGTAACAGCTTCACCTATATATAATAGTATAACTTTCGGTGTCTCCGCTTTGGAATATAAACGGAGGTCACAATGGGCTTTAGAAAGAGAAATGCCAAAAGAAGTGATAACCGCAGCTCGGCTAAGGTTATCATGGGCAAGCCTGCCTCTCAGTTATCAAAAGAGGAGAAAAAGATACTCTCCGCAAGAATGGCGGAGATCAGGAGTGCAAACGGCGGTAAGAATACTGTGCAGAACACAATTCCGTTCCTGTGTATGTATCAGGACGGCGTGTGTCAGGTATCGGAGAATTTCTTTTCCCTGACGGTGCAGTTTTATGATGCCAACTACTCCATTGCAGAGTTTGATGAGCAGAACAATATCTTTTCCAAGTATTGTGATGTGATCAATCTCTTTGACAACACAATTCGTTTTCAGCTTACCTTTGAAAATCAGAACCGTTCAAAGGCAAAGCTCGTCAAAACGGTGCAGATACCCGAACAGGACGATGATTTCAACTCTATCCGCAAAGAATACAGCGAAATGCTCACTGACAAGCTCCTGAAAGGCAGCAACGGTCAGAGTGCAAGAAAGTTTCTGACATTCGGTATTGAAAGCACCAGTTATAAGGCGGCACGGGCAAAGCTCATGTCTATCAAGAACGACGTAATCAAGGGCTTCAAAGCCTTTGGCGTTGATGCTGAGGTACTGGACGGCAAGCAGAGACTTGAAGCTCTGTATTATGCCCTGAACCCTTACAGAAATTCCCCATTTCTTTTCGATTGGGGCGAAATGTTGAGGGCAGGAATGGACACAAAGGATTTCATCTGTCCGCCCTCGCTCAAATTCAATAAGGCAGACTTTGAGATCGGCAATGCCTACGGCGCTGTATGGGGTATGAATATCCTCGCCGGAGAGCTGCCCGATGAAATTCTCAAGGACTTCCTTGAAATGCAGAATCTTTTCTGTGTGAACATTCATGTCGAACCGCTGGACCAGATAGATGCCCTGAAATTCGTCAAAAAGAAGCTCACCAATGTGGAGCAGATGAAGATCGACGAGCAGAAAAAGGCTTCGCAGTCCGGCTATGATCCTGACATTCTGCCCCCTGCGATCAAGATGTACATTGAGGACATTGAAAAGCTCCTCGGTGATTTGAACAGCAAGAATGAGCGACTGTTTCACATCAGCATTTCGCTCAGGGCATACGCAAAATCGAAGAAAGAGCTGAAACTGCTTTCTGAGATGCTGAAAAGAACTTGCCAGAAGAACAACTGCACGATGTTCCCTTACGATTACAGGCAGGAGCAGACGCTTGTCTCGACTTTACCTCTCTGTTACAACGAAATCCCTGTGCGGAGAGAAATGCACACAAGCGGTATCGCTATCTTTGTTCCGTTTACAACAAAAGAGCTTTTCCAGGACGGACAGGCTACCTATTACGGAATTAACACCTTATCGGGCAACATGATCCGTGCCAACAGGTCAAGGCTCAAAAACCCGAACGGACTTATCCTCGGTACGCCAGGTGCAGGCAAGAGTTTCAGCGTTAAGCGTGAGATCCTCGACTGCTTTCTGACAACCGTGGACGATATTATCATCTGCGATCCCGAAGGTGAGTATTTTCCGCTTGTTTCGGCACTCCACGGACAGCTTATCCGTATCGCCAGCAACTCGGAACAGCACATCAACCCTATGGACATCACCATTGATGACTATATGTTCAGCAATCCTATGGAAGTCATTGCGAACAAATCCGACTTCCTTATTTCGCTCTGCGAAATTATAGTCGGTGGTCGCTACGGTCTTTCCGCTGAGGAACGCTCGGTCATTGATAAGTGTGTTCAGCGTATCTACAAGCAATTTATCGAGAATAACCCGACTGAGGACAAGATGCCGCTTCTCTCCGATTTGCAGAGAGAGCTTCATGAGGAGGGCGAAGTCGCTCTGAGAGTGGCAAACTCCCTTGAAATGTTCGTCAACGGCAGCCAGAACCTCTTTAATCATCGCACCAACATTGATATGAGCAATCGTATCATCTGTTTCGATATTAAGGAGCTTGGCAATCAGCTCAAAAAGGTCGGTATGCTCATCGTGCAGGACACGGTTTGGAACAGAGTTTCTGCCAACCGAGAGAAAAAGAAGATAACTCGCTATTACATTGATGAGTTTCACCTTCTTCTCAAGGAGGAGCAGACAGCGAAGTATTCAGCTGAGATCTGGAAGCGTTTCCGTAAATGGGGCGGTGTTCCCACGGGTATCACCCAAAATGTGAAAGACCTGTTGCAGTCGCAGGAGGTCGAGAACATTTTTGACAATAGCGATTTTATCTATATGCTGAATCAGGCAGCCGGTGACAGGGATATTCTTGCTGAAAAGCTCCATATCTCCAAAGAGCAGATGAAGTACGTCACGAACAGCGGTCCGGGCGAAGGACTTATCCGCTATGATAAGGTCTTACTGCCGTTTACGGATAAGTTCCCGACAGATACAGAGATGTATCGCCTTATGACCACGAAGCCGACCGAAAGTGCGTAAACTGCGTAGAATGGAGGATTTATGAGCTTACAGAGAAAAGAAAATAACCTCCGCAGAGCGCAGGCACGGCTTGACCGTATTCAGAACCCTCCCCGCTGGAAAGTGGTTTCCCACCTGAAAGCAAGGGAGTTTCAGATCGACTATCGCCGTGAGCCAAATCGTCATGGCAGATACCGAACCCGTGCGTATATTGTCCGTGGTGCGAAAGCGTATCACGGCAATAACCGTGGGCTTATCCATAAGGCTGTCAACCTGAAATACCGTGTGCAGGGCGATAAACCCTCGGTCACAAGGACGATCAAATCATGGCAGCCAAAGACCATGAAGGGCAAGCTGTTCAAGGCAAATGCCCGTGCTGTGAATTTTGCAGTTCACGATGTAGGACAGACGGCAGTCGATACAGCTCTCGCAGCGGAGACTGTCGGTCTGAAAACATCGGATACTGCCCAGCGTGAAGTCCGCAACAAGCTCAAACAGAAGTACACCCGTGAAGCGGTGGACGATTATCACCGTGGCGTATTTCTCATGGGGCGCACGGCAACTGATGCTGTCAAGGGCGTTCACAATCACCTGAAAACAAAGAAACAGCACAAACTTGAAAAGGCAAAGTTTCAGCTTAAAAAGGCTGATAACAAGCTGTATAAGGCGAAAACAGGCAAGCCGAAGCTCAGGGCGAACAAGGCAGCTCTGCGAGGTGCTAAGGCTGAGTATAAGGCGAAGAAAAAGCCTGCCCACGGCAACAAGCTCCGCAAGGCAATGAACAAGCGCCGATTACAGGCGTATAAGCAGACGAAGCGTGAGCTGAAATTTGAGCGTAAACAGCTCAGGACAGAAAACAAGTTCCGTGTCAAGGAGTTCCGCAATCAGAAGAAGATCAGCAAATTGACCAGACCAGGACTGCTTGCATTGAAGCCTGTTTCTTATTCAGCAGGACGAATGAAAGCATCTGCTTGGCAAAAGGCGGTCAACGAAGATCAGGACAACGATTTTCTTCATGCTATCGACTCCGCAAAACGTAGAGTTGTTGAGTCTGCGGCACCGAAAGTAAGCAAGCCTCAGCGTTTGCAGAAAAAAGAGAAACAGCGTGACCGCCTGAATGACAAGAAGTCGAAGTCCAATAACCGCCTGAACAGGCAGGAGACTCGACTGAAAGACAAGCACGACAGCTACAAGAAGCGTAAAAAGCCGAAGCCGAAAAAGAAGAAAGGTGCTAAGGACACGATCTCCGCAGCACTCAAAGCCGCTTGGAAATTCGTGAAGAATGTCTATGAGAGCGAAGTCAAAAAGTTCTTTCTTTGTTTGGCGATACCTGTCATTGTGATACTGCTTGTATTTGGCATTATTACGATGCTGTTCTCGGCAACTTCCTCGCACAGCGGTTTCACCCTCGGCACTTATGCGGCGCAGGATTATGATTTATCTGAAGCTGAAAAATACTACACAGAACTTGCCTACAACCTGAATCAGAAGATTCGCAAGGTAAGCAGTTCCGCCGACTGGCAAAACGGTCTTGCTGCTTTCGGAGCAAATACGGGCGAACTCACCGACACCCCTGATGAGTGGGTGTGGGGACGCTCCTCGGTCTATGACTTTGATCCTGTGTATGACTTCGATACCTACAAGCTGTGGTCGTTCCTCTGTGCTTATTACTATGATTTTGATGCCGATAACGATGATATTTACTATTGGGAGTTCGACGGAGATACAGAAGATCTGCTCGAAGAAATTTTCAATGATGAGTATGAATTCGTCTATTGGTATGATAATCAGTCCCGTTGGGAGGAGCTTGATCCCTACAACTATTGGGGTGGCGGTAATGCTTCATCGGGAACATATTACAGAGCCGAACAGGACGCTTATATCTATGACGGGCAGCCGTATAGATACCGCTTCAAGCCGATAGCAATCACATCAGAGCTTTCGCAGTATGAGGACGATGACGGCTATCTCTGCATCACAGACGGCTACCGTGTGCTTGATGCGCAGGACGATTACAGAGAAACAGGCTTCTTCATCATGGATCACCGCTGGTATTCCGGCACAAGCCACCCGTTCTACTACATCGACAACGATACCGACACTTTCTTCTTTATGAAAGGAAGTACCCGTCATAACCGCAGTTTTTGGGGTTGGGACGGCACAGATGCTTGGTTCTTAGTTAGCCCGACAGATACCCATATCTGGAACAGCAGTCTGAACGATGTGTGTATGTACGGTTACTATGAAAAGTACAAGTGGAAAACGGAGTGCAAGCTCTACTACAATGTCAAGCAGAACAAGACCTTTGATGAGGTCATTGCTGATAAACTCAGCAGTATGTCCCATTCCGATGAACGCTTGCAGTATTACGCTTTATTGGTCGGCGCAGAGGATTCCGCAACGATGTACGGCAATCATCAGACCTTGCATAATCTTCTTCCAGGTGCTACGATCCGTGATTACTCGCTGAAACGAGAGTTCGGCTATGAAATGGCGGAGTGGAACACCGACAGCGACGGTCTGTATCAGGGCATCAAGGTGTACTGCGCCAATGGAGATAGGCTCAAAGCTCCGTTCAAGGGCAAGATCACCGATGTGAATACCGATGATAACAAGATCACCATTCGCAAGGACGATGTTGAGTATTGGTATGATGGCAGCGGAGGTACGGAGCGTGATACGGAAGTCACCATTGCAAATGCTGTGCTGTTAAGCGGTTTTTCTGAGGGCGATACGGTCAATGACGGACAGGAGTTTGCAAAAACAACAGCCGAAAATGTAAATTTTCACATTTATATAGACACTGACGGCTACGGTTGGGATTATATTGATCCCCGACTGGTGCTGTATTAAGGAGGGACTATGGAGCGAATAGATAAGAAAATTGCTGAAAATCATCAGCGACAGGACTTCCTGCGAAAGCGCATCCAGTCCGATAAGGAGGAACTTGCAAAACTGGAGTCCGAAGCGAGGGTGCTTGAACACTCTCAGCTCGCCGTAGTTTTTAGCTGTGAGATCAAGGACGTAAACAGTCTTGTGACAAAGGAGCATGACACACTCATGCGCCTTCGTTCACAGGGCATTACGGACGATATGCTTGAAGCGCTTGCAAACGGCGAAATATCAATCAATACAAATTCCGAGGAGGATACAAATGAAAGCAAGATTTTTTAGTGCTGTGCTTGCAGCTTTCATGCTTGCAACTGCAAGCGTGGGCGGTATTACCGCTTCTGCCGCTGAAAAGGCAACTGCCGCAGAAGATACGGCAGAGACTACTGCGGTCGTTGAGGACAGCTCGGCAGAGACTACGGAGACAACTGCCGATACAGAGGAAAGCTCCGATACCGAGGAAACTTCTTCTGTTTCAGACGAATCCGATGATATGGAGAAGTTCCGTGAGGTCATGGGTGAGCTTGCCGAAGCAGGAACAACTGAGGTTGAGCCTGATTATTACGGTGATTCCTACTATGATACTGACGGCAACGCTACCCTTATCAAGTCCGAAAGAATCGTGTATAACAGCGAGGAAATGCAGTTTATCGCTGTGACTACAAAGGACGGTCATGTGTTCTATGTGCTTATCAACTATTCTGCGGAGAATGCCGAGGATCAGGTGTTTTTCCTGAACAATGTAAGGAACACTTATGGACACTATAAATTGTTGGAATAAACCGCCCTCACTCACGCAAGGGCGTTATGCTTGTCAGCAAGCTCCTTATCGAGGAACTTGTAATAGATATGGATTTTTCGGGGCTTAGTGCGGCCCGTGTTCTCGTCAACGGTCACATAGCCGATCAGATCAAGGCACATTTCTCTTGTAAGCTTCGTAGCTCCTGCATACTTACGCAGACGGCTCATGAACTCGTCCACATCGGCTTTGTCCTGCTTGTCAGCCTTTTCACGCTCCAAGATCACTTCGTACTCCGCAGAGAGCGATTTCTTTTCGGTGCTGTACTTTTCAAGCAGATTGATACAAACATCTTCGGGAACACGACCGAGGACTTTATCCTCATAGATACCCTGAATCAGCTTGTCAAGCTCATCAAGTCTTTTCTTGACCTCAGCTTCACGCTTCTTTTCCTCAGCGGAACGGTTTTCGTGCTGTCTGGACTTGTATTCCATAAACCTTGCTTTTGCATCTGCTTCACGCAGTACCATACGGCTTTTCGCCTGAATGTCGGCAAGCACCGTGGCTTCAATAAGATACTGCTTGATGAAGTGCGTAGAACACACATCACCGCCACAGCGACTATGCAGACCACAGGTGTAGGCAGGCTTACAGCCCTTGCCACCGTTATGCTGCCGCATCTTTGAACCGCAGGAATCGCAGTAAAGGAAACCTGAAAGCGGAGCGGTAACACCCTTATGGTCACGCTTGCCCTGGCTCACAGATTTATCGACCTCACGGCACTTGTCCCACAGCTCCTGCGTGATGATTGGTTCGTGGTTGTTTTCGACCACTGCCCAATCCTCCGGGCGTTTCTGAACAATCTTGTGGTTCTTGTAGCTCACCGAAGTGGTACGCAGTTGAGCGAGCTTGCCGAGGTAGATCGGATTTTTCAGAATACGCTGAACATTGATATTGCCCCACAGGTGCGAGGTGTTATGGGGATTCGGCTTGCCAAGTCGCTGATACTGATAATCAGAGGGCGTGGGGATATGCTCTGCATTGAGCATATCGGCTATCTTTTTCGGGTTGAAGCCCTTTGCCCTCATCTCAAAGATACGGCGGACGATAGCGGCGGCATACGGATCAATGATCGGAGTATTAAAGCCGTCATCGCTCTTGAAATAGCCGTATGCACAGTAGGTGCATTTATACTTGCCCGACCTTGCATTGCTCTCAAACACGGCACGGAGCTTCTTTGAAGTGTTGGCAGCGTACCACTCATTAAAAACATTCATGATCGGGAGCATATCCATAGACGCACTGTCCGAATTGAGCGTATCAATATTGTCGGTCAGTGCAATGAAACGGATATTGTACATCGGGAACAGGTAATCTACATACTGTCCGACCTGGATATAGTTTCTTCCGAAACGGCTCATATCCTTGCAGATGATAAGATTTATCCTGCCTGCCTTTGCATCATCGAGCATTCTCTGGACCCCCGGACGGTCAAAGGACACGCCTGAAATTCCGTCATCGACATACTCGTCATAGATAGACCAGCCCTGTTCGTTCACATAGTTTGTGAGGACTCGTCTCTGGTTTTCGATTGAAAGGGATTCTCCCTGTCGCTCATCGTCCTTAGACAAGCGGAGGTAGATACCCACCTTGTAATTATCCTGCTTTGGTAACATAAACACTCCTTTCCTCCAAAGCAGCTTTTATCGGTAATACACCCATTATAGCGCGCCTTACCGATAAAAGCAAGTGATTTCTGAAATTTTCAGACACTTTCACAGCTTCGGATAGGTTTGTTCAGTACCTCATTAAGCGCCCTGTCGAACGCAAGTCGGTAAAGCTCATCATCAAGGTCTTTATCCCCGATGAAGTGGCTCACCACGATCATCTTCTGTCCGCAGACAGTGTATTCATTTTCACGCTGAGGGCAGTCCTTGTACTGCTCATTCAGCTCCTGCATAGTTTTCTGTTTCATAGCGAATTTATCTCCTTAGCTTATCTATATCTACGCTTATAGGTCTGAGGGCTTCGCTTTTTATCTATCACCCTCATGGTTGTTGTTTGTGAATACAGCCGTGCGGAACGGCATTGCTGCCGCCCCTTACAGCTATCGTTTTGTTGTCGGAAATATGTTAATCCTTGTAGGAAGTATCTCCGAAGAAAGAAGTCTGCCCGTCAGCAATATCATCGTCAAAGCTGTTGCCCGGCTTGCTGTCTGCACCGTCAGAGCTATCGACCAGCCCCTCAATGTCATCGTAGGACATTCCGCTGTCGGTCAGCTTGCCGATCAGCGTATGCTCCGCAGTCACAGCATCGAGAAGTGCCTGCCCCTCAGCACCACCGTAAAGCTGTGAGAGCTTATCGTAGGTGTAGAGCTTGCTTTCGATGATGACCTTGCGCCTGCGTTCCTGCGCTGCCTTGATAGCCTTTTCGTAGCTATCGAGCTTCGCCTGATTCTCGGCAAGCACGGCATCTGTAATGATAACGGCGGACTCGTCAGCAATCTCAGCTTTTGCTTTCTTACTCATTCACATCACCTCTTTTCGGTTTTGAGTATCGCAGGATATGATTTTATCCCACGATAATATTATAGCAAATTTCGGAGCTATCTGTCTATTCGCAGGGCGCATGAACTTTGTGCGCCATTAGAGTTTTCGAGTTCGTCAAGTTGTTATGGGGAAAATGAAAAAAAGCTGCGGAGCGGAGTTCGCTCACACAGCTTGTGGGGATATTCAGTTTTTTACCAAATACACTTCATATCAGTAAATTCGTCTGTCATTAT
>Ga0310691_10008820_pt1 | contig 10314 bp, 11 predicted proteins | sample 176DNAGHGlowgp2_FD_203887 | JGI IMG/M metagenome (GOLD analysis project Ga0310691, IMG submission 203887) | Sheep rumen microbial communities from Palmerston North, Manawatu-Wanganui, New Zealand - 1766 DNA GHGlow gp2 (v2) (version 2) | ecosystem: Host-associated > Mammals > Digestive system >...
GCCTGAGAATTGCTAATTTGGAAGGTTTAATAAAAGAAGTTACGGAAGATAAATAAAATGGTAAAAATTTATAATTCTCTTACGGAAATGGTCGGACATACACCATTGTTAAGGCTTGGCAATTTGACGACAAAATTAAGGTTAAAGGCGGAAATAATTGCCAAATGTGAAATGTATAATCCGCTTTTTTCAGTTAAAGACAGAGTGGCTTTAGCGATGATTGAAGCTCAAGAGAAAAAGGGGATTACAAAAGATACGGTTTTTGTGGAGGCAACGTCCGGAAATACAGGTATAGGCTTGGCGGGAATTTGCGCAGCAAGAGGGTATAAATTGATTATTGTTATGCCGGAAAATATGTCTCAGGAAAGAATAAAACTTATCAGGCATTTTGGCGCGGAGGTTATCTTAACGCCCGCGGAAGACGGGATGATGGGTGCTATTCATAAGGCGGAATTGTTAAAAGCACGTGATGAAAATGTCATTATTCTAAATCAGTTTCAAAATGAAGCCAATCCTAATGCACATAAAATGGGTACGGCAATGGAGATTTTGGAAGATACGGGCGGAGAGTTTGATGCGATTGTTGCCGGAGTTGGTACTTCCGGAACAATTACAGGTGTGTCATCTGTTTTAAGGACGTATAATCAAGATTTATATGTGACGGCGGTTGAACCAAAAAACAGTGCGGTTTTGAGCGGACAAGAAAAGGGTAAGCATAAAATACAAGGTATCGGTGCAGGCTTTGTTCCATCGTTTTTTGATAAATCTCTTGTTGACGAAATTATTAAAATAGAAGATGATGTTGCCATTGAAACAGCAAAAACGGTTGCTAAAACAGAAGGTCTGTCTATTGGTATTTCAGCAGGAGCGGCGGTTGCCGGTGCTATTGCTTTGGCAAGAAGAAAAGAATTTTTTAATAAAAGAATTATTGTTATATTGCCGGATAGCGCAGAAAGATATTTATCAACCGGAGATTTTTAGGATTTAGTGAAATGATGAAACCAAATTCAATTTTAGGCTCTTATTTATTTAAGCAGACGATATTAAATTTTTTCTATGTTTTGCTGATGATTTCTGCTGTTATTATGCTTTTTGATATGATAGAAATATTGCGTCGCACATCTGGAAAGGCTGATGTTACTATCGGCTTTTTAGTGGAATATGTTATAGCGAAGCTTCCTGAAACCGTGGATAAAGTTATTCCCTTTGTGGTTATGGTTTCTTCGATGATAATGTTTTGGAAAATAAGTAAAACAAATGAATTTATAATTATTCGGGCAACCGGTGTTTCTATTTGGGGTGTTTTGGTTCCGGTGCTGTTGGCTGTTTTTGCGATAGGGGCATTTTGGGTTATGGTTATGAATCCTATTTCTGCACGTTTATTTGAATTAAAGGAAACACTTGCCTACCGGTTATCCACCAATAATCCGAATGCGTTTTTATTTTCAAACCAAGGTTTGTGGATTCGTGAAAGTAAAAGCGAGGGTATAGTGTCCATTATCAACGCAGGTGGTTTAAATTTAAAAGATAAGGTATTGTGGCTGAATGATATCAGCATTATAGAGGTTGATTCGAATACGCAGGTTAAAAAGAGAATAGAGGCTTTTGTGGCAACGTTGGAGGACGGTCATCTTAATTTGAAAGATGTGCGTATCTATAAGCCGGGGCAAAAAGCCGAGATACTCAACAGTTTCAGCTATCCGACAGAAATAAATATTCAACGCATAAAAGATAATTTTATTGATCCGGAAGCGATATCTTTTTGGAATTTACCGGATACCATAAATTTTTATGAAACTTCCGGTTTTTCGGTTGTTCGTTATAAAATGCGGTATTTAAGTTTAATTGTCTTACCGTTTTTGCTAATGGCTATGGTTTTGGTGGCAGGGTTGTTTGCGCTTAAGCCTAACCAGCGACAAGGCGGTGTGCTGTGGATGATAATTTTCGGTATTGCAACCGGTTTTACGGTTTACTTTGCTTCTCAGGTTATATCTGCTTTTGGTATAAATTCTTATATTCCGGTGTGGTTTGCGGTATGGGCGCCGGCAATTGTGATTGCATCAATCAGCATAACCGTTTATCTTCATAAGGAAGAGTAATTTAAGGGGTTTACCGTAATAAATCTGTTATTTCTTCCGGTATTTTAGTCGGGCGCATGGTGGCGAGGCTTAGAAAGACCAGTGTAATTTCTATTTCAGCCAAAACTGTGTCGCCACGATAAAGCTTTTGTTCCATTTTTAGGGATACGCCTTTTAATTCGGAGACTTTGCAGGTGATATTTAGTGCATCATCAAGTTTTGCCGGTGATTTATAACTGATATGACAATCTCTTACCACAAAACCGACACCTTTTTCTTTAAGCATTGTTTCTTGGTCTAAACCAAAATGTCTTAAATACTCCGTACGAGCGCGTTCGGCAAATTTCAGATAATTTGCGTAATAAACTATTCCTCCGGCATCTGTATCTTCATAATACACGCGGATGGGAAATGAGAAAGTTTTATCTTCAAATAGTTTGCCTTTAATAATGTTTGTTTCGTATGCCATGGTTTAAAATCCTAAATCATCCATAAAACTGAATTGGCTATTATCATTTTTGAATTTTTTGACTCCTAAATATTTGCACCCTTGTTCGGATAGCATACGCCCCCGAGGGGTACGCTGTAAAAATCCGAGTTTTAATAAATATGGTTCAATAACTTCTTCAATGGTATCGCGTTCTTCGGATAAAGCCGCCGCTAAGGTATCTGCACCAACAGGTCCGCCACCATAATTTTTGGCGATACAATTAAGGTAACGTCTGTCAAATTCATCTAAGCCATAGCCATCAACGTCTAAAAGTCTTAAGGCCTTATCGGCGATGGCTGAGTCTATCTCTACATTGCCGGCGACGGCGCCAAAGTCACGCACACGCTTTAACAGTCTGCCAGCAATACGCGGCGTGCCGCGCGAACGTTTGGCAATTTCCATGGCTCCGTCATTTGATATAGGCATATTTAAAAGTTTAGCACCGCGCAAAACAATTTTCTGTAAATCTTCGTGATTATAAAAATCCATTCTGAGCGGAATTCCGAAGCGCTCTCTTAACGGGGTGGAAACCAAACCGGAACGAGTTGTCGCACCGACAAGGGTAAACGGTTGCAAGTCTATTTTAACGGATCGTGCGGAAGGTCCTTCGCCGATGATGATATCCAGTTGAAAGTCCTCCATGGCAGAATATAAAACTTCTTCTATTGCCGGATTTAGGCGGTGGATTTCATCAATAAATAAAACGTCACGCGCTTCCAAATTGGTTAGTATGGCGGCCAAATCACCGGAACGTGTTATCATCGGGGCAGATGTTGCCTTAAAACCGACACCTAATTCTTTGGAGATAATGTTTGATAGAGTGGTTTTACCAAGTCCGGGAGGACCATAAAGCAAAACGTGGTCTAAAACTTCTCCTCTGCTTTTGGCAGATTCAATAAATACTTTTAAGTTTTGGCAGACTTTATCTTGCCCGACAAATTCATCTAAAGTGGAAGGACGCAGATTTATAGCAACAGGGGAGTTAACATCATCCGTTGAAAGTTTTTGTGCGCTTAATATTCTTTCGTTATTTTCGGCCATTTAATTCTCCTATTGATTAAATTCTTTTAGTGCCAAGCGGATAAGTGTGCCGAGGTCAGCTTCCGGATTTTTTAAGCATACTTCCGCAGCAACTCTGTATGCATCAATTTTTTGGTAGCCAAGATTGGTTAAAGCAGAGGTAACATCTTCTGTTTTAGCGTAGGTGGTGTCTGTTTCTTCTTCCGGCGCTTCGGTTATGCGTTGTTTAGATTTTGTTTTTGAAGCAGGTTCTTCTTTCTCGTCAATAACACTGTTTAAATCCGCTCTGCTCATATATTCTACCGGTATGGTTACGATTTTATCTTTTAATTCCGTAACTAAACGGGCGGCTAATTTTGGACCGACACCGGCAGCGCGCAAGAAGGAACTTTTATCTTGTGCGGCAACAGCTTGGGATAGTTGCGCCGGAGATAAAACGCTTAAAATGCTTAAGCAAACTTTTCCGCCGACACCTTGAATTTTAGTTAAGGTGTTAAACCATTCTTTTTCCCACGGGGATTGGAAGCCGAAAAGAGTTATACTGTCTTCTTTGATGATTGTTTCTATCAATAAATTAGCATATTCGCCTTGTTTTAATTTGGACAATGAACGCGAAGACATATTTACCAAATAACCGACACCGTTGACGTCTATGATACAACAGTCTTCACCAATATTATCTATAATACCCTTTAATTTTGCTATCATCTTTACCCTCTTTTTGGTTGATTTTAGATACAATCAATAATCTCTTCAAGAGTTTTTTTGTTAATACCCCTTTTTTTCATAGTCTTAATGGTTATATCTATATCGTTTTTAACATAACCAAAAGGGGGATAAATGAGTAATATCAGTAAGGCGATGTTGGTTTTAGGAGCTTTAATTACGTTTAATCAGGCACAAGCGCAAGATTTAAATACAATGTATCAAGACTTTAAGAATGAGCTTAATAAAAAATATGGTTTTGATTATAGTGTTGATGTTTCTCTTTTAGAGCAAAGGACAAGTCCAAACGGTGAAAATAACGCCGTTCAGGCATATATTTATCCTTCCTTCACATGGACGACGTTTGATAATAAATATGGTACAGGTATCTTAAATTTTGCTTATACGATTATTCGTTACGGTAATCATAATGCATCGGATATCGGTAATAATTCCGGCATGGTCACACCGGTAAATGACTATCCGGATAAACAAAATGAGTTTAACGAGCTGTATTTTACTTATCAACCGAGCGGGAAATGGAATTGGTTAACAATCGGTGCCGGACAATTTCCGATATATAATTTTGATGGCACGGAATATGATGCCAATCAGCAGGTTAATTTCTTAAATGATGCTTTGGCGCAAAATGCATCAGCTTCATATACACAGGCCGGATTGGGGTTATATGCACAAATAACACCTAATGAAGACTGGACTTTTGCTTTTGGCGGACAAGACGGTACAAATATTGATGCAACCAGTGTAAAGTTTAATCATTTAGATGAAAATCACTATACGACGTTTGGTTATGCCGCTTATACACCGATGATTAAGGGGCTGGGTGAAGCGGAGCTTTCCGTTCTTGTATATAATCAGCCGGCAGTAAAAGAACAGATGGAAACAACAAACGGGTGGTCGCTTAATTTGTCGCAAAATATCGGAGATAAATGGAGTATTTTTGCGCGCCTTAACGAAACAAGCGGTAGCGTGGAAGAAGTGCGACAATCATGGGTTTTGGGTGGCGTCTATAATAATCCGCTTAATCGGAACAGCTTAGACCAGATTGGTCTTGCTTTTGCGTACAATAAGATAGATGAAGAAGCCGTCGGCGAGAAACTTTCTCACAAAGCAGAGCAAATTATAGAGACCTATTGGGCATGGGGTATCGGGAGTATGCTGACAATAACACCGGATATTCAAATGTATATTAACCCGGCGCTTAATCAAAAGTCAGACTATGGTTTTGCAACAAGCTTGCGCGCAACGGTGATGTTCTAGTTTAAATACAGTGTTTATTTATTCAGAAGATAGGGTAAATTGAGTAATATCAGCGTTTTTTTCGCCATGCTGATGATACCATTTTGCCCAGTCATTAAGAGGTTTTGTTCTGATGCATTTTAAGTGTGTATAATCTTGATAAGACTGTTGATTGAATCTCACAAGGTGGCACTCAAACCCTGCCCTGACTTTCTGCGCATACATAATTTGTTTAGCAGCATAATCAACAAGGTCGGATTCAAATAAGACAAAATAAGATTCTGCCTTTTCCCTGTATAAAGCGTTTAAAACTTCTAGCCTGCGCCTGACCTCTGTTAGCTTTTCCTGAATAATCGCTGTCCATTTAGGGCTAGGGCGAAAATTCCCGACTTCCCAACGCCCAATCATACATTGAAAGGTATTTATTAACTTAGCAAACTGTTTCTGTGTTAGAAACAAGCTTTTCCGAATCGTGATTATCTCTGTTGCTGTGTACTTCATTGTTTCCTCGCAATCCAAAATCAGCCTATCCATATTGTATCAGTTTTTATTGCGGAAACAAGTGTAATTTTTAAATACGCTGTTTAAATACAGCGTTTAAATCCCTTACGTTTAAATACAGTGATTTTGGTTGTGCATTAGTTGTTTTTAATGCTGTTTCTTCTCTAAAAAATGTTGATAATCAATTAAATTTTAATTTAGGAAGGAATGCAAATAATGCGCAAATTGGTTTTATTGGTTATTTTGTTAATGGTTTCGGCTTGTCAATCTAAGCAGGTTATTGTGCCGGCGGTGGTGCATAATACAACAACCGAACAAAAGGTTGTTGTTGAAAAGGCTCACTTGCCGATTATCGGTGAAGTGGAGCCGATTTATTTCTTACCGATGAAATCTCCGTTTTTTGCAAGAATAGATACCGGTGCTTCAATTTCTTCCTTGGATTGTGATGATGTAGAGTATTTTGAGCGTGATGGTGAAAAGTGGGTGTCGTTTGAACTTAAAAACAGAAAAACCGGTGAAAAGCATGTTTTTGAAAAGAAATTAGAAGCTTCCTTTAAGATACGTCGTATCGGTGAATCTGAACATCGCAAATCTGTTATGATGGATGTTAAAATGGGGGGTGAAACTTTTAAGGCTCTGTTTACGTTAGCGGATCGCTCCAGTTTTGATTATCAAGGCTTGGTCGGTCGGAATATTTTGACCGGACGGTTCATTGTTGATACATCTACATCTTATACTTTGAATTAGTAAATTGTGAGGACTGTCATGAAATTAGCACGTTTGTTTTCGGTTAGAAAAGTTTTAAGTTATCTTTTGGTGCTGTCTATGGTGTATGCTGCATACAGTATTCATTATAAGGTTAAGTATTGGGGGTTTTCTTTAACACCTAAAACCGTTACGGATGTATGGCGGATTGATGCTAAAATAACTTTCAAACCAGTTAGCGAAAATATTCGTGTTGTGCTAAGTGTTCCTTCCGGTAATGAAAATTTTGACATACTTAGTGAAGAGATGATTGCTAGCGGATATGATGTTTCAAAAGACGAAAAAGAAAACAGAGTTATTTTTGAAGGTAAAAAGAAAAACGGTAAACAGAGTTTGTATTATCGTTTGAATATTTATGAAGATGTTCAAAATGCGCAAATCAATCTAAAAAAACCGCAAAAAATAGAGCGCCCGATACTTTCTGAAGAAGAACAACAACAAATGAGACAAATTTGGGAATTAGCTCGTGCACAAAAAGAAGGTGATAAAGTTCAGCAGGTTATTAAAACAGTTAATCAGGAAATGGCGAACCCGTCTATGAGCTTGGTTTTACCCTTAAAGCACACGTCAAAAGCTTTTGCGGAAAAAATTATTCAGATTTTAGCGTATAAACGTATTCCGGCACGTATTGCCCGTGCGGTTAAACTTGAAGAGGGCAAAAAAACAGAAAGACCGGATATTATGCTTGAGGCGTATTTGGATAATTCGTGGAAGCTTTATGATTTGAATACCGGAAATATCGGATTGCCGGAAAAATGGATTGTTTTCCAACGTGGCGGTATTTCTTTGTTAGATGTGCGTGGCGGTGAGGATTCCAAAGTTATGTTTTCTGTCTTAAAATCAGTGGCGACTCCGATGAAAATGGCAGAACACAGAGCAAAGGCTAATGATAAATTTTCAGAATACGAATATTCTATTTATACATTACCGCTTTTAGAGCAAAATACCTTGAAATGGTTGATGATTTTCCCATTAGCTATTTTAGTAGTTGTTATTTTACGTAATGTTATCGGCGTTTCTACCATGGGTACGTTCACGCCGATGTTACTTGCAATGTCTTTGGTTAAGACAGGGTTTTTCTCCGGTTTAATCTGTTTTTCCATAATGATTTTCTTAGGCTTGGTGATGCGCGCGGTGGTTGCTAAGCTCAATTTACTATTGGTTCCGAGAATTTCTTTTGTGGTTATTTTTGTTATTTTGTTAATTCAACTGCTGACGATTATCGGGTATCGTATAGATTCAAGTCTTGTCAGCTCAGCAATTTTCTTCCCGATTATTATTACCGCGTGGATTATTGAGCGTGCTTCCATTACATGGGAAGAAGAGGGGGCGAGAAACACCTTAAAAGAAATCTTTAATACATTGCTGACGGCGGTTGTTACCTATTTTGTTATCAACAATGAAACGGTTCGCCATATTATGTTTGCGTTTAATGAGCTTAATATCGTGATTTTATTTACTGTTATGTTGCTTGGTACATATACCGGTTACAGATTAACCGAGATTACACGTTTTGCTTCGCTTGCAGCAAAGGATAAATAATATGTTTAAATGGATAGAAACAGCTCGCAAATTAAGAGAAAATGGTGTGTTAGGGATGAATGACCGTAATTATTCGGTTATTGCCAAATATAATGCCCGCTCTCTTTATACGTTGGTTGATGATAAAGTTAAGACTAAAAAACTGGCTAACGATATCAATATCAGCACACCGAAAATGATAGGTATTATTGAACACCAATACGAAGTTAAAAATCTGGTGGATATTGTTAAAGGGTATAAAACTTTCGTGATTAAACCGGCACACGGCAGCGGTGGTAAAGGGGTGCTTGTTATCAAAGATTTTGATGGCGAAAAGTTTTATAGTGCTTCCGGAGAGGTTTTAACCTTTAAGGAAGTCTATCAGCACGTTTCCAACACGCTGAGCGGTTTGTTTTCTTTGGGTGGACGGTATGATGTTGCACTTATAGAGGAAACGGTTAATTTCAGTGATGTATTTAAGGATTTCAGCTATCATGGTATTCCTGATGTACGTGTAATTGTATATAAAGGTTTTCCGGCGATGGTGATGATGCGATTGGCAACAAAAGAATCTGATGGAAAAGCTAATTTACATCAAGGCGGTGTCGGTGTCGGATTGGATGTTAAAACAGGTAAAACTTTGCGTGCGGTTTTGCATGATAAACCGGTGACTATTCATCCGGATACCGGCGCTAATTTGATGGATTTGAAGGTGCCGTTCTGGCGTGAGCATTTGCTTATCGGTGCATTGGCATACGATATGACCGGACTTGGTTATTTGGGTGCGGATATTGTGTTAGATAAAAATCGCGGACCGATGATGTTGGAAGTTAATGCTCGTCCGGGACTTGCTATTCAAATTGCAAACGGAAAGGGACTTAAAACCAGATTGCAGGAGATTGATGAAAAATTTCCAACAGGGTTAACGGCTGAAGAACGCGTTGACTATGTCTTGAATAACTGAAAAATAATTCCTAAATAAGTGTTAGCGATTTATTTTTAAGGAGTTTAATGATGTCTAAAGTGCTAGGAAAAAGCGAAACAAAAAGTTTAAATAAGAGTGAGACGAAAAATATTGCCGCTGAGGAAAAGAAGAAAATCGGTATCAGTGAAACCAGAGGGAAGAAGATGAAATATGCATATAATGTAAAAGATGCAGAAAATGCGTTGGTGATGAAGCTTAAAGACGGTGAAGTTGTGATAGAGATGTTTCCAGACGTTGCTCCTAACCATGTGGCAAGAATTAAAGAACTTGTCCGCCAAGGTTTTTATAATGGTCTGAAATTTCATCGTGTCATAGAAGGTTTTATGGCCCAAACCGGTTGTCCTTTAGGAAACGGAACCGGTGGCAGCGGTAAAAAATTGAAAGCTGAATTTAATAAAATTCCTCATAAGCGTGGTATTGTTTCTATGGCACGCGCCATGAATCCGGATTCCGCTGATAGCCAATTTTTCATTTGTTATGCAGACTGTCCGCATTTAGACGGGCAATATACCGTTTGGGGACAGGTTGTTTCCGGTATGGAATTTGTTGACAATATTAAAAAAGGCGGCGGATTTAATGGTATGGTTTATCAGCCGGATGAGATTATCAGCATTGATGTTATAGCAGATTTGTAATATTTGAACATTTTTAGAGTGGCGCCGAATCATAATAATTCGGTGCTATTTTTTTTATATGAAACAATAGTTGACAAAAAGTTATTTTTTGTGTATAAAATTGTTGTGGGTGAGGCAAGCGCCCGGAATGTCCGCCAAAGTGTTCATTGCCGTTAAAAGTTTTTTACATAGATTTCTTTTAATAACTTATCAAGCTAATCGGACAGGCGAACGGATAGGTTGTTAGAAAGGAATTTGTCATGCAAGAATATATTGAAGTCTTCCGCGTGGAAGCAAAATCTTTATTAAAAAATTTCCGTAATAATGATAAAAATGCTGTTGCCAGATGTAGAGCCGTATTTGGCGATAAAAAAG
>Ga0310691_10008821_pt1 | contig 10314 bp, 7 predicted proteins | sample 176DNAGHGlowgp2_FD_203887 | JGI IMG/M metagenome (GOLD analysis project Ga0310691, IMG submission 203887) | Sheep rumen microbial communities from Palmerston North, Manawatu-Wanganui, New Zealand - 1766 DNA GHGlow gp2 (v2) (version 2) | ecosystem: Host-associated > Mammals > Digestive system >...
TTATTGTTTGATTTGCTCATTTCATCTTCATGTCCATTTGCTTCATCTTTATTGTCAATTTCGTAAAAATCTTTTTTTTTTTCTGAATTATTTTCTATATTGTTTTCAGAGTTTTCATTTTCGTTGTGAATAATGTTATTATTTTGATAAATGTTTTGAGCATTTTCTATGAATTCATTATTATTATTATTATTATTATCTATATTATTAATTTTATTTTTATTATTACTATTACTATTGTTATTAATAATATTATTATTATTAATATTATTATCATTATTATCATTATAATTATTTATATTATTATTGTTATTATTTGTTTCTTCTTCATTATTATTTGAATTTTCTGTTTTTTTTGAAAAAATGTTATTAATTTCATTGTTGCTATTATTATTATTATTTTCAAAAATTTCTTCTTCATTATTATTATTATTATTATTATTTTTTGATTCGATAAATTTATTATTTTCAGAAATATTTTTATCACTTTCATTATTAATATTTTCTTCATCATTTTCTTTTATATTATTATTTTCATCATTGTTTTCATAATTTTGATTATTATTATTATTATAATCAATAAGTTCACTTCCATTGCTATTCATTTGTTCATTGTTATTGAAAATATTATTGACTTCTTCGTTATTATTATTAATTTCTTCTTTAATGAAATTTTTTTCATTTTCTTTTTTTTCATAGATTTCATTTTCATTTTCGATTTTTTTTTCTTCGAATTTAATATTATTATTATTATCATTTTCATCTTCTATTTTTTCATCTTCATTTTTTTCTGAGTTTCTTTCATTTTTATTATTTTCAAACAAATAATGTTCATTTTCATTATTATCAATAATATTTTCGATATAATTTTCATCATTTTTTTCACTCTTGATTTTTTCATTATTTTCATTGTTTTCATTGTTAATATCCTTTTTAATTTTTTCAGGAATTTTAAACTTTTTTTTCTCTGTTTTTTCCTCTCCTTTATTTTCATTTTGCAAATTTGTTGCCGGAGCATATCTATTATTAATATTCATAATTTTTTTGCTCTTTTTACTATTATCTTTTTTCACAACTTTATTAACTTTTCCAAAAGGACCATTCATTAAATTCAAATAAATTAAAAATAAAAAATAAAAAAAAAAAAGAATATTAAAAAATTAAATCATTTAAAAATAAAAAAAAAAATTAAATATTATTAAAAACATGTCCTTTTCAATTTCCTCTCCAAGTTTCGAAAACAATAAACCAATGCCAAAAAAGCACACTCCATTTGCTGAAGATTACAATCCTGAATTAAAAATATCAAACGCTCCAGCGAACACAAAATCCTTTGCCTTAATAAACGATGACCCTGATTGCCCAGTCGGATTGTGGACTCATTGGTTAGTGAAAGACATTCCAGCCAACACAACAGTCATCAAAGAAAATAGTGTCCCGGGAACTGAGGTCACCAACACTTGGGGAATTAAAAAATACAAAGGCCCTCAACCTCCTAGCGGAGTTCATAGATACTTTTTCAAGTTGTACGCTCTTAGTGTAGAAAAAATGAAAGCCAATAATTTAAAGGATTTCTATAAAGAAGTTGAAGATAAAAAAATCGCTGAAGCTGTTTTGGTTGGAACTTTTGGAAGAAAATAATTTTTGAATTTTATTAAATATTATTAAATATTTATTTTATTTTTATTATTAAATTATTTTAATTGGGATATTAATTATGTTTTTTTTTTATTTGTTTTGAATGAAATCGTTGATTAAATTATTAAAATTTAAAATGATGTTCATTTTTTTACGGAATTTTATTAATTTTAATTCGTTTTTTATTTTATTTAGTTTTTTATCTTTGATTGAATAATTAAAAATTTTATTTTCATTAATTACATCATTTTTTTTCAAATTTTCAATCGGAAAAAAACAATAAAAAAAATAAATTTTACATAATTTTTCTTTTAATTCATTTGAATCATTCGAATTATTAAAAAAAATTTCAAATTTATTTTCATTAATTAAATTAATCACACAAAAATTTTTAATAATTAAATACAAAATTTTTAAAATAAAATAATGATCAACATTGATTTTTTCATTAAATTTTACATTTTCATTTTCGAAGCAAAAAAAATTTGTAATTTCATTTAAAATCAAAGAAAATTTCATTTGAAAAATATCATTTACAAAATTTTTATTCATAAAATAATTTTTATCAAAAAAAATCAAATTCATAAATTTTTCACATAAATTGCATTGAATTAAAAATTTTCCAAAAAAAATTTTGTTTTTTTTTAATTTGTGATTACAATTTAAACAATAAGGAAAAAAAATTTTATTTTCATGAAAAATATTTTGATTATTTTTTTTTGAATATTCAAAATAAAAAATCTTTTTAATAATGTTTATATAAAAATAAATTAAATTATACAATTTTTTTACATTTAATGTTTCTGATAATTTATTTTCTTTAATATTATCAATATAAAAAATTATTAATTTAAAGTAATTATTTAATTCTTCTAAAAATTTATTTGATTCAAAATTATTCAAAATCATATAATTTATATAATAAGGAATATAATAAAAAATTTTACTATGAATTTGTAATTTAATATTATTTTCATAATTTTGAAATTTTTCATTGAAAAATTCTTTTTGAATTCCGTTTTTAAAAAAAGTAATTTTAAATTCATTGAAAGTTTCTAAAACAAAATTTGCAATAATTGAATTAAATTTAATTGAATTTTTGTTTTTTTTTTCATTAAAATAAACGAATAAATTATTTGAAATAAAATAAAAAATTTTATTTATTTGAATTTTTATTGAATTTTTTTCATTTATTTCCGAATTTTTAAGAGAAATATATTTTTGATGCAATAAAATTAAAATTAATAAAATTTGATTTAAATTTAATTTTAATTTTTTATTATTAAATTCATCAATTTCAATTTTATTATCATTATTATTTTCTTTATGTAAAAAATATTCATTTACAATTTTAAAAATATTATTATTAAAATAATTAAAAATTATTGTTTTTTTTTCATTTGTTTTAATTAAATTAATTTCGATTTTTTCTTTTATTAAATTATTCATAATAATAAAATCATTCGCGAATAAATTATAAAAAAAATAATCTCTATAAAATTTTTCATTAATTTTATTAGAATCTTTTTTTGTATAATTGTCAAAATTATTTTTGAAATCTGTTAAAAATATTCTTTTGTTAATATTATTAATCGAAAAATTCTTTTTAATTATTATGTCAATGTATAAAAATTTTGTGAAATTATTTTTATCAAATTTTAAATCGGAAAAATTAATAATGTTATTTAATTTTTCTAAATATAAATAATTTTTTTTTATTTGTTTTATTATTTGAATATTAAAATTAAAATTATCGAATAAATTTTTTAATTTAACATGATTTAAATAAACACAAATTTTTGATTTGTCTTTTTCAAAATACCAATTATTTTCTTCATTTAATTTTAATGAAAATAATTCATCAACATATTTTTTTCTTGTTGTGAAATTTAAAAGTTCATATAATAAAAATTTATCTTCATTAAAAATTATTTCACTAAAAAATTTTTTTAATATTAATAAATTTGCTTTTTTATAAATTCCTCTTCGATTAAATAATTTATAAATTTGTTTTTTAACATAATAAGAAATAAATAAATTCGATTGATTTTTTTCAAACGAAAAATTTTTTAAAAATTCTTCAAAAATTTCTGTAATTTTTAATTGATTTGTCAATTCAAATTCATATAATTTCTTCATTCGTTAATTTTATTGAATTGTAATTTATTTTTTCAGAAAAAATTTGTTTGTTAATTTTTTTAATATTTTTATTTTCTAAATGACATTTTAATAAAACATAAAAAAAATTTCCAATAAAAATTGATTCATTAATTGAAATAAATTGAATTACTTTTTCAAATAATTTATTAATTAAATTGAATAAATTTGAAAATGTTTCATTTATTATTTTACTATTTTTTCCAAAAATATTACAAAATTTAATAAATTCTTTCAAATCAAAATTCGAATCATTTTTAATATTCGCCCAAATATTTTCTAATAAAAATTTAACTTTATCATTTACATTGTAATTTTCATCATTTAAAAATTGCGTTGCCGCAGAATTCAAATCTTTTTCTTCCATTTGATTTTTTACTTGATAAAAAAAATAAAAATAGAAAAAATAATTTAATTTAAATTTAAATAAAAATAAATAATTTAAATTTAAATTTTTTTTTTCAAAATTTATCCCATTTAAATCAAATTTTAATTTAAAAATTTAATAAATGTCAAATAATCTTAAAAATTTTTATGAAATAATTCCCGCAAATCAAATCGAAGACGATGGCTCAGCAATTCGTCAAGTAATTTTTTTCGTAAACGATGCCACTCAATACACTTTTGATGTGAATAAATTCATTAATTTTCATAATTTAAAAAAAATTTTATCCCATGCCGCTCGATTACCAAAAAACACTTTTAGAATCTTCCATGAAAATGATAATGTCGATTTCACAGGATACGAAGACGAAACTTTAAATGATTTTTTCCCAAACGATTCTAAAGTAATTTTCAAACTTTATATCGATTTAATAAAAATGTCCACAGAAGAAAACTTCGATTTAAAATTACAAAACACAATTTGTGAAATTCATCCCACAAAATTCAAAACTTTTTATTGCGAAAACTGTCAAAAAAGCATTTGCTACAATTGCCTTCAAAGTGGACACATGAATCATTTGTGGAAAGAAAAAATTGATTTGCTCGCTCCAGCCGAAGTTTTAATAAGAGAAATTTTCCGAAACAAAGAAGATTATAAAATAAATTCAGATTACGATAAAACATCAGAACTTTTTGCATTTAAAATAAAAATGAAAAATGAAATTTTTGATTACTTAAGAAACATGATCAATGTAATTGAAAATAAAATTAATGATGTCATTGATAATTTTAATTATAATGTTAAAAAATGTGAAGAAAATGTTAACACAAACATTGAATTACTACAAACTTACTCACAAGAAGCTTATATTTTATTAAAAAATGACATTAATACAAAAGGAATTGTGAATGATGACGAAATTTATAAAATTTTAGACAAAAAATTACATGAAATTTCTGAATCAAAAAAAATTTTGTCTGGTTTTAACCAAAAATACATCGAAATCAACACGAATTACACAACAATTAAAAATTATTCTGAGAAAATTTTCAAAGACATTTTTAATATTTTACAAACTTACACAGAAAATAAATTCTATGATGAATTAAATTATTTAATAAAAAACCAAGTCGTTCAAATAATAACAAAAGAACAAGTAATAAACAGGATGTTCAACGACGTTGATGTAGATCGAAGAAGTTTAAGCAAAGAAAATAATTTATCAATTTATCGCAACAGTCTTTTCAAAAATAATTTAAACAAAAACAACAATAATATTATTAATCCCTTCGAACAAATGCCAATGATTAATAGCGAACCCCAAAAAAAAAATTCAAATTCAAGTAATAACCAATTTAATAGTGCAAACGATAAAATTAGAAATGTCAATGTTTTTAATAATAGTAATAATAATAATAAATATTCTTTGCTTCAAAATAGTCAATCACAAAATAATTCTAATTTATCGTTTAAAAGTAATAATAAACAAGACTTTTTTAATAATAATAACCGTAACTATGGAAATTCTCAACCACCCTTCAGTGATTTAGTTAATAATCCTAACACAATTAATAATATTAGTTATTCTCAAAATGATGTTGATAATAGCAATTTCAATAAGGGTAATAACAATTTTATAGATAAATTACACGGAGAAATCCAACGAAAAAGCGGAATTATTTATAATTCAATTATGTTCCCAAAAGAAAATCAAAACATAATAATCGAGAGTGATGGAAATATTATTAATCCCATAACGATAAATTTTTCAAATACTATAAACACGGAAATTTTTGCATTTCAAACAAATTTATGCTATTGCAACTACAAAGACACTTTATATTTAGCAGGCGGGCGAAACAAAGGAAAATTATCAACGAAATTTTTATATTTCAATCCTTCAAACTCAAACCGAATCGTTTATAACTACAGCGATTCTAATTTTTCTCACCTCAATGGTTCAATGATTGGCTTTAAAGATTTTATTTATTTAATCGGAGGGGAAAAAAATAATAAATGTGAGAGATTTAATTTAGAAACAAAAAATTGGGAAATTTTACCTGATTTATTGAGAGAAACTGAAAGTCCCATTTTATTCGTTTATAATAATTATTTATACGCATTTTTTGGAATCAATAGTGATGGAAAAATAATCAACACAATAATACGATTGAATTTAAATAATACAAAAGGTAAATGGGATAATGTTTTATATAACAATATTGATAATATTGATCTAAATATCTACGGATGTGGACTCATTTTAACAAGCGATAAAGACGGTGACAGTTTATATTTCATAGGCGGAAAAACTGAATCCGAAATTAAAAAGTGGATTGTTATATTTAATTTCAATGGTTTTTCATTTAAAATGCTCGAAGAAGCTGAAATCGATACTATTGTCTATTTTAAAGAAAATTTATTTCATAAAATGATAAACGATAAAGACTTGGGGGACAATGAATTTTTTGTGAATTTTTCCCATAAAGAAGAACTTATGACAATGAATATCCAAAATGCAGTTACTATGGAATAATTATTTATAAAAAAATATTAATAAATTATCAATATATTAATATTAATTTAATATTTTAATTATAAATTAAAATAATATATTTTTAAATTATCATTAAATTAATTTAATTTTATCCCTTCTTTCAACCATTATTAAACAATTTTATAATAAATCACAATATTTTCATTATCTATTTCATATAAAATGAAAATCAAATATTTTTTTTATAACTATTTTTGAATTTTATATTTTTTTTAAAATAAACCTTTTTTGGCAGTTATTAATAAATTTCATCAACTTTTGATTATAATATTAATATTCAAATAGAATAGCCAAAAAAAATTATTATTTTTTTGAAATGTTTGAACTTAATGACATTGTTATTTGAGTCTAATTTTTGAGCAGAAAAAGATAAAAAAAAAAATTAATTTTATATTTTTTTGTGACTAAAAAGGGTTAAATTAAATTGTTAAAAATTATTAAAAAAAAAACTTGAATAATAAATACAAATTTTTGGAGACCTATAAAAATTAATGTTTGAATTTTACTTACAAAAAAATATAATGATTATGTATAATTTATTTATTATTAGAAAAGCGCTATAATTATAATTTCATCTTAGCTTAATTATATAGATTATATTTTATATATATAATTTAAATTCTGATAGATGAGTAAGAAAAATAAAAATGATAAACATATTTTAGAGCCAATAAAAATCTCCTATTTATCAAAAACATTTAAAAATAATTCGATTATTGAATCCAAAAGACCAAAAAATATTATAAAAATTAATCAAGTATCAAAAAAAGTACTTGAAAAAAATAATATTAGCTACACGAATGATGAAAATGATTTAATTGAAAGATTATTTATATATAAATCCAAAAGAAAGTTAGATAAAAAAAATAAATAAATTTTTGTTTTTTTCCCTTTTTTATGTCATGAGAATAATTTAATAATTCATGCTATTTTAGGCATGAGTTTTATATTAATTAATTTATTTTTTTTATGAAGATAATATCAATTTTAATATTTTAGTTGCCTATAATTTTGTTGTATATAATTAATATATATATCTAATTTTATTATTGTTATAAAAATTTTGATTTTTTTCAATTATTATATTTTTTAATTTTCTATCTTTTTTTTTGTTAAAATAATCATTTTTGATACAAGCGCTACTAAATTATTTGTTTTAGTGAGATAGCAAATTAATTATTATAATTATTTTTTTATTATATTTTATTTAATTATTTTTTATGATTTTATAAATTAAATTATATTAATAATTATTTAATCAAATTCCAAAGGATCATTTCTAATTATATTATTAGTTCTACTTAAATAACTTTCTTCAACCAAACCAGCACATAAATTATTTAAAATGAAAATTTCTTTTTCTTTTTTATTCAAGTATTCTTGATAATCACTATTTTCAATTGAAGGATAATTATTAATCAAATCATCTAATAATTCAATGAATTTTTTATCTTTTTCAAATTTTTTGATGTTATTTTTTATTAAAACCAAATTTTCTTTCAAAACATTCAAAGCATTCTTTGTTGTTGTTAAATTTTTATTTAATATATTATTTTCTCCTTCAACATCAGCATTTTTTGTGATAGTTTCCAAACAAATTCTTTCCGATTCCCAACCTTCAATATTGTGATTGACTTTTATGAATTGTTTATTATTTTTTTCAAATAAATAGGCGGATATTGGTAATTCTTTTTCTTTTTCAATTTCAGAACTCAAAACTAAATAAACAGGGTTAATAACACCGAAATAATTCATAGTTTTTATAATTTCTTTGTCATTTTCATTTGGTATATCTTTTAAATTTGTAGAGAAAAAACCAACAATATCTAATTTAGGAAATAATTGAGAGGCATTTTCTTTTCGAGTATCAATATATTGAATATCTAAGTCTATTTTATTATTATCAGTTGAGTTATTTACAAATTCAAACGCAGAAAATATTTCAACTTTAAAACCCACTTTTTGACCCATTAACGCTCCATAAACTCTTGAAATTTTATTATTAGAAGTTATTTTCATTCTATTATGAAAATCAGAAATTGTAAGTATTACAATTGGATGAATACCAACATTTTCAATTGTGGTTAGATTAGTTGACATTTTTTATAATATAATATAATATATAATAAACATTATTTTCTGCAATTTAGTAATATATTAAATATATATTTAGATTTTAATTATTAATTTAAAATGATATATATTTAAATTTAATGTCATTTTAGATATCTAATATCCAAAATAATCCTCATTTCCAACTAAACCATCTCCTCTCAAACCTTTGGCATTCTCCATTTCAAAATGAATCTTATTCACATCTTCTCCCTCAATATGTTTTATCCATCCATCTTTTCCAACATGATATACTCTACAGACACCTCCAGACCCACAATCTCTATGAGTGGCTTGGTGAATGGCCTCTCTTCCCAAAGCAATGGCCTCCTCAGTTGACATATCATATCTCCATTTGGAATCTAAAACTCCATAAGCGTAGGTACTTCCTGAACCTACACTAAATAATGTTCCTTTCAATCTAGTTCCATCATCATCTATGTAATATAACCCCTGTTTATCTTTGTCAAAACCACATATCATTGTTCCCATACTCAATCCATACCCTTTATATTGATGTACCCAATTACATAATACTTCACTAGCTGCTGAAACAGGAACTCGAGTATTATGTCTTAGTTCATATAATTTACACCACTCTCCTAATTGTCTCTCCCAAAATGCACAATCTGCTGCCCCACCGGCCATTGTTCCCAATAAATATGAATTTATTTCTAATATTTTTCTTACTGCTTGACTTCCTATGAAACTTCCCATTGATGCTCTTGAATCAACTGCAACTAAAATTCCTTCTTTATAAACAAATGCTAATGTTGTTGTTCCTTTTTTCATTTCAGTTAATTTTTTTGTTGTTGGATTGCTTTTTAAGTCATTAAAAAAATTCTCTTTGTTTTCAATTGGGGCTAGTCTCATTATTACTTGACTTGAAATCATATCATCAATATTATAATCTTCGACGTTTTCGCGGTTTAAATAATTAAAATTATTTGATGCTCCGAAATTTAAATCGTCTAAATAATCTTCATATTCGAACATTTTTAAATATATAATTAAATTATATAAAATTGAATTAATAAGTTTTCTACAAATAAATTTAATATTTTTTAAATATATTATATTTTTTTTATATTATATTTAAAGAAATATTATTTGATTTATATTTTGTATTATTTATTATTAATTTCTTTTAAATTATTTATTTTATTTTTAATTTGTTTAATTAAATTTTTTGAATTATCAATTCTTTGAAATAAATTTTTTATTGTTTCTTCTGCTGAAGCAACTAATTTAATATCATTTAAATCATTTTTTATTGATTTTTCCAATTTGTTATTTACATTTGTTGCTTTTTCAATAATTTTTCTTTGTTGGTCGTCAATATTCAAAGCCAATACAGTAATATCATTTAATTTGTAGTACAATCTTAAAAATTCCGGTTTTATTGCCTCTTCTCTATTATTAGCCATTATATTTTAATAATTTATTATAATTTTTTTTTAATGAA
>Ga0310691_10008822_pt1 | contig 10312 bp, 9 predicted proteins | sample 176DNAGHGlowgp2_FD_203887 | JGI IMG/M metagenome (GOLD analysis project Ga0310691, IMG submission 203887) | Sheep rumen microbial communities from Palmerston North, Manawatu-Wanganui, New Zealand - 1766 DNA GHGlow gp2 (v2) (version 2) | ecosystem: Host-associated > Mammals > Digestive system >...
TACCAGCTGGCTGCCATGCTACAGCCTGGTGTTACCTTGGTTGTTGATCCGTTGAAGGGATTAATGAAAGACCAGTATGATGGTTTACGAAAAACAGGTATTGACTGTATATCATTTATAAACGGCGACATTGTTGGTGAAGAAAGAACAAAGCGAGAACAGGCATTAACTGGTTCACAGACACAAATCATGTTTTTGTCTCCTGAACGACTGAGCATTCGCCGTTTCAGAGATGTTCTACGCTCTATGCGAGAATCCGACGTTTATTTTGCATATGGTGTGATAGATGAAGTCCATTGTGTTTCTGAATGGGGACATGATTTCCGTCTGGCGTATCTCCATCTGGGTAGAAATTTATATAATTATGTCCTCCCCAAAGAAGTAGAAGGTGAAGATAATCACATATCACTGTTTGGACTGACGGCAACTGCATCGTTTGACGTTCTCGCTGATGTAGAGAGAGAACTGTCGGGTAATAATTCGTATTCCTTGGAAGAAGATGCTACGATAAGATATGAAAATACAAATCGTTTAGAACTACAATATTACGTTTATCCCGTGGACGCATCAGCTGCTGAAAGAGCACGAAAAGTTGATGACATAAAAGAGGATTTGGTACTCAATGCCATTAATGACGCTACGGAGAAGATACAAGAGATTCAAAACGAAAATAGTATCAGTGAGATTAAGAAACGATTCCTTGAAAGAGAGAATATCTCTGATAAAAGTAAAAAACAAGAAATTAATTCTACAGACTTATACACTGATATTGATGAGGATTGGTATACCTCAAAACACACTGATGTTGCTGGAATAGTATTTTGCATACGTGCCAATAAAGAAAGACGACCAGATGTAAAACTGAGCGTTCCAACTGTTGCTAATACTCTGCGAGCACATCATATCAACCGCATATCAACATACAAAGGTGGTGATGATACGAGTTGCCAAGATGAATTTCTTGCAGGAGAAACAAATCTTATGGTAGCAACGAAGGCATTTGGTATGGGTATTGACAAGCCAAACGTTCGTTTGACAGTGCACTTGAATTACCCTGGATCTTTGGAATCATTTGTTCAAGAAGCCGGCCGAGCTGGACGTGACAAAAAGATGGCTTTATCAACAATCATGTATTCGCCTAAAAAGTTTTGGGTTAAAAATGCTAGAACTGATGAATGGAAAGAGTTCTCTTCTGACTATACCAATAATAAATTTTTTTACGATAGTAATTTCCTTGGTGAGGAATTTGAGATATACGTGATGGAGCTGCTCATGAACGGACTAAAAGTTCAAATAAGTAATGAGGAGATTGTTAAGATGGAACCCCCAAAATATGGAACTAGTAAGGGTATCCTACAATACATCAACGAACATAGGTTTAAGGGAAAGACCCTCACTTATTTCATTTCCTACGAAGAGAATGAGCATGTCCTCGATGAATATAATGCATATTTAAAGAAAAAGCAAATGCCTTTGTTCAGCACATGGAATGCCAAGAACGAAAAAAATGACAGAGGATTCAGCTATGTTAGGGACTATGGTTCAGCAGAATACAAAGATGCTATTCAAAAAGCAATCTATCGTATGTGCATCATTGGCCTAATAGATGACTTTACTGAAGACTATACTAATAAGACTTTCCGAATTACAACGATATGTCAAGACGAATCGCACTATTATGATTACCTTGGCCAATACTATCGGAAATATTACTCCGAAGATAGGGTTGGCTTAATGGTTAATGAAGTCAAGCAGATGGCGGTCAATGATGGTGTCATCATGGCATGCTTAAAGCACCTTACCTCTTTTATATATAAGAGTATCGCAGACAAGAGAGCCAGAGGAATATTGGATATGGAGCAGTTCTGCAATATGGCCATCAACTCAGGTAAAGACTGGAAAGAAACTAATGAGGATTTGAAAGATTTCATCTATTACTATTTCAACTCGAAATATGCAAGAGAAGGCTTTGTTACATACGATTCAAGTGTGCACCAGGAAATACCATTCTCACTCAAAGATGACACTAATTACGATTTTCACAGTGAAAGTGAAATATCAGATTTCAATCTTGTGAAAAAGTATATGAGAGTGGTTGATCCAGATATCGTCAACAATGATGCCCAAGTAGACAATATCAAACACTTGCAAGGTGCTGTGCGTCTCATCAGACGTGCTGTTGCAGAAGTGAACCCAGTTTTGAACCTCTTGAATATATTCTGTATTCTGTTCCTTGGTCTACAACAGAATGAGATGCTGGAGCAAGAGCTATATGACGACTACAAAGCGGTCATGAGATTGTATGCGTCCCAAGGGAAACTAGGACTTCTCAATGAATATACGGATTTGTTGTTGCAGCATAAAGCCATACTTCTAGAAAATAAAGAGTATTTAGAGAAGATACAAGATGCCATTCAACTGGAAGAACATGTTGCAGAACTCAATAGAATTAATCAAATATACAAAGAAATATGATCGACGAGAAAATCAACAACTCACTCAGAGAGTTAGAGCAAGGACTTAAAAGCATGGAGTCTGCACGCAAACAAGTGGAAAAGACAGTCAATTCCTACGATGGTCTTAATTCAACTACCGCTGAGTATGTCAGTAAACTCGGCACTATTACGACCAAGATTCAGGACCTTGTTGATACCATTGGCAAGGATTATTCTCAGAAAGTAAAGGCATTTGAGAAAGACCGTGAAACAGTCATTAACGCTTTAACTGCTGCAACTGAAAAACTTTCCAATGCTTCAGAAGAGTTTAAAGAGTCATTGGTTGATATCCAAACAAAACTGAAGTACAGCTTAATCGTTAATGCCGTATCGCTCGTTGCTATTGCTGCGATTTTATTCTTTCTTTTGAAGTAGTGTATGGCACCTATCGTCATTTCTACTTGCATTGTCGTATTAACAACAATAAAGAGACTATCCTACAGAATAAGCATAGTGATGAAAGCGAAAGTATAATTGGTTAATACATTATGATATATTACACAACCGATTAATATGAAGAAGGAAAACAAATTGATACTCTATAAGGATGATGAGGGAAATGTGAGCGTGAACACACGCTTTGCTGATGAGGATGTGTGGCTAACGCAGGCGCAACTGGCAGAGATTTATCAGTCGAGTAAATCGAATATCAGCGAACATTTGACGAACATCTTTGCAGATAAAGAACTGGATCAGGATGCAGTTGTTCGGAAATTCCGAACAACTGCTGCAGATGGAAAGAATTATCAGGTTCTACATTACAACCTGGATGTGATTATTGCCTTGGGATATCGTGTGCAATCACCCATAGCTGTGCGTTTCCGCAGATGGGCCACACAACGGCTGCATGAGTATATTCAGAAGGGCTTTGTGATGGATGATGAACGTCTGAAACAAGGTGGTAATCGTTATTTTAAGGAACTGCTACAGCGTATTCGCGACATCCGTAGTAGCGAACGGAATTTCTATCAACAGGTGACGGACATCTATGCGACTGCAACAGACTATGATCCACGAGCCAATATGACGAAGCTATTCTTTGCAACGGTGCAGAACAAGATGCACTATGCTGTACATGAGCATACGGCAGCTGAGCTAATCTATGAACGTGTAGATAATGAAAAGCCATTTGTGGGTATGACCAACTTCAAGGGGAACTATGTAACGCGCGATGACGTAAAGATAGCAAAGAATTACCTGACGGAGTTAGAACTGCAACGCTTGAACCTGCTGACTTCGCAATTCTTGGACTATGCAGAATTCCAGGCTCTGGAGCAGAATCCTATGACGATGGCAGACTGGATAGCAGCATTGGATGACCAAATACTACGCCTAAGGAAGAATATCCTTGAGGGAAGTGGTACCATTTCTCATCAAGAAGCCATCGAAAAGGCTGAGCGAGAGTTTCAAATCTATCGTGAGCGAGAGATGCGGATGCTGGATAGCGACTTCGACAAGGCGATAAAGCGACTGAAGGACTTGGAAAACGACATCCCTTAAAAAATAATAGTAAGAAAAAAAGACGTAAATCATGAGAAAGTTTATTTGGGGATTCATCATATTGATGATGGTATTAGGAGTGGCTATCGGATGTACAGGCAAGAAGGATTCGGAGCCATCAAACGGCAAAGCTGACACAACAAAGGTTGTGGACAGCAAGAGATCTGTTTATGATCGTTTACTTGAAGAACTGGATTCAATAGAGATTTACAATGATAGCATCCTATATGGTTATTGGTTTATGCCACATGCGGCAAGTTTCGTAAATATTTTCTTTCACAAGAACAACACGTTCGAATATCATTATGTGTCATCTACGCCAGATAACAAAGATACTAAAGATCAATTCAGAAAAGGACAATTCGTACTGAAAGGTGATACCATATTCCTATATAATACTACAGGTACAGACGACAAAAATTTTGACAGCATCATGTTCTACAAACATAATGATGTTAACTTTTATATTGAAGACCGTGATGATTTGTTCTTAATAAAAGGAAGTGATTGAAATAACCAAAACCATGACTTTCGAAACAAGGAAAAGAAATCGGCCGATAGCAACGCTGATAAAATGGTATTCGGACAAGGAAAGCGGAAAGGTGGTTGAGGCGAGAAAGGAGATTCAGCATCGTTTTGACTATCTGGACTGGAAAGTTCAGAAGAAGATTCTGATGGCATTTCTTGATGCTGGTCAGTCAGACCGCCAGTGGGCCTATAGGAAGATATACCGTCAATGGGACAAATGTTTCCTTGAACCAATCAGGACGCTATGGGAGGAGCATCATGGAAATATTTGCGTTTGGTCGGTTGTCAAATACTTTCCGATGGATTACGTGAAAGCGAATGCTGAACTGATTGAAGAATTGGACGGCTATTACCATCTGTGTATGCGTCTGGCTGAAGACCCCAGCTACGCGATTGATCGATCAAAACTGAATGACAGGGAATACTTGATGGTGATGAACAACTGTCATCGGAAAGTGAATGAGGATGAGGCCATAGATATCTTTTTCCAGTCGGTATATGAATGCTGGCTGGATGATTCTTCTGCTGCAATTCTGTTGTCTTATAAAGGGCGTAATGGGGTGTTGAGCGTCTTTGATATCAATGCCATCAGTTCCATCAGACACGTATTCTACACGATGGGCTTTGACCATTTGGTTGATCAGATCAACGAATGGGACAGACAGCAGATGTCAACGGTTTATCACAGTGATGAGTTCAGAGCTTTGGGCAAAGAACATCTTGACGACGCTGAATTTCAGGAGAAGCTTCTGGCTATTACGCAGAAATATATAATGCTCGCGTTGGATGACAAGTATGTTCCTGGTTTTTAAAATAAGAAAGAATATGAAGAAGTTGTGTTTTGTAATAGCTGGCATGCTGCTGGCGATGTCGTGTACAAATGTACAGAAGGGAAAGGAAACGGAAAACGAACAGACAGTAAAAACCGATACGGTTCTGACAACGAAATCGGCTGCAGGCAATGAGGATATAGCGGAACCTATAGAGGGAGACCGATTCCGTGTGGAGATAGAGAAGGAGAAGAAGGATGGAAATATAGAAACGTTTTGCTATGCGATAAACCCACGTACGAATGAGAAAAGAAAGGTTGTCTTTCAAGGGTCGGAGTATGATGATTGGGTGAATGACGGATTAGGAGATTTGTGGAGTTTCACAGATCCAAGTGGACGATACGTGTTTGTGGTAGGCGATATTAAGCCTAACAGCAACGGATGGGTAGGACGATTCCTGATCTATAGGGTTGAGACTGAAAACCTACAGGTGAAATTCTTTAAGAGAGTCGCGGCCGTGCAACCATCTTCTAACGGCTACCGTGCGGCTGCCGGCAGGCTCACGAATCCGGATGCAACGTGTACAGCAGAGGAAATCTGGATGCTACACGACGTGTATTACGACTACAACGGAAACGTGGTTCGCGAAGACCCAACGGAATATGACTATGACGAACTGGTGAAACGGTATCGCATGAATTTATAATCCCTTCGCAAGCCTTGCGAGGGATTTTTTTGTTGCAGGTATATAAAATAATGTGTATCTTTGCAAGCATAATTAACGAAAACAAAAAACGATAACGAAAACAATATGAGGGATCAGGAAATACTGGACATCTGGGGACCTGTTGAGGACAAGTCGAAGGATATCATCAAGGTGATTGGTGTTGGCGGCGGCGGATGTAATGCCGTACGCAACATGTATGATGAGGGTATCAGAGGTGTGACGCTGGCGGCATGTAATACGGATAGTAAGTCGCTGGCTCCTTCGCCTGTGCCTGTGAAAATCATGCTGGGTGAAGGCTTGGGTGCTGGTGGATGGCCTGAGATAGGACGGTCGGAAGCAGAAAAGAATATCAGCGACATAGAACGGCTGCTCAACGACGGCACGAAGATGGTGTTTGTCACAGCCAGCATGGGTGGCGGAACGGGAACGGGTGCTGCTCCTGTGGTGGCTGGTGTGGCACGACGGATGGGTATCCTGACGATTGGCGTGGTAACGATACCGTTTTATTTCGAGAAGAAACAGAAGATTATCAAGGCACTGAAGGGTGTTGACGAGCTGCGCAAGAATGTTGATGCACTACTGATTATCAATAATGAACGCTTGTGTGATGTGTATTCAGATTCGAACATCCCAGTAAGAGAGGCTTTTGCCCGTGCGGACAACATTCTGAAAGATGCGGTGATGGGTATTGCCGAACTGATAACGGTATATAGCAACGGTGGTATTGACCTTGACTTCCGCGACGTGGAAACGACGATGCGCGACGGTGGAGGGGCTATCATGGCAATGGGGCGTGCCAGCGGTGAGAACCGTGTAGAACGGGCGATACTGAATGCGCTAGATTCTCCCTTACTCTATGGCAACGACATCGGAAAGGCGAAGCGCATTCTGTTTAATATCTATTCGAGCGACGATGTGCCCATCGTGGTGAAGGAGATGCAGGAGATCGACGAGTTCTTCGGCCAACTGGATCCGAATATCGAGGTGATCTGGGGTATATCGACAGACAACGAGTTGGGCGAGGATGTGAAAGTAACCATCCTGGCAACGGGTATAGAGGACGAGATGCAGAGGAATGCAAACACAACTGTCAAAGACGATGACTATTATGAAAGTCTGATACCTCAGCTGTATAAGCCGATGAAACGGGCGGAGGAGCAAAAAAAGGAAGAGGAGCCAGAACCGCCGTTTGTTGTGGATGTCGCTCCTGAACCTGAACCTGCAAATACGCTTCCACCTCACCCATCTGATGATGATGTAGTAGAACGGGGTAAAGACAAAGGTATGAAGAAAGATTCAGAAAGCAAGGAGCCACAGACCATATTAGAGAAGATGAAGGCCTGGCTGGTGAACGTAGTTGCGGATGAGGAAACAGAGGAATAATGGAAGACGAGCAGACAAGGACACCAGAGGAGTTGGCGAATGAGTTGAACGTACTCATCGCGCAACTTCGTAAGATGGGGCGCAGCGATTTGTTGTTGCGTGCCATTGGTGTACCCATGTTGGAGGAGCTTCGTCTAGAGGCAGCACGCATCAGGCTGAGCCGTATGTTGATTACCAAGGACTATCGGTTTATCCTTGTTGACTACGATAATCGCGAGGTGGTGCTGCAACCCATTCACAAGGCTGTGTACCTGTTATTCCTCGCTCACCCAGAGGGTATAGAATTCAAACGGTTGAGTGAATACCAGGACGAATTGCGCGACTATTATAGGAAGACGTCAATGGGAATGGACGAACAGAAAATAGAGGAAGGTATCAGCAGACTGGTGAACCCATTGGACAATGCCATCAATGAAAAATGTTCACGTATCAAAAAGACGTTCCTAAGCATGATGGATGAATATACAGCCAACTATTACATTATCAGCGGACACGTAAAACGACATATGGAAGGGTCGAACAAAACGTGGTATGAGCGGCTGAAAATCATCACGCTACCACGTGAGTTGGTTTTATTTAACGACGATGCGTTAAATACCACAGCAACAGGAATATGACATATAGCGGCAAAAGATTGCTAACATTTTTTAAGAGAAAATATCCTCTGGTTTCATGTTTGGAACTGGAGGATTTTTTTGTACCTTTGCAGCCGTATCATATCATATAATCTAACAACATTTGGTCGTTCAGTATGAATTTCAAAAGGAAGGTCGTAGACTGATATTTTGCAACTCGATTATGATTACCTCTACAGATTACATAGAAGATAAAGTATATGGTCAGCGTCTGCTTATTAGCGTGAATGCTGACCAACGAGAACTTCATAGTAATATCCGAGCTGCTCGTGCCATTCTCCACTCCTTTGCCGATATCACTATAATCATTAATGCACACACGATGTCTTTTGGTCACAAAAATCCAGAGTACACCATCAATGGACAATTGGGCGACCGTAAGGGTATCATGGGAGAGAAGGGTGTAACGGCAGGTTTCAAGTCCGCAAAGAAACAGGGGTGCAAGATAGTGGTTATCGACCTCGATGAACACATTTTTCAGGTGCGCTCCTTCGAACTCTCGAAGTACATCTCACGTAGAAAGGCCGACTTTGTCAGCGGAATGATTACAGCATGTTATGTTGTTTTTGGTGGTGAGGCTGTTGTGGTGAATGCCAGTGTGCAGACGCGTAAGGAGATCATGTCGGCCATCGAACAACTCAACCCAGGAGCACCGTCTTATTAAAAAACGAAAGCCGCAGGTACTCGACCAACGGCTTTTTTATTAGAACGGTTGCGGAGCTTGATGCAATCGCGCCTATATGCAACTCTCATTCACGTTGCAAAGATACGATTAGGTGAGCAAACTACCAAATAAATTATAAATTATTTCCAGTTTTTCACTATAAAGATTCAAAATTTTACACAAAGTGGACAGTCCCTTTTGTGTACATGAAATTCAGAAAGCTACATTGAATGTCATGGTGTTGGTCAAAGCCATTACCAATTATGTATAGGTCCTTGTGTATCATAAACAACTGTTTTGATGCTTCCCTAATACTCGTTATACTAAACATTATCACTTTTATGTACCCTAAAGAGTTCTTGTAGCGCCCTTATTCTCTTCATCATATCGGCAAAGGTAAGTGACTGACCGTAAATGAAACTTTCTTTCATCTCGTTGTAGTCTGCTTCATAAGCAGACATCAGTTCGTCACTTGGCACAATCTGAATATTGGCAGGTAGCTCCTTGTCGTAATCCACATAACCAACATGATAGAACTTGCGACGATGTTCCACAATCTCATGATAGAGCACTAAATCATTAAGAGCTATTTCTGCGTATGGGGTCTGCATCAGTTTCTCCAAGTCATAGAAATGACGTGTCATTCTGTGCGTCCTCGGTTGGTCCTTTTGGAACTCTTCACACAAGAGGAATGCTTTTTCCAAGAAAGTCCTGGCAGGGCTTACGGTACGAATTGTCTGGACGAGGTCGGAATCCACGTCTTCATCCTTGAACGTTTGTTCTATAAGTGATGAAATTCTTCTCATCTCGTAAGGTTCGGACATTGACAACACACTAATCTCTACTTTAACCGTCGGTATTGCGTATGCGGCTTGGCTATCGTAGAGTGAGGGGTATTGAATGTAAAGCACAGAAGGATCTTTGTCATGTGGAACCTTTTGGGACTCACCTTTTTCATTAGCAATATCGTTGTCTGTGAGAACAGTAACTTCAAGTCCCAATTCGGCCAGTTTGGCAGCGAGCTCGTCCTTGAACTCACCAAACAGGAAGTCCTGTCCTTTCTCTCGAAGATTATGGATTTGCGTATTACTGGTGCAGCTTGCACAAGAGAGTTGCTTGACGTTCAGAAAATAGTCACGGCTCAATGCTAAATCTATATCTTCGCTGAATCGGTTGATAATATCCCAGCCTTTACTTAGGCTTGTGCCACCCTTGAACAACAGATACTCAGATACGCTGGTGTGAAAAAGGGCATACAACACTGCCGTTACCCACCAGTCCTTCTCGGCAGCAGCTTCATCAATTTGCCGTGCCTCGACCACACCTTGTATCATCGCCTTTCGCTCGTCGAGCGAAAAATCAATCCATTTACTCATTACTTTATTCCTTTCTTTATAACTTGTCGCATCCATACAGGAGCCAACAATAAATCATATTCTATGGTGTCAGTCTCAGGAGTTTCCGAGAACAGTTGTCCAATCCTCACTTCAACATCCTGAGTGATGTTATGCTCCCCAATGCTGCGTAATGCCTGTACCAATTCTGGCATCAAACGTCCTCGGAATGCAAAGTTCTTAGGTGCCCCATGCTTCAGAGTCACTGTTCGATTC
>Ga0310691_10008823_pt1 | contig 10312 bp, 5 predicted proteins | sample 176DNAGHGlowgp2_FD_203887 | JGI IMG/M metagenome (GOLD analysis project Ga0310691, IMG submission 203887) | Sheep rumen microbial communities from Palmerston North, Manawatu-Wanganui, New Zealand - 1766 DNA GHGlow gp2 (v2) (version 2) | ecosystem: Host-associated > Mammals > Digestive system >...
TGTTTTAGTATTTCAATAAAGCGCCCCGCCATTCGACGGAACGCTTTATGATTAATCAAGCCTTGTGCCAGTGACAAATTGTCAATACTTGTTCAGCGGCACGCCTGCCGTCATCTGATGGACCTGCCTGGCAACCTGCTCGAGCACCTTGGCGTGAGCCTCGAGTTCGGCGACCTGCGAGGGGGTCGGGGTCTCGGCCTTCTTGAGGGAAAGTGCCGCGGCATGTTCGGAACAGGAAGTCAGTACGGTGTCGATCAGGGCGACGATGTCGACCATATCTTTCTGCACGAAGCCCCTGGAGGTGATTGCAGGCGTTCCGATGCGCACGCCGCTGGTCTGGAACGGGCTGCGGGTATCGAAGGGAACCATGTTCTTGTTAAGGGTGATATCCGCTTTCTCAAGTTCTTTTTCGGCAATGCGTCCGGTGACCTCGGGGAATTTGCCGCGAAGGTCTATCAGCATCAGGTGATTGTCGGTGCCGTCGCTGACCACCTTGTAGCCGCGCCCGATGAATTCCGCGCACATCGCCTGAGCATTTGCGATTACCTGCTTCTGGTACTGCACGAATTCGGGCTGCATCGCCTCGAAGAAGGCGACCGCCTTGGCGGCGATGACATGCTCGAGCGGACCGCCCTGCACTCCGGGGAACACGCTGCTGTCCAGAACGGCGCTCATCATCTTCACTTCCCCCTTAGGAGTGGTGCGTCCCTGAGGATCGGGGAAATCCTTTCCGATAAGGATGATGCCGCCGCGGGGGCCGCGGAGTGTCTTGTGGGTGGTAGATGTGACGATGTGTGCGTACTTGACAGGATTCTCGAGGAGGCCTGCGGCGATGAGGCCTGCGGTATGTGCCATATCTATCCAGAGCACGGCTCCCACCTTGTCTGCTATTGCGCGCATGCGTGCGTAATCCCATTCGCGGGAATATGCGGACGCTCCGCCGATGATGAGCTTGGGCTTGCATTCGAGGGCCTTGCGCTCCATTTCGTCATAGTCGACACGGCCGGTTTCAGGATCCAGGCCATAAGCTACGGGATGATAGAGGATTCCCGAGGCGTTGACGGGGGATCCGTGGGTAAGGTGACCGCCCATGGAGAGGTCGAGGCCCATGAAGGTGTCGCCGGGTTTGAGGATGGCCATGGTCACGGCCATATTGGCCTGGGCGCCGGAGTGAGGCTGGACGTTAGCCCAGCAGGCTCCGTAAATCTGCTTGAGACGGTCGATGGCCAGTTGCTCGATCTGGTCCACCACCACGCAGCCGCCGTAGTACCGCTTGCCGGGGTATCCTTCGGCATATTTGTTCGTGCAGATAGAACCCATGGCCTGCATTACCTCGTCGGTAACGTAATTCTCGGATGCGATGAGTTCGAGTCCGCTCTGCTGGCGGGCGCGCTCTTTCCGGATCAGGTCGAAAATTTGAAGATCTTCTTTCATATTATATTGGTCGTTAATTTCTGGTGTCGCGGCAAAAGGCCGCTGCCCGCCGAGGGCGTCGGGCAGTCGGCATTGCCGCTCAACTAAACATTGCTATTTGACATGGAATTTCACAGATGTGCGTATATCATCGGATGCGGAGCCGACGTGGGCTATGAAATCGCCGGGCTCGACTGTCCACTTGTGTGCGTCGGCATCGAAGAAACTTAGGGCTGAGTCAGGAATGTCGAAGGTGACGGTCTGGCTCTCGCCGGGCTGCAGGAACACCTTCTTGAAGCCCTTGAGTTCCTTGGCGGGGCGCTCCACGCTGGCTTCGGGGTCGCTGATATAAAGCTGGACGACCTCCGCTCCGGGGACGGAGCCGGTATTCTTGACGGACACGCTCAGCTTGCGTCCACTGATGGACGCTTCGCCGTATTCGAAGCTGGTGTAGCTCAGGCCGTGGCCGAAAGCGAACATAGGCTTGACTCCCTTTGTGTCGTACCAACGGTAGCCCACGAAGATGCCTTCGGAATAATATTCATCGATGATATCCTCTCCTTCGCGCCGGATGCCGGGATACTGCTCTTCGTTGAAGACGGGGCCGTCCTTCATCTCCACGGGGAAGGTGAACGGGAGTTTGCCGGAGGGATTCACGTCGCCGCTGAGCACGTCCGCAAGGGCTGGGCCTGCTTCGCTGCCGAGATACCATCCCTGAACGATTGCGGGAACCTTGTCGGCCCAAGGCATGGCGACGGCATTCCCGGAGATGTTCACGAACACGAGTTTCTTTCCAGTTTCCGCAAGGGCTTCCACCAGGGCGTCCTGCCCGTAAGGAAGGCCGTATTCGAGACGGTCATCGCCTTCGCTGTCCTGGTTCTTGTTCTTGTTCAGGCCACCGAACACGATGACATAGTCGGCATCCGCAGCGGCAGCGACGGCATCGGAGACCATCTGCTCCGCGGACCTGTTTTCAGCAAGGTCGTATTTGGCGGAGATGCCGTCCTGCGCCCTGGCGGCGCCGCTTGAATATCCGCGTTCGTACACTATTTCAGCCTCGGGAAAACGGGCCTTCAGCCCTTCGAGGGGAGAAATCTCGTATTTTGCCTTCAGGGAAGAAGACCCTCCTCCTACGGTGAGCATCTTCACGGCATTCTCACCCACCACGAGGATCTTGCGGGCATCGCGCACGGGCAGGACGTCGCCGTCGTTCTTGAGCAGCACTATCCCCTCTCCAGCAATCCTGCGGGCTGCAGCAGAATGGTCCGGACAGACGAAACGGCCGTGTCCGTATCCCTCTGCAAGATTGGTGCGGAACTGCAGGCGGAGTATGCGGCGCACCTTGTCGTCGAGTTCCTCAGTGCCGAACTTGCCGGCCTTGATCCGTTCAAGATAGGGTTCTGCAAGATGATAACGGTTGTAAACATTCGAGGGGCCGGTGGTCAGGCCGTCGGTCCAAGTGCCGTACTCGAGGTCGAGGCCGTTGGTGATAGCCTCGTCGGTATCGTGGGCGCCTCCCCAGTCGCTGATCACCACTCCGTCGAAGCCCCACTCGCCCTTCAGGATATCCATGAGCACGGGCTTGTTGTGGCAGAGGTGCTGATCCTTATATAAATTATATGCGCCCATTATGCTCCAGGCACCGCCTTCGACCACGGCCGCCTTGAAGGCCGGGAGGTAGATCTCGTAAAGCGCACGGTCGTCGACGTTCACATTGACGGTGTGGCGGTTGATTTCGTCGTTGTTCAGCGCAAAGTGTTTGACGCAGGCGGCAACACCCTTGCTCTGAACCCCCCGTACGTAGGGCACGACCATGGTGGAGGAAAGGTAGGGATCTTCGCCCATGTATTCGAAGTTGCGTCCTCCGAGGGGATGACGGTAGATGTTCACCCCCGGGCCGAGCAGCACGGTCTTCTTCCTGTAACGGGCCTCCTCCGCTATGCTCTCGCCATAAAGGCGGGAGAGCTCAGGATTCCATGACGCCGAAAGGCAGGTCAGTGCAGGATATGCAGTGCAGGAGTCGTTGGTCCAGCGGGCCTGGCTCCATTTGTCCCAAAGGACCTCGGCGCGGATGCCGTGGGGGCCATCGGTGCACCATATCTCAGGGATTCCCAGGCGTGGCACACCGGGAGAGCTGAACTTGCTCTGGGCATGAGTCATGGCTATCTTTTCTTCCAGAGTAAGCTGGGAGAGGATGTCCTCTATCTGTTTTTCGGTGTCGGGAGCCTTGGGCGCGCCGCACGCGGCCGCGAGCCATATCAAGGCAAAAAGAAGATGCTGTCTTTTCATACCTCACAAAGATAATAAAAAAACAGCATCCGATAAGCAATCGCCGAGTTTTCAAAGTTTGAAACGGAATAACCCGTCCTGGCCCTGAATATAAACAAATCTCCCTCTTATGCTGATATCCTCGAATTCACCGGTGGTGCAGGAGGACAGGTCAATGCTTTGCATTTCGTGACCGGCGAGATCCCAAATGTACAGGATGGAGGGATTTGCGGAATTGCCTACACCGGTAGGCATATAGAGCTTGTCTCCTTGTATGGACAAACCCTGTCCGACAGGGTTGAAACGGAAACCCGAAACATCCTCGATGAGATAATTCTCAAGAGCGTCTTCCGGCTTGAGAGTTACGAAAGAGCCGTCGGAAAGGGCGGGTAGCCGGAACTTGATCACCCTGTGCCGGTTGGCAGGATCGCTGTTGTTCACGGTGTTGCCATAGCCGTAAAGCATCCTGTTCTTTTTGTCCACCACCCACTGCAATGCATAGCCGAAGTCGTAATTGACATCGTCGTAGAAAATAGTCTGCACAAGTTCGGAGCTTCCGAAATCCGGTGCTATACGCTCAACGAAAAGCAGGTCTTTCCTGCCGTCGATCGGTTTGCGGTGACAATGGCTGATATAGGCGACAGGCAATGGATCTCCCTTCTCCGCCTTTTCCACTCCGAACGAAACCACGTTGGCATGATTATATTCATGGAAAGACCCGAGATGGAATTGCCCTGCGCGCTCGAACTTCCTGCCGGACAGGCAGTAAATGGTAGCTATACCCTGGTTCTGACAACTCATCATGTAAGGCCCGCAGATATCCATTCCCTGATATGCGTACCCACGCTTTCCCGCATTCTCCCCCTGCAGTGCACCGAGGAATTCCACACCGCTGCGGTCGCAGCTGAAGTCGTTGTCTCTCAATTCTATGTCCTCAAGGGCAAATTGGTCCGGCGCTTCCGCGACATACCTTGCCACATTGCAATCCAGGGCGCAATTCCTGATCAGAATATCGGATGCATAGGACTTCGGTATGTCTTCCCTCCCCTTCAGGTCGAAGAACTGGGTCCAGGGTTTGACGAAGATGGCGTACTTTACCTTGCCGGAAATGTTCTCAACCAGCACATGCCTGTATTGCTGAGGGGTATCCGGGCGCATCTTGAGCCAGACAAGACGGTCGGTGCCGTCCACGATGCTATTTCTCAGAATCACGTTCTCCGCCTTCACACATTCGCTGCCGAATACGAGCACGCCCGGCCCGTGGCCGAAACGGCAGTCTTCGACAAGTATGCGGGCATCGGCTCCGTTGTCCGGATCCTTATCCGCCCAGGGGCCTTTGCCGCCTTTAAGAGAGATCAGGTCATCGCAGGTAGCAAAGCTGCAGCCCTTGATATGTACGTCCTCGCAGCCGTCCAGGTCGATGCCGTCGGAGGAGGGTGCCCTGACGGGTTTTACGGGAGCATAGACGTCTATCCCGCTGACTATCACCCGGGAGCACTTGTAAAGGTGGATATTCCAGAAGGGTGAGTTGCGGAGATGAATACCTTCTATCGTAATGTCTTTGCTGTTGCTGATTCCTATCATCCGCGGGCGCCTCACTTCCAGATTGGTGCAGTCCGGATTTTCCTTCCTGCGGGCCCAGAAGGCATCCCAGAAAGGTGCGCCACAGCCGTCCAGAGTACCCTTCCCACGGATGGAGAACCCATCGCAGCGGTCTGCATTTATGAGGGCGGATACGTATGGCTGAAGAACGCCTTCGATATGCACCGGGATATCCGGAAAGTCGTCGACTTTCGTACTTCCCTTAAGCACGGCGCCTTCTTTAAGCATAAGATGAGTGCCGGGCTTGAAAAACAAAGCCCCCGATAGCCATACCCCCTCCGGAATCACCACGGTGCCCCCGGAAACTGCAGCGGCGTCTATCGCCCGCTGAATCGCCGCAGTCTGCAGAAGCGTGCTGTCCTGCACCGCGCCGAATGCCGTGATGTCGAATTCTTCAGCCTCTGCGCCCGAAACCGGCGCGCTTTCAGCGCAGAACCATTCATCCACAGAACTCCCGTCCGGCCAAAAATTTCCGTCGGAGCGGGAGCAGGACAGCATCAACGTTGCGATTGCCAAAAGGGCATATAATCTATTCGTGAACATACCCGTCGTCCTTGATATTCCATATAGGTATGAGCACGGCGGCACTGAGTACCGCCACGCCGGACATAATTATAAAGAGATTGTTCCAGAAGCCCTGGCCGAAGGTGTCGGACAGGAAACCTATCCCAAGACCCGTGAACAGCACGCTCACATAGCAGAACAGTCCGACGAGACCTGCAGCCGCAGACGCCGCCTTTTTGGTGGCGTGCTTGCCGGTCACCACGCAATAGAGGGCCTGGGGGCCATAAAGGAAGAAGCCTGCCAATGCAAGGAGGGCCAGCATTATCACAGGGCTGGTCCCTTCCGGCAGGAAATGAATCGCAATCAGGCAGATGGCGGTCAGCAACATCTCCACCAGACACATCTGCTGTCCCTTTCCCTTGAAGAGTTTGTCCGTCAGCCAACCCGCCAGCAGCATGCCCGCGCAGCCGCATACCTCGAAGATGCCTATGGTCCATCCGGCAAGGGTGGGAGAAAGAGGACTGTCTCCCTGCTGCAGGAACTTCGGTCCCCAGTCAAGCACTGCGAAACGCACCACGTAGAGGAACATGTCGGAAATCGCGCAGAGCCACACCACAGGATTGCGGAAGACCATCTTTTTCACGAACTTGCGGTATTCCGCCGGGCTGTCGTTGTCGTCCAGTTCCGTCCTGGTATCCGGGAGTTCCGGCAGGCCGACCGATTTCGGGGTATCGCGAAGCGTAAGGAAGATGAAAACCACACCTGCTCCGGAAATGATTGCAGGGATCCAGAAACACCACTGCCAACTTGAAGATGCCACTATCGCCCCGCAAAGCACGGCAACTATGCCTGCCCCGATTGAATGGGACATATTCCAAAGGGACATCTTGGTGGCAAGTTCCTTGGGAGGAATCCAATGCACCAGCAACCTGTTGCACGGCCCGAACCCGGCTCCCTGGAAAAGATTGTTAAGAATGATGAAAACGGCCGTGACCGTGACAAGAGTACCGACGAAATCGGGCCCTTCCGCACTTCCGCTGATCCATCGGCTTATAGCCGGACTCCAGCCAAAAAGAGCGTTCAGTACGACGCAGGCAGTAAGTGCAATCACCAGATGCCAGCGGGCATTCGCACGGTCTGCAATGAAGCCGTTAGCAAATTTACTGAGCCCGTATACCAGACCTCCCAAAGTGAGGATAAGGCCGAAGCTGGTATCCTTTATACCGTACTCCGCTCCCAGCACAGGCATGGCGAACGAGAAGTTCTTACGCACGAAATAGAACATCGAATAGCCTATCATCGAGCAGATGATAACCTTCCACTGCCAATAGTTGAAACTCTTTTTGGTCTGCATCACTTAACCTGCTTTTTATTCAAATGCAAAAATAGCGATTTCCTTGGAACGACAAGGGTAATCTCCACAAGTCCGTCTCCATTTTGGGAGACTTTTTCGGTCTTTCCTCCCTTCATTTCGACGGAATACTCTCCCGGAGCCGCACATATCAGCATTGATACACATTCCCGAACAGTCCCCTGTCGAATTCCAGCGTTGCGCTGAATTCCGTTTTCCCGTCATTCCAGACAGGCTTGCTGACCAGAGGGCCGAATCCTGTAGAAACAGTTCCCGGTTTATTGTAAGCACTCCACCAGTTGATGATTGGTGAAGACAGGCCGGAGAAATTGTACCATCCTCCCCCACGTCCGGTCTTTATCATGAAATGCTCATAACAGTTGTATGAATCTTCACATTCCCTTTCCCAATTCTCCAGGGCTGTATCTGCGATAAGTCTGGCCTTATCCGGAAGCCCAAGGTCGAGCATGGTCTTCCAGAGTATCATCTGGTGAGGCATCCAGACGGTTCCGTTCCAATAGCCGTCTTCGCGGTAATAAGGCGCACGCTGGTCCACGGCACTGATTCCACAGTCGCTCCACAACTCTCCTTTAGTGAAGATATGATGGAGAAGAGCCTCCTTCTGTGCCTCATCCGTTATCCCCGCGACCAACGGCGTCACGCCATCCAGGCCCATATTATAGTTGACGCCTTCCGGCGTGGTGAAAATACGCAGGGCACTACCTTCGGCATCGTGCTCAACGTACCCGAAGTATCCGGAATCAGCATCCCAGGCATTTTTCAGAATGCCGTCAGCCATGGCCTTTATGTCGGCATCGAACTGCCGTATATCCTTCTTTTCGCCCAGATGTGCAGCCATCAGGCGCAGTATCATGGCACACCTTATATAGTATGATGCAGACACCATCGGCAGCGTCCTTGAACGCAGTTCCTTTTGCGGGCGCAGGGTCCACTGCGGAGGGTAATCGTCCCAGCCACCGCTGTTGTAGAACAGGTTCCAGGTCTCCAGAAGGCCGCTTGCCTTGCGGAAACGCGCCCCGGTCATATAATCATAGAAACGTTTGAGGCGAGGATATATCTCCCTGAGCTGAGCCTCGTCCGACCCGCCGTTCATCCACACGTCTCCCATCGCCAGTATCTGTGTTGCCAGAGGTGTGCCGTGATGCACGAACGGTGCCTCTTCTTCCAGAGTCGTGGTGTACTGGCGGATGATTTCATACCCGCGGGAGGCATCTATCAGGCTCATTGCCCAGCCTATGAACCCGCAGTCCCATGTATAGAGGCTGTTCCAGCGCTTGCCCGGGCAGAAATGCCGTATGGGTTCGCCGAAGGCATCAATGGGATACACCACATTCGTAAGGATGGTTGCCTGAAGGAGTTGGACACCAAGGGGGACGGATGTGATGTCACTCCCGAACCCGGGAAGCTCATCCGCCCATGATTCCAATTCCCTTCGCACATACTCTTCTTTTCCACATACGATCATCTGCACGATAGTGGTATCGCTCTGCGGCCTCAGGGTTACCGGCCTCAGGAAATTGGCGGTGTAGTGTCCTTTCAGGTCTCCCTTCAGGTTCTTGAATACGTGGTCGTGGGCCTTAAGAGGCATAAGATGTTCGAGCTTTGCACAGCGGAACTGGCGCACCTCACTCATAGGATAATCCCACGCTATTCCATAAACCGCGTCCACTTCGGGATACTTGACGGCAAAGAAGCCGTCCCCTTCCACGATCTCGGGGTTCCATCTGCCATCGGCGCCACCTGCCTTACGTACGGCGAACTGCAGGTTGATGTTCTGGATCTGGTCCGTATTGTTTACGCAACGCGCCTCCAGCAGGACCTTGCTGTCTGAAACCACATGATACGTGGCATCCACGAAAACACGGTCCTTCCATTCTATGTCGTGACGATAGGTGATATGGCGCATATCTGCCGATACCCTCCAGGGATGGACCCCGGACTCAAAAAGCGCACATGGCACCTTGAAATTGCGGCGGTACTGCCCGGGAACCAGACAGAATTCCACCTGGATCCCGGAAGACAGGTCGTTGATATGGGAAATTCCGTAGTATTCCTTAGAGTAAGGCCCCCATTTAGCAAGGGAAGCTATATCGTGCGACGTTCCCGCAAAGGCCTGGATGCCCGACAGGAACAGCAAAAATATAAGGATTCTTCGCATTATACAAACATAATGAATCTCCGGGAGACTTAAAACAGTTTGCCCAGAGATATGATGCCGGTGTATGAAACCACGCAGGCAAAAACGAATGCCAGGGCCATCAAGATGCTGAAAAAGACTCCCGGCCGTGCATTGCCCATAACCTTGCGCTTGTTTATAAGTATAAGCATCAACAGAATTACCAACGGCAGCACGAAAACAAGCGTAACCTGAGAGGCAATCTGGGTGATTACCGGGCTGGTGCCCAGAATCGGGATTGTAAGCCCGACCAGGGCGGCGATTCCTGTAAGAATCTTGAACATAGGCGTGCCCGTTTGCATCTCACCCTCGCGATAATCGCTAATGAGTTCCGGCGCAAGCATCATTATAGGGAACAGGGAAGATAACCCTGCGCTAAGCAGGCCCACCACGAAAACTGCCACGGCAAAGCGGCCGGCGATGGGCTGAAGCACATAAATCATATCCAGGACCTTCTCCACGACAATCCCACGGGAAAACAGCACCCCTGCCGCACATATCATAATCGAGGCACTGATAATGAAAGTCAAAGACGCGCTTACCGCGGCATCGCGGCTCTGCGTCTTCCGGTCGCCCGCACCCCAGCCTTTGCTCTTCACGAGCATCGGGCGTATGACGAAAGTCGGCGAAGACATCGTGGTCCCTACGAAAGCAGCTATGAACAACCGGGCATCCGGGCTATCGGGGATAGTAGGAACGTAACCTCTGGCGATGGTCCCGGGTTCAGGAAGTTCTATGAACATGGAAATGATGAAGGCGATGCCCATCAGGGTAACCAACACCGACAAGATCTTCTCGAAACTGCCATAATTGCCACGATTGAGAACGAACCAGACGGTTCCGGCAATCAGTACTGCCATCCCGAGCACTATCCAATAGGACGCACCATCGACAATGGATGGGATGCACAGGCGCAGGACCTCGGCAACGGCATTTGAAGTGATGTTAAGGATACTGGAAAGGCTGATCCACTGGCT
>Ga0310691_10008824_pt1 | contig 10311 bp, 9 predicted proteins | sample 176DNAGHGlowgp2_FD_203887 | JGI IMG/M metagenome (GOLD analysis project Ga0310691, IMG submission 203887) | Sheep rumen microbial communities from Palmerston North, Manawatu-Wanganui, New Zealand - 1766 DNA GHGlow gp2 (v2) (version 2) | ecosystem: Host-associated > Mammals > Digestive system >...
CTGCTATTTTGTTTGGAATTGCTAAGTCGGCGGGTATGACGATTGGTACTTTTGCTGCCAATGGTTACGGCGAGTTCTTTGGTGAAGCAGACGTAGCTGCCGGTTACTTGCAGACGAATGTATGGGGTGCTTTTGCTACTGAGTGCGTGCTGACATTCGTATTCCTTATGGTTATATTAGGTGTTACGGATTCTAAGCATGCGAATGGTGCTTTTGGTGGACTTGCTATCGGTTTGACGCTGACACTTATTCACCTCATTTCTATTCCTTTGACGAACACTTCAGTTAACCCTGCACGCTCTATCTCACAGGCTATCTTCTCTGAGAATGCACTTGCAATGCCGCAACTCTGGCTCTTTATCGTAGCTCCGCTTGTAGGCGCAGCTCTCGCCGGATTATGCTACAAGTGCATCACCTGCGAAGGAAAATGCAAGGCATAAATAGAATAACCTTAAATCAAAATATCACTATGTGGACACAATCAGATCTTGAGCAACTGGCTCAGCGTGGCATCTCAGTAGAGAAAGCCAATCAACAAATGGAATGCTTTAAAACCGGCTTCCCAAGTCTGGACATCGTAGCAGCTGCTTCCGTTAAGAAAGGCATCATGGTGCCTAAGAAAGCCGAGCAGGAAGAATATATCGCGGCATGGAACAACTACCTCAAAGGCCAACACAAAGTACTTAAGTTCGTTCCCGCCAGCGGAGCTGCAAGTCGTATGTTCAAAAACTTGTTTGAGTATCTCGATAATGGCGTGGAGACACCATTTATTAAGGAGTTTCTGACCAATATTGATAAGTTTGCTTTTGGCGACCAATTGGCAGGCAAATCCGGACAAGAAGCTGTTCGCTATCTCTTAGAGGATATGGCTTATGGCAAATTGCCGAAGGGCTTATTGCTTTTCCATAAGTATCGTGATGGCGCACGTACTCCGGCTTTGGAACACTTGGCTGAAGGCGCATTGACCGGTGCTACGAATATCCACTTTACTGTTTCGCATGAGCATCTGCCACTTTTCCGTCAACATATAGCAGAGCACTTGCAAAAGTTCGAGGCTAAGTACGGAGTGAAGTACGAGATATCCTTCTCGGAGCAGATGCCGTCAACGGACACGCTCGCAGCTAATCCGGATGGTACGCCGTTCCGCACTCCAGATGGAAAGCTTCTCTTCCGACCGGGTGGTCACGGTGCTCTCATTGAGAATCTCAACCAACAGGATGCCGATATTGTATTCATTAAGAATATTGATAATGTAGTGCCTGACCGACTCAAGAAAGATACGATTCGCTATAAGCAAATACTTGCCGGTGTTCTCGTTACGAAGCAGAAAGAGATCTTCGACAAGCTGCAAGACCCGAATCTGAGCGACGAAGAGCGGGCTAAACTCAATCGTCCAATCCGCGTATGCGGAGTAGTGAAGAACACAGGTGAGCCTGGCGGCGGACCGTTCCTTGTACGTGAAGAGGATGGTTCTATCTCCTACCAGATTCTTGAGTCCTCGCAGATTGAAGACCAATCCTTAATGGCTACTTCTACGCACTTTAATCCGGTAGATCTCGTTTGCGCTATCAAGGATTATCAGGGCAAACCGTTCGACCTGCCTAAGTTCGTTGATCCGAAGACAGGTTTTATCTCCCATAAATCCAAAGATGGTAAAGAGTTGTTGGCTCTTGAGTTGCCGGGTTTGTGGAATGGTGCTATGAGTCGCTGGAACACCTACTTTGTGGAAGTACCTATTTCAACGTTTAATCCGGTGAAGACCGTTAATGACCTATTGCGTGAGCAACATCAATAATGAAAGCGTTTTTCTTTGATCAGGACGGAATACTGTATGACTCCATGCCCAAGCACGCTCGTGCTTGGGCGGAAGTTATGCAACGTCACGGGTTTAACTTCACAGAAGAAGATTGTTTTATGAATGAAGGACGTACCGGACAGGACGTCATACACGAAGCGATTTGGGAATTGGAGCACCGCGAGGCGACCGAAGATGAGATTTGGGAGATTTACGAGGAGAAGGGAGAAGCCTTCAAAGCATTGGGAGAAGTTGGTCCAATTGAGGGCGTTGTGGACGTACTTCGTTATCTTAAGAAAAATAAGAAAGATATATGGGTAGTTACCGGTAGTGCACAAGCGTCGCTTCTTGATAACCTTAATACGAAAATTGGTCCTTTCTTTGACCGCTCGCGAATGATTACGGCGTTCGATGTCACGAAAGGCAAACCCGATCCCGAACCTTATCTTATGGCGTGGGATCGTTCCCACCAGCCTAAAAAGAACTGCTGCGTGATTGAGAACGCACCTTTAGGTGTGCGTTCGGGAAAGGCTGCCGGATTGTTTGTTATTGCTGTTAACACCGGTCCTCTTGCCGATGCTGCATTATGGAACGAAGGAGCCGACCTTGTCTTTCCCTCTATGAAAGAGTTGCTGGAGTGGCTCAAGAGCAGCGATTAAGTCTAAGTATTGTTTGGGATTTATTTTTGTAGTTTTTGAAGAGCTTCTGCGACTTGTTGCATGAGCCATTGCGGTGTGCTGGTCGCACCGCAAATACCTATTTTAGTCGAAAGTCCAAAGTTAAAAGTCGAAAGGTGCTTACGAGCACTCCGATATAAAGTCGAAAGCTTTTCTTGCAAGTCCTCCTGTGTTTCGATGAATACGGTGTTAGGATTGGCTTCGCGGCAATGCTCAAACAGTACTTTGGCGTTGGAGGATTTGCGACCACCTACAAAAAGGACCAAGTCCTGTTCGGCAGCAAAGGCTTTAAGATGCTCCACGCGGTTAGCGACACTTCTGCAAATGGTGTCGTGGTACTCGAAAATGGAGCTTGGAGAGTGGAGAGCAGAGAGTTTGGCTACTAAGTCATTAAATCCTTCGACTGACTTAGTGGTTTGCGAAAAGAGATAGATATCACGAGTGAAGTCAATTTTATCTAAGTCTTTTTCGCTCTCAATAATAATCGCCGTGTTGTTCGTTTGTCCCTGCAAGCCGATGACTTCTGCATGTCCCGCTTTTCCGTATATAACTATTTGCGCATCGCGATGTTCGATGTAGGTTTTATGAATGCGCTCCTGTAGTTTTTTCACTACGGGACATGTGGCATCGATAATCTCAATACCGTTATTGTGCGCGATATGATAGGTTGAAGGCGGTTCACCGTGCGCGCGCAGGAGCACGCGTATATTATGTAAGGTGCGTAAGTCGTCGTAATCGATAGTCTCGAGTCCGAGTTGCTCCAGTCGCTTGACTTCTTGTCCGTTGTGCACAATATCTCCAAGACAGAAGAGCTGACCTTTCGCCAGTTCTTCTTCTGCTGTGCGAATAGCGCTTGTGACGCCGAAACAGAAGCCGGAGTTATTGTCTATTGATACAATCATCGAAAAGGCGTTGGATTTGTAGCATTTGTTCTTCCTTGGTCATGTCGGAATTATCTACGACGATAGCATCTTGTGCTTGTCGCAGTGGCGATTCGGCACGATGCGTGTCTCGATAATCGCGGTCATTGACGTCATGCAGTACGTCTTCGTAAACAGGATGTTCTCCCTTCTCTTGCAACTCCAACAAGCGTCGCTGTGCACGCACTTCGGGTCGTGCGGTAAGGAAAAGTTTGAGTTCGGCGTTTGGAAAAACCACGGTACCGATATCGCGGCCGTCCATGACTATACCTTTCGCTTCACCTAATTCTTGCTGTTGATTAACAAGGAAACGTCTAACTTCGCCAATTACAGCCACTTGGGATGCCATGTTGCCTATTTCTATTGTGCGTATATGGCTCTCGACATCTTCGCCGTTGAGACAAACGTGCTGACCATTAGAAGTTTGGATAAACGATATCTTTATCTGCGGTAAGAGAGCAATAATCTGTTTCTCATCTCCAGCCACTCCAGCGCGTGAGACGGCTAAAGCAACTGCGCGATACATAGCGCCAGTATCCACATAGGTGTAGCCTGCGTACTGAGCCAATTGTTTGGCTACGGTTGATTTACCACATGACGAATAGCCGTCTATTGCTACAATAATTTTTCTCATTTGAGTAATGAATTGATGTCCAAGGCAAGGCTGGCTTGGTAGGTGAAAACATTCTTTGTTGCTTGCGTGAATGCGAATCCAACACGGAATTTATAAATGCGTACGCCTGCGCCGATTGCCAAACCTGCTATAGAGAATTGGTCTTGGATATGCATTTCGGCACGACGGCGGTGGTTGTAGCTGAGCGTGATGTAGAATCGCTCGCTTTTGGGAGTGATATCAAGGAAGAAGATGGTATGGCGGAACATCATGTCGTACCATTTAATATCAGCCACTTCGTCTTTGATTAAGTTCGTGTGCTCGTAGCCTAAGTTCCATTGCTGGATATTGTGTATCGTCATACCGATACGAATAGGCGCATGCTTAAAGCGGTAGTTAAATCCTAACTGCAGATTAAGCGGTAGCATCTCGCGAACTTGTCCGCCCTCGTTGGAGTAGAAACCCTTTAGTTGCCAACCGATATTCTGCAGTACTAAACCTAATTGGAATGTCGAGTCTCTCAACTGAAAGTGTGCGCCTACGTCAGCTCCCAAAGCGAAGGCAGAGTAGTGCTCATAGAACGACATTATCGGCTTAAGCGTTACGCCAATAGAGAAATTAGGACTGAGTTGACGCGCGTACATAGCGTCAATGAGAATATCCTGTGCACCAAACGTAAGACCGCTGCGTTCGCCATTGCTATCAGCGTAAGGAATACGGCCGTAGTCTAAGAAATGCACACCTACTGCAAAGTAGTTGGGCTTTTCGGGTCGGTCGGACACATCGTGCTTATCCTTAATGAACTTTGCTTCGCCAAAATTGTGCCCGTAGAGCACGCTGGCAAAGTTCGTTCCTGGTCGAAAATAGGCGTAGTTTAACTCTAAGACCTTATCCGTCATGGAGCCTAAAAGGGCAGGGTTGCACATACCCATGGATATCTCGCCATCGCGGATACTTACGTTTGTTCCGCCTAAAGCATTCAAACGGGAGGAGACGGGTAAGTCCAAAAAGGCGAAAGCAGAGGTTCCACTTCCTAAGTATTGTGCGTAGGTCGGTAATGCTAACACTACGCACAATAGCGTAATCACTATGTGTAGTCTCTTATTCAAACTTATTTCTTAGGCGCGAAGAAGGTGTCAGCCGTCTTAGCCATTTGGTAGTTCCAGTTTTTTGTTGTATCGCCTGCTTGCTCGTAATACTTTGTTGCCTCTTTGAAGTAGTGCATCGCACGTGTACGGCTTCCGCCAAACAAAGGTGGCGTATAGAAATCCAATACGCCGGCTACCGTAAGAGCAAATGGGTCTTTCTTGTCATACGAAAAAGCAGAACGAACGTAACGTTGCGCTTTAAGTCCCATCGGTATAAGGTCAAGCTTGCTAGCCTTAGCGCGGAAAGCACACTCTGCTGCCTTATACGCCATGAAAGGAGCTGACGGTAAGTAATAACGTAAACTCTGTAGATGTGTAGCAAACGTATCAATGCGTGCCTCTTTGTCATCTGCGATTTGGTCATCTGCCACCAAGGCGACATATCCATACTCATAGTTGATATATATCGCTTGGTCCGCTAAAGATAGAGATGACCACTTTGTGCTATCGAGATAGGCGCGCCAAATAGACATGTCCTGTTTAAGCCATGCCTCATAAAGACGCTCTGTCGGGACTTGTGCAAAGCACAGCCCCGAACATAGCATCAGTAATATTAATAGCAGTTTATTTTGCACCGCGTTCTAATTTAAGTGTAATAGTTGGTTGGTCACAAACCTCGGTCGGTCCGTAGTATTGAATTGGTCCTGGGTAGATGTAACTGCTCTTGGAGTCAGCCCACTCAGCACGATGTTTCTTGAAGTACAGGAACGGCGCACCATTAAGGTCAACCAATGCCTTTTGGATAACGGGTTTCATCTTACCATTACGTTTCTCCATATTCATCATCATCGTGATAGGTACACCACCAGCAATCCATTCCGCAGCCGGGTGTGTGAGGTTGCGTACGAGTGACATATATCCAGTCTTACCTGCTGCAATAAGGTGTGCAGCAGTTACGCCGATAGAGTAGCAGTAGTCAGCATCGAAATTGGACGGAATAGCGCAACGTCCTTCGTAACCGAAGAAGTGGTTGAGCGCAGAGAATTTACCTTTGTAGGTACCATTGGCTTTGAGTACTGCCAAACGTTTTGCAACCATTTCGATAAGCAGTTTCTCGGTCTCGATTTGTGACACCATGACGTTACCATGAGGATCGCGATCCAGTGTCAGCTGACGAGCAATACCCTTTGGTAAGGAGCGGTACAGTTCGCAGGAAGCCGGAGTAAGCATCGACTTAACGTATTCGCGCTTAGCATCATCGCCTCCCAAAGTAGCAAACTCTTCGTTCTCAGCCAGTAAGTCATTCAACTCTTGGATAAGAATACGCATTGCAGGAATGAACTCAATCAGACCTTCCGGAATAAGTATTGTACCGAAGTTCAATCCTTCGTTCGAACGGTCAACAATAACCTCAACAATCTGCTCAACGATATCGTTAAGCGTCATGTTCTTCGCCTCCACCTCTTCGGAGATAAGGCATATATTCGGCTGGCTCTGCAAGGCGCACTCTAATGCGATATGACTTGCGCTACGTCCCATGAGACGAATGAAGTGCCAGTATTTCTTAGCGGAGTTGGCATCGCGTTGGATGTTACCGATGAGTTCGGCATAAGTCTTACAAGCGGTGTCGAAACCGAATGACGTTTCAATCATCTCGTTCTTTAAGTCACCGTCAATAGTTTTTGGACAACCGATAACTTGGATGCCGCATTGTTTCTGCAAGTAGTACTCAGCCAATACGCAAGCGTTGGTGTTCGAGTCGTCACCGCCGATAATTACAACGGCCTTGATACCTAACTTATTGCAAATCTCGATTCCATTATCGAACTGCCACGTCTCTTCCAGTTTCGTACGACCGGAACCGATAATATCGAAACCACCGGTGTTACGGTATTCGTCAATGATATCGGCTGTGAGTTCTTGGTACTTACCATCAATCAGACCGCTTGGGCCTCCGAGGAAACCATATAATTTATTAGCAGGGTTTAGACGTTTGAGGCAATCAAACAAGCCGCAGATCACATTGTGACCACCAGGAGCTTGACCTCCTGAGAGGATAACGCCCACATTAATTGGGGCACTCTTCGGTTCTCCTTCTGCCGGCTCCATCGTGATGATAGGTAAACCGTACGTGTTGGGGAACAATTGTTTAATCTCGGCTTGGTCTGCTACAGATTGAGTAGCAGCGCCTGTGCTCAACCGAACATTTCCGCTCAGGGCAACCGGCATTTTCGGTTGGTAAGCCTGACGGGCAATTTGTAAAGGTGATTTTTTCATATCAATATATTTTATTTGTTAATGATGCCAAATTTGGTGCAAAGGTACTGCAAAAATATTATATATGCAAATAAAATTTGCATTTTTATGCACAATCGCTATTAATGAGCTGTACTAATTGCTCTACAGCCTCTTCTTGAGGTATATTTTTGAGAATGCACTCTTTGCCTCTATATAAACTGATGCGGTCGCGTCCTGCGCCTACGTAGCCATAGTCAGCGTCCGCCATTTCTCCCGGTCCGTTAACGATACAGCCCATAATGGCTATTTTTAGTCCTTGTGCGTTCGCACCCAATCGGGACATAATCCCGTGTTTAACCTGTGCGATAGTAGTCTGTAGGTCAAACATCGTTCGTCCGCAGCCTGGACAGGACGTGAACTCGGTCTTATACATTTTAATTCGGGCTGCTTGGAGAATATCTTTGCTCAGATTCTCTACTCGAGCTAAGTCAAAGGTAGGATTGAGCAACTCTAATTTATCGCAGTTATATTGCCACAAGAGTCTTCCGCACTCGGCTGCGGCGTGCAGTTGGAACTGATTCCAATCCTTCTCCGTGTTATAGTAGAACAGGCTATTCTGCTCTTCGTCGTATGTGATAATGATATTTTCGTTGTAGCGAGGACTATCCGGATCTACGAAATAGTGGATAAGTTCCTTAGCTACAGGTATTTCCGCTTCTGGTTCTTCGCTGAGACTAACGCGAATAGTATCTCCAATTCCTTCCGCCAAAAGTGCTCCTATTCCTACGGCTGATTTAATGCGTCCGTCTTCACCTTCGCCGGCTTCTGTTACGCCTAAATGAATAGGGTAGTGCATGTTCTCTTTGTCCATCGTCGCTACCAATAGACGCACTGTTTCCACCATAATTCGGGTGTTGGACGCTTTGATACTGAGCACGATATTGGTAAAGCGCTTGAGATTGGCAATACGCAAAAACTCCATGCAACTGGCAACCATTCCTTCGGGTGTATCGCCGTATTGCTCCATAATACGGGCAGACAGACTTCCGTGATTAACGCCGATACGGATAGCCGTTTGGTTCTGACGACATAGGTCCAAAAGGTGCGAGAAACGTTCGTTGACGGATTGTGAATCCGGAGCATAGTTACCCGGATTAATGCGCACTTTCTCACAAACGGCAGCGGCTAAATCTGCCACATCCGAGCGGAAGTGTATATCCGCTACTAACGGCAAGGTGCTCCCTGCCGCGTGTAATTGTTTCTCAATCTGAGCCAATGACTCCACTTCACGTGCACCCTGCGTAGTGAAACGGAATAGCTCTGCGCCCGCTTTCTCGCAGCGAAGGGCTTGAGCTACGCTGGATTCAATATCATTGGTCGAGGTGTTCGCCATTGTCTGCACGCGAATAGGTGCAGAGGAACCTATCGTTAAATGACCTACTTGTGTCGTGGTCGTTTCGCGCCGATGATAAGTTAATGGTATATTCATTTTTTTATCTTTTTGTACTGCCTAGACTTCTACCAAACAAAAAAGCAGAGATCTCGCGACCTCTGCTTGTGTGAACCAGCTGGGGCTCGAACCCAGGACCCCATCCTTAAAAGGGATGTGCTCTACCTGCTGAGCTACTGATTCTCCTGCTTTTTTCAAAAGCGGCTGCAAAGGTACTGCTTTTTTTCGGACTGACCAAATTTTTTAGCAAAAAAATGAAGAAAAACCTCTTTTTTCTGCTTTTTGCCTTCTAAAATGCTTATTTATACTTATAAATGGCTACCGTTTCGGTACTTGTATCGAAATCGGAAGTAAATACAACTTGTAGTTTTGTATAGCGGCTATCCACTTGTACAACTTCTCCCCACTGGTCTTTAATTCGGTCATCTACTGCCTTGGAGAAGTCTTTTGCTTTTTGTTTCACTTCTACGGCATCTTTGACTTTTCGTAAGATGACGTGTTTCGCACCAATCTTGCTATATTCATTTTCGCCGGCGACAATCGTACAGATGGAATCAATTCCTTCGGCTGTCAGTCCAGGAGCAGCAGGAGACGTACTCCCGCTTACTCCGAACGTGATATCCCAACCGATAAGTCCGTTCTGCTGATCGCTCTTGCTGCATGAGCAGAGAATGATTACCAGCGCGATGAGTATAGAATAGCCGTATCGCATCTTATAGCACGATATTAACGATTCTGCCAGGAACAACAATCACTTTCTTCGGTGCGTTGCCTGCGAGGTACTTGGCAGTCTGGTCATTAGCCATAACAATCTTTTCTACCTCGTCCTTAGGCGTCTCTTTCGGTAGCGACAGCGTAAAGCGCACTTTTCCGTTGAACTGAATAGGGTAGTTGATGTTATTCTCAACTAAGTATTCCTCATTGCACTTCGGCCACTCAGCGTTCACAACGAAACCGCATCCGTCGCCTTTGCAGCGGTGCCATACTTCTTCAGCAATATGCGGAGCATAAGGAGCAATCAGCACAGCAATCTGTTCCAAGATAGCGCGTTTATTGCACTTGCCTAATTCGTTCACAGCAATCATAAATGCCGGAATAGATGTGTTGAACGAGAAGTTCTCGATGTCCCACGTTACTTTCTTAATCAGTTTATGCAAACTGCGTAATTCGTCCATTGTCGGCTCGTCGTCGGTAATCGTTTCGTACATGTTCCATAACTTGCGCAGGAAACGGTGAACGCCGTCGATACCATTCGTATCCCATGGTTTGCTCATCTCCAGCGGACCAAGGAACATCTCGTAGAGACGCAACGTGTCTGCGCCATATTGAGCTATCACATCGTCCGGGTTGACTACATTGAACATCGACTTCGACATCTTCTCCACTGCCCAACCGCAGATATACTGCTTAGGCATAGAAACACCAATATTCGGATTGTCTTCCACCTCGTTGCTTGTGCCGTCGGCAAAGATAAACTGAGCATTTCTGAACTCCGGCATCCAAGCGCGGAAGGAGTGAATATCCAATACG
>Ga0310691_10008825_pt1 | contig 10311 bp, 6 predicted proteins | sample 176DNAGHGlowgp2_FD_203887 | JGI IMG/M metagenome (GOLD analysis project Ga0310691, IMG submission 203887) | Sheep rumen microbial communities from Palmerston North, Manawatu-Wanganui, New Zealand - 1766 DNA GHGlow gp2 (v2) (version 2) | ecosystem: Host-associated > Mammals > Digestive system >...
TTATGTGGCAGGTAGAGCCTAGCGTTATCTTTGGGCGTAACCAGCTGATAGAGAATGAAGTAAACCAGGATTTCTGTCGTTCGCACCACATTCAGATGTACCGCAGGAAGAGTGGGGGAGGGTGTGTCTATGCTGATATGGATAATGTAATGTTGTCGTATATCAGCGATGGTTATCAAGTGGGTTTAACGTTTAACAGGTTCGTGCAAATGATTTTGCTGGTGTTGCGTAAGATGGGTATCGAGGCAACGGGCACGAGTCGTAACGACATTCTGATTGGTGACCGGAAAGTGTGTGGTACGGCATTCTATCAGTTGCCGGGTCGAAGCATCGTCCACAGCACCATGCTCTACGATACGAATATGGATTACATGCTCCACGCCATCACCCCAAGTGCTGAAAAACTACAGGAGAAAGGTATTCAGAGTGTTCGTCAGCGCATCACTCTGCTGAAAGATTATACATCACTAAGCTTAGAGGAGGTGAAAGCCTTGATTCGTGATACGCTCTGCGATGATGAGCTCATGCTGACGCTTGCGCAAGTGGCGGAAATAGAGAAGATAGAACAGACATACTTAAAAGAAGAATTTATCAATTTATTATAATAAACAGATCATGGAACAAAACAATAACAAACGTACCTGTCTCTATGACAAACACGTGGCGCTGGGAGCGCTGATGTCGCCCTTCGGTGGGTTCGACATGCCTATTCAGTATAGTGGTATTGTAGACGAACACCAAGCTGTGCGCCAGGCCTGTGGTGTGTTCGACGTCAGCCACATGGGCGAGGTGCTCATCAGTGGCAGTGATGCAGAGCGCTATGTCAACCACATCTTTACGAATAATGTGGTTGGAATGCCCAATGGGAAAATCCTGTATGGCATGATGTGCTACGAGGATGGCGGCGTAGTCGACGACTTGTTGGTCTATAAGATGGCTGACGACCGTTTCTTCCTCGTTATCAATGCTGCCAATATCGATAAGGACTGGGTATGGATACAGGAACAGGCTAAGGGTTACGATGTCGTGCTCGAGCACCAAAGCGATGCGTATGGCGAGCTGGCTGTGCAAGGTCCTGATGCTGAGGCTGTCATGCAGGAAGTACTTGGAATCCCTTGTGCAGAACTGACGTTCTACACTTTCAAGCAGATTGGCGACGTCATTGTCAGCCGTACTGGTTATACGGGCGAGGATGGCTTCGAGATTTACGCTTCACCTATTTATATTAATGAATGCTGGGACAAACTGGTTGCCTCCGGACGCTGCAAGCCCTGCGGACTGGGTTGCCGCGATACGCTGCGCTTCGAGGTGGGACTGCCTCTCTATGGCGACGAACTGTCGGCAGACATTACGCCTATCATGGCTGGCTTGGGCATCTTCGTCAAACTCGACAAAGACGAGTTCATTGGCAAGGAAGCACTTGCCAAGCAGAAAGCCGAGGGGCCTGCCAAGAAGCTGGTTGGTGTTGAACTGAAGGACAAGGCCATTCCCCGTCATGGCTATGCAGTACTGAAGGACGGACAGACGATTGGTGAGGTGACTACGGGCTATCACACCATCTCGACGGACAAGAGCGTCTGTATGGCTCTGATTGATGCGCAGTATGCTGCCCTCGATACGGAGGTGGAGATTCAGATTCGCAAGAAGACTTTCCCGGGAGTCGTCTGCAAGAAGCGTTTCTATGACAAACATTACAAGAAATAAACAATAAAAAACAAAAAGAATTATGGCAAAAGTATTAGAAGGACTCTATTACAGTGAGTCGCATGAGTATGTACGTGTTGAAGGTGACTTCGGTTACATTGGTATTACGGATTATGCCCAGAATGCATTGGGTAATGTGGTATATGTCGATATGCCCGACGTGGACGATGAAGTCAGTGCTGGTGAGGAGTTTGGTGCCGTTGAGAGCGTAAAGGCTGCCAGCGACTTGATGTCGCCTGTTACGGGTGTTGTCGTCGAGGTGAACGAGGCTTTGGAAGATCAGCCTGAACTCATCAACAGCGATGCTTACGAGAATTGGATTATCAAGGTGTCCATCGCTGACAAGGCTGAACTGAACGACCTGATGGATGCCAAGGCTTATGCCGCTTTCTGCGAAAAATAAGGTTATAATGACGTTATAACGGTATAACGTTATATCGAAATAGCAAAATATCGAAATATCGAAAAATCGTAAGAAATGTATAAGTTTTTTCCCCATACTCAGGAGGATCTGAAGGCCATGATGGAGAAGGCTGGGGTGAAAGACCTCGATGGCCTCTATGCCCAGATTCCTGAGAACATCCGTTTCCGGGGTGATTATCAGATTCCCTCGGAGATGAGTGAGATGGAGGTTCGTCAGTTGTTCGAGAAACTGGGCTCGCAGAACAGTCAGTTGACTTGTTTCGCAGGCTATGGCGTTTATGACCATTATACGCCATCTGTGATTCCCAATCTGCTTTCCCGTTCCGAATTCCTGACTTCCTATACTCCGTATCAGGCAGAAATCTCGCAAGGTACGCTGCACTATATCTTCGAGTACCAGTCGATGATGACTGAACTGACGGGTATGGACATCTCGAACGCCTCGATGTACGATGGTACCACTGCTGCTGCTGAGGCCATGATGATGGCTGTTGCAGCAGGCAAAAAGCAGAACAAGGTGCTTGTCTCTGAAACGCTGAATCCCAGAACACGTGAGGTGCTCGACACTTATGCGCTGCATCAGGGCATCGAGCTGGTGACGATTCCCATGAAGGATGGTGTCACCGACCTCTCAACTCTCAACTCTCAACTCTCAACTCTCGATGGTGTGGCTGGCGTGATGGTGCAGCAACCTAATGTCTTTGGCATCATTGAAGACTATACTGGTTTTGCTGAAGCCTGTCACGAGCAGAAGGCGCTCTTCATCATGGACAGTGTTGCTGCCGACCTTGCCCTGCTGAAGACGCCAGGCGAGTGGGGTGCCGATATTGCTGTGGGCGATGGCCAGTCGTTGGGCATTCCCATGCTGTTTGGCGGACCTTATGTGGGTTATATGTGCTGCACGGAGAAACTCATCCGCAAGATGCCGGGTCGCATTGTGGGTATGACGAAGGATAATCGCGACCAGCGTGCCTTTGTGCTGACGCTGCAGGCCCGTGAACAGCATATTCGTCGTCAGAAGGCTACGTCGAACATCTGTTCGAACCAGTCGCTGATGGCACTCTTCGTGACCATCTATTGTTCGCTGATGGGTAAGCAGGGCTTGAAGGAGGCTGCACAGCTTTCTTATGCCGGTGCTCATTATATGTGTGAAGAACTGACGAAGACGGGACGTTTCCATCTGACTTTCGACCAGCCTTTCTTCAATGAGTTCTATGTGAAGTACGATGGTGATGCCGATACCCTTTATCAGCGCTTTATTGAGGCTGGTATCCTGGGTGGTGTCCGTTTCGAGGACGGCTTCCTCGTTGCCGTTACCGAGAAGCGTACGAAGGAAGAAATTGATAACCTCGTAAAGATTGCAGCCCTATGAATAATCGATTATACGGAAACCTGATTTTCGAGCTCTCCAAGGAGGGTCGTAAGGGCTATAGTCTGCCCAAGAATAACTTTGGTGATTACCAGATTCCTGCATCGATGCAGCGTGCTGAAGATGCACAACTGCCCGAGTGCGACGAACTGACGGTGGTGCGTCACTATACGAACCTGTCGAACAATAACTTTGGTGTCGATACGGGTTTCTATCCCTTGGGTTCGTGTACGATGAAGTACAATCCGAAGATTAACGAGGAGATGGCTGCCCTGCCCCAGTTCCAGAATCTGCACCCCGAGCAGCCTGCTGAGACCACGCGTGGTGCTCAGGCTGTTGTGACACTGCTCGAACGCTCGCTCTGCGAACTCACGGGCCTTGCTCACTTCACCTTTAAGCCCTATGCTGGTGCTCATGGTGAACTGACAGGACTGATGACCATCGACAACTATCATCGTTCGCGTGGCGACATGCAGCGCAAGAAGGTCATCGTGCCCGACTCGGCTCATGGCACGAACCCGGCTTCTGCTGCCGTTTGTGGCTTGGAGATCCTTGAGGTAAAGTCATTGGCCAACGGACAAGTAGACCTGGCAGACTTGGAACGTCTCGTTCAATTGGAAGGCGGTTCCATCGCCGCCATGATGATGACCAACCCCAATACGCTGGGACTTTTCGAGACGCAGATTCCTGCTATTGCGAAGCTCATCCACGATGCTGGTGGCTTGATGTATTACGATGGCGCCAACCTGAACCCGATGCTGGGTGCCTGTCGCCCAGGCGATATGGGCTTCGACGTGATGCATATCAACCTGCATAAGACGTTCTCGACGCCTCATGGCGGTGGAGGACCTGGTGCTGGTCCTGTGGGCGTTCGCGAAGGCTTGCAGGCGTTCTTCCCCGTCGTTTCGCCCTATCATGGCAACTTCGGCGTGATGATGCGTGCCTATGCCTACATCCTCTCGCTGGGTCGTGAGCAGGTGAAGCTAGTGGGTCCGCTGGCTGTGCTCAACGCCAACTACATCAAGGAGTCGTTGAAGGACGTTTATGAGTTGCCCATCGACACCATTTGCTGTCATGAGTTCGTGTTCGACGGACTGAAGGACAAGTCGTCGGGTGTGACGACGATGGATGTTGCCAAGCGACTGCTCGACTACGGCTATCACGCTCCAACGATCTACTTCCCGCTGCTCTTCCACGAGTCGCTGATGGTGGAACCCACGGAGAACGAGTCGAAGGAAACGCTCGACGGATTTATCGCTGTGATGCGGAAGATTGCCGAGGAGGCCAAGAACGATCCTGATTTGGTGAAGACAGCTCCTCACACGACACCCATCGGACGTGTGGACGATGTGTTGGCTGCCAAGCACCCCATAGTGACGTTCCGTCAAATGAGAAATGAGGAATGAGAAGTGAGAAATGTCTAAATGACAAATGAGAAATGGTTAGCACAGACATAATTATCATTGGCGCGGGGCCTGGGGGTTACCGCGCCGCTGAATATGCCGCCAAGCACGGCTTGAAGGTCACGATCTTGGAAGGTGACAACGTGGGAGGAACCTGTCTGAATGTGGGTTGTATACCTACGAAGACCTACGTCCACTCAGCTTCCTTCGCTGAGGCTCGCGAACGTATGGCTCAGGTCGTTCCTCAGTTGCGCAGTGGGGTAGAGGGCATTCTCTCGCATCCCAACATTACCCTTGTTCGCGTGAAGGCCTCATTCGTGAATCATGGGGACTGTCCCAGTGATAGCAGCGAAGCGAAGATCAAGGGGACTGTCCCCGTGATTCTCGCAGGTAACGAAACTTACACCGCCAAGAACATCATCATCGCCACCGGTTCCGAGACCAAATGGCTTCCCATAGAAGGTGCCAACGACCCTTGTGTGGTTGATTCTACAGGCTTGCTGAACCTCGATACGCTGCCCAAGCGTCTTTGTATCATCGGAGCAGGCGTCATCGGCATGGAGTTCGCCAGCGTGTTCCGTCGTTTTGGTTCCGAGGTGACTGTGATTGAGTTTCTGAAGGAGTGTCTGCCTGCCCTCGATAGCGACATTGCCAAGCGATTGCGCAAGCAGATGGAGAAGGAGGGGATTACCTTCCATATGCAATGCGGTGTGAAGCAGATTGCTGATGGCGAAGTGTTCTTTGAAAACAAAAAAGGCCAGACGGAAAGCGTTGAGGCCGATGTGGTCTTGATGGCTACAGGCCGTAAGCCCCGTACGGAGGGGCTGAACCTCGAAGCCCTTGGCATCACCCTCGCTCGCAATGGCGCCATCCCCGTCGACGACAATTTCCGTGTCGCCACCGTTCCCGCTGGTTATCCAGCGGGTCTCTATGCCATTGGCGACGTCAACGGACGCCAGATGCTGGCCCACGCTGCCGAAATGCAGGCTGTTCGTGCTGTCAATCACATTCTTGGACAGCAGGATGGCATTCGTTTCGACATCATGCCTGCAGCTATCTTTACCGAACCCGAGGCTGCCTGCGTTGGTCCTACGGAAGACCAACTGAAGGAGCAGGGCATCGCCTATGAGTGTCGCAAGTCGTTCTGGCGTGCCAACGGAAAGGCCCTTGCAATGGGCGAGGCGGAAGGTATGCTGAAGCTCTTTGTGGCTTCTGACGATGAACGCCTTCTGGGTTGCCATGCTTATGGCGCTCATAGTGCTGACATCGTTCAAGAGGTGGCGGCGCTGATGTGTCGCGATACGACAATCCCTCAGCTACGCGACATCATCCACATCCACCCAACGCTGGGTGAAATACTAAAGGCGGCTACTGAATAGCCGCCTTTTTTAAATCTTCGAAGGTCCCTGCTAAAAGGTTGTTTGCGCCGTCCTAAATCATTGTTAGGTACGGGCGAAAGTTAAAACTGCGTCAATGGATGATAAAACTGCGTCGATGGATAATAAAACGACGTCAATGGATGATAATACTGCGTCAATGAAGACTACTTTTGCTAGCCTTTCTTAACAAAAGGTCTCGGACTCAATTTCTTCGTCGTCGAGACTTTATTAAAAAAGGTCTCACTAGCTGTGAGACTTTTCTAACAAAAGGTCTCGGACTCTCACGAGCCCGAGACTTTCACATGTAAAGTTCTAAAAATTACCCATGGGGTAATGCCTTATTTACTTGGCAAGTAATACTCTTTACTTAACCACAGCCTTCTTGCCATCCTTAATCACGAGGCCCTTGTAATCCTTAGATACACGCTGGCCAGCGAGGTTGTAGATAACAGCAGAACGTGTAGCCTTGTTCACTACGTTGTTGATGCCTGTGGGATCATCGGGGACTTCCATCTGATAAGGAGCAGTGCCTGCACCTTCCTTAATCCAGAAGTTACGTCCGTCCTTCATGTTGATCAGCGTCTCTGAGCCGTCCTTAAGTGCCCAAACAACGTCAGTGATGTAGTAATCGCAAGCGTCCTTGATCTCAGCCATGTTGAATGCGATAGACTGCATGTCGTTAGCCTCACCGGCAACGGTGAAGTCCTTGCTGAACTCCTGCCAATCACCAGGCTCGAAGTTTACGTCGCCAATAGCTGCCCAATGGAGGTAAGCGCCTGGCTCACCGTGACACTGTGTAGAAGTCTTAGCAGAAACAGTGCTTCTGTACTTGAACGAGATGACAGTAGCTTCGCCAGCAGCCAACTTACGCTCGGCCTTGATGAAGAACTGGTTGTCCCAAGGCTGACCAGTACCACCTTCCTGTTCGCTGCTGGTAAAGTCTCTCTCCTTACCATGAATAACAATCTCTGTCGGGTTGGGAGTGATTTCAAGAGGCTCTTCGAGAGTACCCTCGAGCATCTCGAATGCCATTGCCTTGTAAGCGTCGTCGAGGTAGATCTTCCAGATACCAGTGCCCGGGAGGTTCAGTTTGGCAAGACTTGCGGCAGTATAGTCGAGCCACTCATCAGGATCGCTCTTGATAATGCCAGAAGGCTTCAAGGTGTTGCTCTTGAATGCAGCGTCGTTACCGCGAACGGTAGAAATCATCACCTGGTTGATATAAGCTCCGGCCTCACCAACAACAGCGGTGTAGCAGCCGTCGTCAGTAGTGTACTCGAACTGAATGGCATTGTCAAGGTCATACTCAATACCTTCTTTTGCGTTTGCACCAGCTACGAAGTAACCCTCTTCAAGTACCATACTCTGCCAAGAGAGGTCGTCAAAGTAGAAATCAGTTGCAGTCTTAACCTCAGGGTTCAGGTTGAAGGCGATTGACCATGCATCATCACCTGCTCCGTTGGGCCATGCGACAACCTTGTCGAACTCCTGCCATTCTGTGGTGAAGTTGATATCGCCAATAGCCTGCCAGTGCTGATAGTTAGACGGATTCTGATGGTGAACCTGTGTGTTGGTCTTCGCAGCCTGAGAAGCCTTGTAGCGGAAGTGAATCTTCAACTGTTCGCCTTCCTTCCATGAACGTGGAGACTCAATCCAGAACTGGTTGTCCCATGCAGAAGCATCGGCAGTAGGATCGCCACAATCCTTGGCATGAACAACGAATACGTGGTTGCCTGTTCCATCGTCTTCGATGTCGCAGGGGAAGGGATCAGAACCACCATCCTCATTCACGTTACGACCATGTTCCTTACCCCAAGCACAAATCAGATTGTTCTGTGTCTGGTCGTCGAATCTGACATTAGGATCAGCCCAGGGAGTCTCGGCATTACCCATATAGGTGGGAATGTCTGAAGGCTTTGTGTCAACAACGACAGGCTGGCCGTCCTTGGTGAGCCACTCTTGCCATACGGTGGGCTTCTTGGGCTTCTCGTTGTGAGAAACGGTCAGCGACTTCCACTCGATGGTTGCCTGACATGTACCAGGCTGTGCAACGAGGTTACAAGAAGTACCTGCGATGCCACTGTAGGTCCATTCTACCTCCTGGAATTCAGAGCTTGCAGGAATCTTAACGGAAGCACCAGCCTGTTGGCCGTCACCCCAACCCCAACCCATGTTGACGTTGATGGTGCAGTCTTCAGAAGCCTTAACCAATGCCTTCACTGTGTAAGAGCCGTCAATCTCGGTGGGGATACCATCGGCAATGAAATACTGGTGCCATCCGGGTTCGCTCAGCACGATCTTGTAGTACTCAACGCCATTGTTCGTCTTAACAATCACGTCGCTGGTTTCAGTAGCATCGTCCGTTACCTGTACATACTTGTACATAGCACCGAAGTCTGTCATGATGCCGTCATACCACTCGGGAACATAGCCCATTACGTAGAACGGAAAACCTTGGTAAGTGCCGTAATCGACTTCGTAGTCGGTTACCCACTCAGCCTTTGCTCCCAGGAAACATGCCAAGAGAGCAACAAGTGTAAACAATTTCTTCATAATAGAAATAATTTAGATTAATAATAAAAATGAATTAAATAATAAATTATGTTAGTTTATTTACTTTCCACTCAGTGCATCGCAGAATGCCTTGTAAGTAGCGTTGCGCACCCAGTCCTGAGTCTTACTGTCCTTAGACCAGAGACCTACAGGATCGCCCGTGTCAACCATGTTGCCCTTACAGATGCCAGCCTGCTTGTCGTTAGGAATAATGGCCACATATTGCTTGATGACAAAGCCATAGTAATCGGCCAGCTTCTGACGCTGGGCTTCTGTGATGTTAGCTGCTGTAACGCTTTTGCCTTCTGCATCCTGATACTTGATGTCGAAATTAGAGAGACGAACCATTTTGCCTGTAGTAGCAAGGTTGTTAAGGAGGGTTTTCACAGTGGCCTCGTTGGCAGCCTGCGTGGCAGCATCCTCGCTATAGCTGAGGTTCAGCTTGGCATTGATACCGTCAATCTTTGCACCATTGTTGTCCCAGATGGTAATCCAGTACTTGAGACTCTCGAATTTCTTGGCGTCGTCAAGGCCAGACTCGCTGATGAAGAACTTCAGCTCTGAAGCTTCGCCGCCAAACTCTGCGAATGCTCTGCTTGCTGCTTTTGCAACTGCCGGAGCATAGTTCTCGCTACCAAGGTAGTCTTGCCAGAAAATCTTGTCGGTAGAGTGCTTGAGGTCTAGCATGCCATTCTCCAACTCTGCATTGGGGTCCAAAGCCTCGTCAATCAGGTCGAAGGACTTGATGCGGCCCTCGTTGATTTTCATCACACCATCGCACCAGGCATTGACAGCATAGTTAACAGTGTCGTTCAGCTCCTGTGCGGTCTGCGGACGGTGGTTGTCGGGGTAATAACCGACCTGTACCTTCTGGATATAGAGAATACCATTAAGACCGTTCTCAATTCTCAGGTAACCATTGGTCTCGTCCGCTGCACTTTGGCTCTCTATGACAAACTTAGTCCATTTGCCTTGCTTGATAGTCCACTTTCCTTCAGAAGCGGGACCATCGACCTTTTGGCCAGAGAAGGTTATGGTGAAAGATATGTCCTTATCGGCTCTTGCCCAGAAAGTAGTGGTGTACTTGGCAAGAGGGTCAGCTTCGAAACCTTCGATGATGCGAACATCTGATTTCGTATTGATTCGAAGTACATTCTGATTGTCGTATTTCACGATAGAAGCCTTACCTTTTTCTACTGTACCGTCATAGGCACCTACACTCATGGTGTTGAAGTCAACAGTCTTTCCTTCAACGAAGTCCACAGGAATCTCGATAGGAGCAGTCAGCGTTGCCAGCCACTCGTCAGCCTGATTGGCATTTGCAAAGAGCGGACTGCCGAATACCTCGCCACCGATTTCCTCTACGTGGTCCAGAAGGTCCTTCATGTCGAGGAAGTTCATCACGCCTCTGGCGTTGACAATGGCTCCTGACATCAGCGTGGTTCCGAAAGCAACATTGTCGAAATTGGTTACTGCTGCA
>Ga0310691_10008826_pt1 | contig 10311 bp, 1 predicted proteins | sample 176DNAGHGlowgp2_FD_203887 | JGI IMG/M metagenome (GOLD analysis project Ga0310691, IMG submission 203887) | Sheep rumen microbial communities from Palmerston North, Manawatu-Wanganui, New Zealand - 1766 DNA GHGlow gp2 (v2) (version 2) | ecosystem: Host-associated > Mammals > Digestive system >...
ATAAAATCTTGGGTAAACAATTTCATAATTAGAAATACTCTCAGAAGATATTATTTTATTTCTTAAAGATTCTTCGTTAATAATTATTTCTTCAGAAAAATAAGGCTCTTCTGTTGAATAAGACGTTATACTTAATCGAGCATTTTTACAAACTTGCGTAAAAGGAGTCGTAGGTTTAGAATTATTCTCTTCAAATTCATCTATTAAATTTCTTACACCTAAAATAATTAAAGCTGGTTTAATAATTTTATGAATTTTATCTCTTAAAAAAACAAATTGTATTCCATCATCACTATTTAAATTTAAATAATGATTTTTAGAAGGATCTATATAATCTTCTTCTCTTTTTGCCCCACTTTCTATATCCCAGTAATAATCTCTATAAACCAAATTTAAATTATTTTTATTTTTTAATAATTCTAAATCATTTTCATTAAGAAGAATACATGGATAATATCTTATTGGATGTTCTGTATCTAAACCATATGGATAAGAGATTTCTATTTCATTCTCAAGAGAAGCTATATCCCAAATAAAACCAACTGAATTATTTAAATCAGTATTTTCATTTTCTAAAAGAGAAGGTTTTTTTAAAGTAAAAACTTCATTAGTTTGATAATTAGAGTAACTATCTTCTGGATTCCAAGTTCCTTCTCGAATAGAAGGCCCCATAAAACGTTCAAAATTATTAATAAGATCTTTTTTGCTATCTATTAAACTTTGTTGCTCTTTGTCAATTGATGAAATTGATTCTTCTATTAATGGAAGTTCTTCATCAATTTTTTCTAATTCTTTTTTTGCTTCCATAATTTTACTAGTATATAATTGTTTAATTTTTTTACTAGGAACATCTGGTTTATATTTAAATGTTGCAAAAACAGTAGTTTTTTCTTTTAACTTAGTTGCTTTTTTTATTATAATTTTATCTACAATTCCATTTTTTTCTACAAATTCTATTTTATTTAAAATCTGTTTAGCAGAATTAACTTCTCCATTTGGAAGACGTTCTTCATATATTTTAAAAGAAGATTTGTCTAATTCTCCTATATTACTTGATAAAAAAATATAGGGATTATTTTTATCATCTATAGGCCAATTTAAAATACAAGTTAAAGGATTTGTATTAGCATAAATACAATAATTCGTTCCAGAAGTAATTTCACGATATTCTCCACTTGCTTTATTTAAATATTTTTCACTTTCTTCTATCAATGATTGATCATAATCTTTTCTTTCTTTTTTAAAATCTTTTTGATTATTATATCCTAATAATAATCTTTCATTTCTCATATATGTGGTATTAATTTTATGTAATTCTTTTTCATATTTTTTAATTTCTTCATATTGGTCTTTAGCAATTGTCCCAATTTTATATAAATAATCAAAATTTAATAAATATTCTTCTAAAGTTTTATTTGCAAGAGAATCAGATAATTTAATTTCTCCTAAATAAGTTCCGCTATCTTTCATTGGCTTAATATACATTTTAGTTACTAAATCCATACTATCTATTTCTCGAGAAATTTGGCTAGTATTGTAGCCATATGTTAAATCAATTGCTTCTTTTTTATCATTATTATAACTATTATAAAAAATTACTTTTCTACCTATAATATGATAATTATCATCATAATAATATTTATATTTAGTAAAAACTTCAAAAACTTTAGCAATTTCTTGTAATAAATTATACCTATTACTTTCTGAAGATTCTACAGCTTTTATTTTTTCTAAATTTTCTTTTTTAATAACGATATTTTCGGGAATTAAAGATTCATTTTCTTCCTGATAAACCCAAGAAGAAATATAAGGTTCGTTATAAATTTTATGAGAATCCCACCCTTCATTCTCGTTATCAACTTGAAAAGCAGACCAATCCATTTGAATTTCATAATCCCAATTAGAATCTTGTAAAACTTTTTTTATCCAGTAATCAATATTTTCAATTGGTTTATCTTCTATTTTTTTTTCTTCATTAGTATCCCATTTTTCATATTCAGCTAAAAAATCATCATGAGATAAATTAATATTATAACCTTGTTTACCTAATTCATGAAAAGCTAATCCTCCACTTTCAACTTCACAATATTTTGTTTTTCCTTCATGACTTTCAGTTATTTTAGTAATAATAAATTCAAAAATTTCTTCATCTTGCGTAGTTTTATTAAAAATAACTTTAATTTTTCGCATATTAGCAATTAAAATTCCATCTCGTACATTATACCAAATAGGATTTTCTATTAAAAGAAAATTCTTTTTTATATAAGGTTCTTTTTCTAAATTTGTATCTTCTTTAATATACATAGGAATTTTAAAAGAGAAACTATTTTCTCCATCATCTTTTATAATCATTTTAGGGTCTTGAATTGTTCCCCTATTCTCTACATTAGATGCTTTTAATACAGAAATAAAACTGTCTTGAAGCGTCCAAAGAGAAACTTCATAATCTCTAATATTTTTCTTGTTAATCATAAAGTTTCTTCCTCCTTTAACTCTTATAAATACATATTTTCATAAAAAATTAACATATCTGTTAATTCTTCATTTGTAGAAATTTGATGACATTTTTCTATTCTACCATTTTCATTTAAATAATCTCGCCCTTCAATAACTAAGTAATTTGAACGAATCATATCTCCAATATTTTGCTCTACAGTTTTTTCTTCAACTCCGTTATCACCTTTAACTTTAATATTAAAAATTCCAATAGATTCTCCAGTTTTAGAATTTATTATAAAAGTTACCTTATAATCATCTTTAAAAAAATTTTTCATTAAATTTTTTGCACTAATCATCGTAGTACTTTGATTAATACAATAAATAGCCCACGCGCGAACATAATATTCATTTATAGTATCTCTAATTTTTTGTAATAAATCTACTTTATTAAAATTAGTATTTTCTGAAAAAATTTTAATTGCTTGATTATATCCAGTAAGAATACTTGAAGTTGTAAAATTAAATTTTTCTCCATTAATAGCAATATAAGAATATTCTGTTAAATTTTCTTCAAAAATTTTATTTTTAGGAGCAATAATATATCCAGTATTTTGATCAAACTTTAAAATCATAGAAAATTTAATAATTGGTAAACTTTTAGCAGTACCACTATAAAATAATTTTTGGGAAGTTTCACTATCTAAAGTCAAACCTGAAGAAAAAGAAGTTTGAATACCCAAATTAGTTTTGCCAATTTTTGCAATATTAATTTTAGCTTCTGAAGTAACTAAAATATTACCGCCTAAAAAAATATTTTGATCTAAAATAGATTGGTGAGGAATTCCATCTTCTAACATAATCTTTATCATATCTTTGTCTTTAATTGTTTCTACTTTATTAATATTGGTATCATTATTACTAAGAGTTTCTAAAGTTATTTTATTAATATATGTAGGCATATAATTTATTTTCGCATGCCAATATGGTTCATCCATAACAAAATTTAAATTAATAGAACCTTTATATAAAGTAGTACTTGTATTATAAAAACGTCCACCAATTTTTACTTCTTTTTTTTCTTCAAATGGCAAGCAAGAAAAAATTGGCTTCTCAGAAACTCTCGCAAAAATATATCTATTTGGATGCTCTGTTAAAACTAATTCTCTCTCTACTCCAGGAGAAAACCAATATTTAAATTCTTCTAATTGATTTTCAGTTATCCCATCAGTTGATAAAGTAAAATTTATCTGATTAGCTTCTAAACGAGTTCCCCAATATAATTGTCCATCTATAATGTCATAAGTTGATGTTATATCTGAAAAAGGAGCATATAAACTATTCTCCATTTTATCATCAATTGTTGCAATTAAATTAAAATCCTCAATAGCTTTACCTCCAAAAGTAAAACTAATAAAAGAACGACTCATATAGGGTAGGCGATTGCCTACCCCATCATGAGTTGCTAAATATACTTGCCCTTTATTTATCGTTTCACTAAAATTTTCCTGACCAACTAAAGTTGCCATTTCCATTACCTCCTAAATATTGAACGATTACCTGCTTTATAAGCAATTCGAACCATTTCTGATAAAGCTTCTTGACCAGCTCTACGAGCATCATAATCATTAGAAATTTCTTTAACTTCCATATGGAATTCAAGATTATTAATACTAATTCCTGAATTATCATTAGTAATATTGTTATAAGTATTTGTATCTGGTAAATTATTAATAATATTTGATAAACCAGCAACAGCTCTACTTGTAGTATCAACTCCACTTAATAGGTGCGCGCGCAAAGATTCCATTTGTTCAAAATTAAAAATATGCTCTGGTTTATTTTTAGTTCCATCAACCCAAGCTGGCCCAGTAAAATCAATATCTCCGCCTTTTTTAAATTTAAATAAAGAAGCGGTTGGCGATGATGATGAAGTTTTTTGAGAAGTATTTTTTCCTTCTTTATACCGTAAAAAAGTTAAAATTTTCTTTGCGTATGCTTCACCTTTTAATTTTTTAAATTTTTCTATTTGTAATGGCCAATTATTAGGATCCCTTATTTCATCATTTCCAACATACTTAGCAATTATATATCTTAAAGTATTAAAAGGTGGTGGAGGATTATGATCAAGAAACCATACATGTTTATTTATATAATTTCCGAAACTTTTTGCGTCTTGATCAATATTTTTACCAGTTCCGTTTTTATTTATCCATAATTTCCAATATTTTTTTAAAGCTTCTGCTCCTTTTTCTGGATGAATAAGTTGACTTGCGAAATATGGAAGTTTAATACCTTCAGGATGATCTGTTGAATGAGCAATTTTTACAACTTCTTTCCATTTTTTATTTAAAATTGTTTCTGAATATTTATTTTTAGCTATTTTTTCAGAATCTTCTGTACTCTTACCTGTTGAATCTTTAGGATGTTTAGGTTCAATATGCTTCTCACCTGTTGTTTCTTCTCCTTTACCTCCTTCTATTTGTCCAGTGCTTTTAAGAGGTGGTACTTTTGCTCCAGCTCCTCCCCCAGTATCTGGATCAGGTTCTTCTTTTTTACCTCCAGAACCTTCACCAGTATCTGGATCAGGTTCTTCTTTTTTACCTCCAGAACCTCCACCAGAGCCTTCATTATTACCTCCTCCAGTAGTAGTTGGGTTATTCTTCTTATCATAATCAGCTTCTTTTTTATTTAAATCTTCAATTTTAACTAAATTTTTATATTCAGCGTCTAAATTATTATACTTAGCTTTAATGCTTTCTACCTCAGATTTAAATGTTTTACTATTAATATCTAAAGCTTTAATCTTTTTATTAAGATCAAAAGCAGTATTATAATCTCCAGCAACTTTATTCATTGCTTTTTGTGCGGCTTTTTTCTTTTCTTCTGTAGTTCCTTCTGTTTCTAAAAATGCTTTTCTACCAGATTCTTCAATCTTCTTTTTTTGTTCATCTGTAAAATTTTTATAATTTGAACCATAATTTTTTGACAAAAGTTCTTCCATTACTTTGCCTAAATTTTCATATTCTATATTTGATTCAAATAATTGTAATTTTTCTAAAATACTATTTAAAGTTTGAACTCTTGCATCAGGACTACTACTTGCATATTCTGGCTTATTATTAGTAATAAGAGTCGCTAATTGAGAAGGACTAAGGTCAGACATTTTTTGATTAACTTCTTGCCAAATTTCACCATATTTTACTTGATAATCTAAACTTGTTTGAGCTAATTCAATCTGATCATTTAAAGCTTCAACAGTTTCATTTGTCTGTTCTTCTAGTTCATCTATCATTTTTTCTCGTTCATTAAAATACATTTCTTGCTGTTTATTTTGAATTTGAGTCTGTAAATCTCTAATTTTTGATAAAGAACTACCAGACATCTCAGCAGTACTTAATTGCATTCGTAATAAACTTAATTCTTTTTCATCTTGATTTTCAGAATAAATATCTTTTTCTTTGTCTAAACTTTTTCTCATTCCTGTTATTGTTTTATTTGCTGCATCTTCTATTGCTTCTGAAAATTTTTTCTTATTATCAATAGCATCTTGATGTTGTTGAACAATCGCATCTTTAACTAAATCTTGAACTTCAATTTGATTATCTATTAAAGCTTTTTGAATTGACTGTAATTGACTTTGAATTTCTAATTGTTCTTGCTGTAAATTAATAATTTCATCATTATTTTCATTAATTTCATTAACAGAACCTTGGATACGTTTTATGCCAGCTTCAACAGCTTTTTGCATATCTTCCTTGCTTAATTCACCAAAGTCATCATAAATTTTATTACCTTTTTCATCATATTTCATAAAATCTTCTAAACCTAAAGATTTTAGAATTTGATACTGTTCTTCTGCGTTATAAGCGACATTACCAGAAGCATCTTGAGAAGTAATATCTTCAATAATTTGTTCAAATGTTTTTCCAGTAGTATCATAAGAAGATTTTTTATCGTTATATCTAAGAATTCCTGAATGAATAATATTTTCATCCTTAATTTCTTCATTATTTTTATTATCCCGCACAACACCTTTATTATCAACATAATATTCCTGAGTTACTTTACCTTTTTCATTTTTTATCTCATATATTTGATATCCTTGATCATTAGTAGCAATTTGTTGATAAGAAGTCTGTATTTTCCCCTGATTGACTTTAGAGTCTGAAAAAGTAGCTGTACCATTTTCATCAACTGAAATAATTCCTTTTTTTATTAAGCCACTATATTTACTAGTAAGAGTACCAGCCAAATCTTGTCTCTTCTTTAATAGTTCTTCATTTATTTTATTTTGTCTATTTAAAGAATCTTCTTGATCTTTATAATTCTTGAAGATTTTAAATCCATTAGCTATAAAATCATTTTGGAAATTACTTAATTCTTTAGTTAATTTATTAATTTCAGCTTGAGCAGTTTTAATTTTTTGAGTTTCATTATACCATTTAGTAAATCCTTCAGTTACTCCAGCTACAGGCTCAAGAAGTTCTCGAATTTGATCATTAATATCAGCAATCGCGGCATAATCATCTAAAATAGCTTGTTCTTGTTCAGTAATAGAATCAGATAAACTTTCTACTTCTTCTTTCATTCCTTCAACTTTATCGTAAAAATTTTGAACTGCCGTAGCTTGCCAGCCTTCTTGTTCTTTGTCTAATGGATTACCTGCAGAATCTTTTTCCATAAATTCTTTAAAGCCTAAATCTGATAACATTTTATATTGTTGTTCTGCACTTAATTTTAAATTTCCATATTCATCTTTTTCTTGTAAGCGTTTCATTAATTCTAAGCCAGAATTTATATTCATTTGTTCTCTATCAGTCCAAGTTTTTCCTGCTGATAATTTTTTATATTTAGTTTTATCTATTTTTTTTAACGCTGTAACTTGTTCAGCATTTAATTTACCTTCAAAAACTTCTCCTGCAGCATAATCTGTTTTTCTTTCTTCAAAATTCTTATCATCCTTATGTGCAGCATTCCAAGCGGCATTAGCTTTGTTAAGAGCTTTTGCTTCATTTTTATTCAAAGAATGCTGAGTTATTGCACTATAATTTTTCCAAAAATTTTTTTTCTTAGTTTTTTTAGTTCGTGCATTAACAAAATTTTGGAAGCTCGAGTCACTAGCTAATAATATTTCTCCATTAGAACCAACACGATAAAAAGCAGAAGCCGCACTTTTTTTATCTCGAATTTGTTTATATAAACTTTCACGATAACGTGTTTGTTCATCTACCAATTTTGCTCTAACAGCTTTATCTTCAGTCACTTGTAAACGCTGTTCATCTAAATTCTTTAATCTTTGTTGAGTAGAAATTCCCTCTTTTTCCATTATATTATATTCTTTAGTTAATTTATTAATATTTTCTTGTATTTTTTCAATAGCTTTTAGCCAATTGTACCAGCGTTCAACTTCAGCAACGACACCAGCAACGTATTTATCATTATTTTTATCGTCTTTACCGCCGCCTCCGCCGCCGCCTCCGCCGCCACCAGTGGCTCCGCCTCCCATATCTTTAAGAGAAGCTTCTGCGAGCGATTGCCACATTGCGCGGAGTTGTTTTAACAAATCGAGTGCTTCTGAAGCAGATGCTTTAGCTGGACCAATAGAAGGAATATTACCTTTTACTGAAGCGGAAGTATTAGTATGTTTATAAGTCCCTAATTTTTTTAACCAAGAACCAGAACCATTTCCTTTACTACCGTCTTTAAAATTAGCTCCCCAATAATTTGGTCTACCACTGGCTTTTAATGTTTTTGTTTTTCCTGGCTCAACATCAAATTCCATTTTTTTAGTTATAGACCCATTACTAGTTAAAGCACTATTAAAAGTTCCTTTATACCAATTTATTGTCCCAGAACGTTTCTTTTTTTCAATTTTTACATTTTTATTATATTTAGTTGGATTTTTAGCAGCTTCTTCTGCGGCTTTTTGCTGTCCTTCTCTCTCTTTATCTTCGTCTTTATCGTCTTTTATGCCAGCTCGTGCATTGCCTACAGGAGGAATATGACCTTTAGCAAAAGCAACTGCTTCTCTTTCATTAGTCAAAGCATGACCTCTTCCACCAATTGCACCTTGTTTAAATAAACGACGAGTTTGTAAATGATTAAAAACAATTGCATCAGAGGCTAAATCAACAAATTCTGCTCCATTCGCGCCAGCTATAAAATAACGACCATTTGAAACAACTAATTCAGGACCAAGTTCTCCCATTAAAGTTTTTCTTGTTCCACTGGCCATTGCCATATTTGAGCCTTTAGATTTCGCTACACCTGGCATATTGCCTTTAGCATCAACTGAAAGTTTCATACTTGTGCTTAAAGAAGTTGGTGCTTTGATTTTTGAAATAGCATCTCTAACGGCCTCAATTTTATCATGTTTAATACCACTTTGAGCAGTTTGAATAGCGTCTACTTTATCATGCTTAATGCCACTTTGAGCTTGCTGAATAGCCATCACTTTATCATTACGAATAGCATTTTGAGCATTCTGTATTGCTTTAACTTTATCTGTAGTAATTTTATTTTGTTCATCTTGTATTGCTTTAACTTTATCTGTAGTAATTTTATCTTGTTCATCTTGAATTGCTTTAACTTTATCTGTAGTAATTTTATCTTGTTCATCTTGAATTGCTTTAACATTATCAGCCTTAACTTCATTTAAAGCCTGAGTAATTTTACCAACAGCTTCTGAACCAGCAGAACCAATATTTTCAAAAGCAGAAGCTAAATTTGATAAAGAAGAAGTATCAGTTTTTCCTTCTCCACCAGTTTCACTTTTTTGTTCACCAGTATTCAATTCTAATCCAATTTTAATTTTAAATTCTTCACTTTCTAATTTAGCTCGTATATCATCTGCAATTGAAGTCGCAGCACCAGAAGCATCTACTGTTTCAGCAGTCGCATTTACAGTAGTAACTGTTGCTTCTAAAGTACTAATTGTAGAAGGTTGAAGTCCTTCAGTTTTTATTGTAGGCGCCGCGGAAGGAGTTGCATTTACAGCAGATACACCGGCTTCTAAAGCGGTAATTGCTTCAGGGTTTTTACTAGTATCAATTGTAATGCTTTCTGGCTTTACAGTAACAGCATTACTAGGAATTTCTTCTGGAACATCTTCTGCAGTTGGAGTATAACCAGTTAAATCTAAACTAACTTTACCAGGTTGTAAAGTAACACTTCCAATAGGAACATTTTCATTAGAAACATTTTCTCCTTCTGTAGTAGGAGTATAACCTGTTAAATCTAATTTTACATCATCAGGCTTTAAAGTTACACTACTAATAGGTACTTCTTGAGAACTTGCACCAGAAACATCGTCTGTGGATGGAGTATAACCTTCAAGATTTAATTTTACATTTGTTGGTTTTACTGTAACTTCATCCATTTGTAAATCTCTAGTACCATTTGTATTACTTAAAGTTGGCTGACCAGCTTGAGAAATATCAATTGTTATACCAGATGGTAGCAACTTTACTTGAGGAATTGGAATTCCACTTCCAGAACCATCAGATCCACTAATGCCTAAAGCAGATTGAATAGCTCCTGTAATAGACTGTTTTACTGTATCTCCAGAAAAAGCATTATTTATACCAGTCTCTATTTTAGTAATTAAATCTGTATATTCTAATCCATCGCCTAGTGTGTTAATAGCAGTTTCTAAATCCTTTTGCGCGTTTCCTGTATTAGCTACTTCTACTTGAACCCCATTTAAATCAAAAGTAATTGTTTTTCCATCTTCACTAATTGTATAAGTATAATTATCTCCTTCTTCTGCTTCCCCAGCTTCTTTAATCTTATCTTTAATTTTATCAGAGCCTTCTTTTACAATTTCTCTAGCTTTTTGCGCAATTTCTCCATCATTTAAGTCTGATTTAATAT
>Ga0310691_10008829_pt1 | contig 10309 bp, 11 predicted proteins | sample 176DNAGHGlowgp2_FD_203887 | JGI IMG/M metagenome (GOLD analysis project Ga0310691, IMG submission 203887) | Sheep rumen microbial communities from Palmerston North, Manawatu-Wanganui, New Zealand - 1766 DNA GHGlow gp2 (v2) (version 2) | ecosystem: Host-associated > Mammals > Digestive system >...
TTATTTCTTCTTTTTTTGCTGAGTCATATTGTTTTCTTTTTCAGAAAAGTAATCCGATAATACTTACTTTTGAATCATCTATAAGATCTTGTTTTAGATAGAGTGTATTTCTATCAATTGCTATATCAGTTACTCATGAAGCTCATAGTTCGTTAATTTTTTCTTTAGCTGCTTTTGTAAATATTCTTAAATCGTATGGATTATTGTAAGTAACCATATTATCTTGTATAGATTGGTTTTTCATTTTTGTGATTTCAAAGAAGTATTTTAGTAATTTATAAACAAAAAATATTAGGAAGATAAATAATGCAATTCAACTAATCCAACGGAAAAAAGTTCCTACAACTCATGGTATAATGAGAGTTATTAGGAAGAAAATAAGTAATGATACCATTGGAATTGATCTAACAAATCCTGCGAAATCTTTAATTGTAAAAGATTTTTGTTTATGAAGTCTTATGTATACTAAAGAACGAGTAATACTTGTTTCTTTAGGAATTGTTATTTTATGAACAAAAAAATTATCGTTAATCATGTGGTCATTATCGTAAGTTTCTATTTCAGCTCCTTGGATTACGGTATTCCAATTGGTTTTTTGAAAAGAGTATTTAATATCCATATCAATACTTAGAATACTGATGAATCCAATCTTTTGAAGAAAATCAATGGTTTCTGGAAAGAAATCATTACTTTCTGAATACTGTAATCATAGTTTTGGTGCACTATTTTCAAAAGACATGAATTTTTTTGTTTTTGTTATAAATCTCTCCCTATAATTGTACTTGAAAAGGGAGAAAAAATCAAAAAATGATTGAGTTTTTTAGTGTGTTTTATATACTCATGATTGGTTTATTTTTTTTTGAAAAATATGTCTACGGAATCCGAAATTATGATAAAAGAATATGAAAAAAATCCTTTATGCAACTATGAGATGAAAGATGCTGATGTTTTTAGACATGAAGGAAACTTTATTTGTTGAGATGATTTGACGATATATTTGAAAATTAAAGATAATAAGATTATTGAGTTTTCTTATGATGGTAATCCAAGTGCGATCAGTTTGGCTGCGGCTAGTTTTTTGTCAGAATTTATTATTTGAGAAGATTTAGATACTGTACTTACATGGAACTATCAAACTTTTGTTGAGAGAGGATTTGAGGTTTCTCCAAGAAGAAAAAGAGCAGCTGTAATTGCTTTGTTATGAGTTAAAAATGCAATTTATAAATATCGTTGAGAGGAGAAAATAGATGATTTTGAGGATTTGATAGATTAGTTGGAACCCTTAAAAACTTTAATAACTTGAAATTTATATAGTATTTAATTATAAAGTAGGCAATATATTTTAGTTCTCATAAGAGAATGCAGTCGATTCTGAATAAGATTTATACCAAATCTGCTGATGATGCGGTTTCGGATATTTTAGCCACCTATCAGCAAGAGGATTTTGCTGTGGTTAATTTTATTTATTTTGCCAATATTGTTTCTCAATCATTATTTTCTGAAAGTAAGAATAAAACGGAGAAGGAGAGAGAATATAAAAAAATCTTGTTAAAATCTGATTATTTATTGCCAGATGGTATAGCATTACAATGTTTTTATGCTTGAGCTAGTGCTTTGCATCGTGTTGAGTGAGATAGTAAATGGCTCCCGAATCTCAATGGAACAGATTTTGTCCCTTATTTTTTGTCAGAAGCTAAAAAGAAATTTTGATCTCAAAAACTTTGTATATTGCTTTATTGAACTAAACAAGAATACTTGGATAAAGTTGAAGAGAAACTTAAATTTCAATGATTTAATGTGATTTATACTCAAGATGGGTTCTCTGATTTTGATTGGAGTAAGGCTCAGGAAGCGTTAGATGAATATCAAGATACTATAAATATTCTTTTAGTTGCTCGTTCTACAACAAAGATTCCATTGCAAGAGCTATGGACAAGTAGAAATTATCAAAAAATTCAGCAGAATAAGTTGCTTGTTATTAATACTTGAGGTTTATTTGATTTTATTGCGTGAGCACAAAAAAGAGCTCCAAAATTTTGGAGAACTTTGAAATTAGAATGGTTATATAGACTTATTTCTGATCCTAAGAGAAATTCACAAAAAGTTATTAATTCATTAGCTATTATTCCTTATTTTTTCCATTATGTTCTTTTAGGAAAAAAGGTTGATTAAGAATTTGTTTGTAAAATTTTGATAATAAAAAAAAGAAGATTGTTTGAAAATCTTCTTTTTTATTTTAATTAGTTTACAGTTCCTGTTAATGTGTTAAGTGTTACTGTATCTCCAACTTCTTTATGAAGAGGTACTTGGATTTCCATACCAGTTTCAAGAGTAGCTGGTTTTGTTCAAGCTTGAGCTCTGTTCCCTTTTATACCAGGAACAGTGTCTTTAATTACATATGAAATAGTTGTAGGAAGTATTACATTAATAACATTTCCATTGTAAATTTGAAGATATACATCAAGATTATCTTTTAGGTATCCTGTAATGTCTTCAATAGTATCAGCTTGGATTTCGTGGATTTCTCCAGTATCATTTTCCATAAAAGAATAAGTATCTCCTGTATTATAAAGATATACAGCATTTTGAGTTGAAATTTCTGCTTGGTCTAAAGTGATTCCAGATTTTACAGTAACGTTTTGTACACCATTTGTTGCTAAATTTCTAACTTTATATGTGTAAGATCCTTGTCTTTGTTGCATTTGCATGAAAGATAGATCTAATACAACGAAAAGTTGTCCATCCATTTCTAGGACTGTTCCTTTTTTTACTTTTGAAGCATCAATTTTTACCATGAGTTTAGATGAATAATTAAAATATCTTTAAGGGTAAAATTAGCGATTCAGCTTGTATTTTCAATATAATTTACTACTAATTGATTATTCAAAAAGTTTTAGTTAATGTTTTGTTTGATGAAAGAAAAACTTTTGTTCCAATATTATCGTTATTTAGGTCGATGTGCTAAAAAATATCTTAAAAGAACAGGTGCATATAGTATTGGTGTGAATGGAAGTGTTTGAAAAACTTCTTGCCGTATGATTATTCACCAAACTCTTCAAAAAGCGTTTCCTGATAAGGTAATTTATACTTCTCCAAAGAATTTTAATGGAGAGTTATGAATGTCCTTATCTATTTTGGAGGTAGAAAAATGGGAGCCTAGAATTCCTTATTTTCTAAAAATTGGTGCTCTGGCTTTTTGGAAAGGAGTGTTTTGAAAAAAAAGTTATGATGCTGTTGTTCTGGAATATGGTATTGATAGACCTAAAGAAATGGAGTTTCTGGTAAGTATTAATAAGCCACATATTTGAGTTTTTACAGCTATTGATGCAGTTCATTCTGAACAATTTTGAAATCCAACAGAAATAGCAAAAGAAGAAGTTAAGATGGTTCAGAATACGAGAGAAATTGCTTTCTTGAATGCAGATGATACTTATGCACAGCAGCTTGTTGGGACGTTATGAATTGATGAATTCACTTATCAAACTCTTTGATATGATTCGAACGCTGATTTGCATTTTGATTGAGAGGACTTGAAGGTTGATTTAAAATCTAAACATTTGGTTCTTGTTGATTTAGATATTTCAATAAAGAGAGAGAAATATCATTTAAAAACTAATTTACTAGGAAAACCTAATTATTGATATCTTACTGTTGCAATTACTATAGCTCAGATTCTATCTCAGCATTTTTCTGGTAAAGAACTTGATATGAAACACTTTTTAAAGGAACCTCTTATTTATCAACTTCAGCCATGAAGATGTTCTATTTTTAGAGGAAAGCATGATAGTATTCTTGTTGATTCAACGTATAATGCCTCTCCATTAAGTGTGAGAAAGCTTATTGATACAACTCTTGCATTACAAAAGACTATGAAAGAGAAGAGAAAAGTATTGTTAGTTTTATGAGATATGAGAGAATTAGGTGATTTAACAGAAAAAGAGCATCGTTTATTGGCATGATATGTTCAACAATCAGCAGATCATGTTGTTTTATTAGGTAAAAGTATGCATACTTTTTTGGCAGATGAAATTCAAAAAATTTGATTTTCAGAAGAGCAGTTGACGTTATGTCATTCTTATAAAGAAGTTGCTAAGGAAGTTGAAAAAATTCTTAAAGATTGAAAAAATAAATGGATTGTCCTTTTGAAATGAAGTCAAAATACGATTTTTTTGGAGGAGGCCACTAAACTTCTTTTGGCTCATAAAGAAGATGAAAAGTTCTTGACTAGACAGTCTACATGGTGGTTAAAAAAGAAAGAAGTATTGTAATTTTATTCTATATTTTGTTTTATGGAATCTTTGAATTTATCAAAATTGGTTTTGGAACAAAGTTTTTTGGAACTTCTTAATGAGGAAGATATTCATTTTGATGCTATTTATACTGATAATAAAGAATTGGCGAAGAATGAAAATGTTAGTAATATCCAAGGTTATTTAGCTGATTTTTTTCCTTGAATAAATAAGGATCAGAAAATTTTATTAATTTTGGATAAGTTGGGTATTTCTGATGTGTTGGAATATCTTAATGATTTTCGTTCTGTTTGTATTTTAAGTTGCTTTTCTTGAGGAGCTAGTTTTATTAAAAAATTAAATCCAGAAATTGAACATTTAGAAAAAGAAGGTTTGGAAAGATTTGAGATTCATTATCCATGGGATTTAGATAGTTTTCTTAAGGCGTTAAAGAAAGGAGGAAATATTTTTATTCCATTGAGTAATCAGGAAATCCCTGAAAATATTTATGCTTCTTCAAATGATGAGGAAGAATGAGTTGCATTTATTGATAAATCATTAATTGATAAAAAGAATATTTTATCATTGCTTTCTCCTGAAAAAGCAGATCTTTGTTTGTTCTGAATGTGAAACCATTTTGAAGAGCTTGTTAAATTATCTCAGCTTTTAGCGATGAGAGAAGAGCGTATTTCATTACATGTTTTAAGTCAGTGGAACTTATTGTTTTTAGATGAAACTAAGGCATATTTTTCTGATGCAAAGAAGGTATGAATAATTCTTGATCATCTTCCAAGTGAGGAGCTTCAAAAGAAAGTGAAAAGTTTATGAAAAGAAGTTGTTTTCTATACACCTCATTATGAAAAATTAAGAAGTATTTTTGCTGAATATCAATTTGAGGAGACTGATTTTAATGCTATGTCATTATTTGAAAGAATTTTAAATTCATTATAGTGCAGATGAGAATCTTGGTTTGAGATGAAGAAAAACAGGCTAGAATGTGGATGGAGAAAGCTTGAGAAATAGCTCAACATGCAAGTTGTGAAAGGTCTAAATGTTGATCTGTTGTTGTAAAAGATTGAGTCTGTATTTGAGCTTGATATAATTCTCCTGCAAAAGAGTTAGAATCACAGAGGAGATGTAGTGCTGATAAAATGTCTTATCATAGAAAGGTTACTGACAAAACTTGTTGTATTCATGCAGAGCAGAGAGCTTTATTTGATGCGTTGAGAAATCATCCTGAACAAATTGAATGATCGATTCTTTATTTTATTCGTTTGGATAAAGATTGAAATCTTTCAAGAGCTGGAAAGCCATATTGTACTATTTGTTCTAAGATGGCATTAGAACTTTGAGTTGCAGAATTTGTCCTTTGGCATGATGAAGGGATTACTGCTTATAATACGGAAGAATACAATTTATTGTCTTATCAATATGAAGAATAATATTTTAACTTAGAACTATATTTTTATGTTACGTCATATACCTGTTTTAGCACAAGAGATTTATGATTATCTTCCTCAATGATGGGTTGATTGATTTGATGGAACATTTTGACATTGAGGTCATGCTGAATTTTTTTTATCGCATGAAAAAGAAAAAAGAAGTCTTGATTGAATGATGATTATCTGAACAGATGTTGATGTTCGTATGATAAATAAAGCTAGGGAATTAACGAAAAATTATGCTGATTATATTGATATAAAACATTGTTCTTATGCTGATATTCAAAATCTATGAAAAAGTTTTGATTATGAATTATTAGATCTTTGAGTTAATTTAGAACATTTTAAGGATTGAAGTCGTTGATTTTCTATAAAAGAAGATGCTCCTTTGGATATGAGATTTAATCAGGAGTCATGAATTACAGCTGAGGAATGGCTCCAAAAAAGTTCATGAGAAGTTATTATGAATGCTTTGATTAAATATGGTGATTTTAGTGAGAAAACATCCGAATATCTTTCAAAATTATTTATTGAAGAGAGAAAAAGGAATCCTTTTAAGACTACGTTTTCTTTAAAAGATTTTTTGTTACATCATCATTTTAATCAAAAGAAAATAGCGGTTATTTTTCAGGTAATTAGGATTATGGTTAATCAAGAATTAGATCAATTAGAAAAGTTTTTGGTTGATTTTCCATGAACCTTAAAAAAGGGTTGAAGATGTTTTATTATTACTTATCATAGCGTCGAAGATAGAATTACTAAAAATGCATTTAAAGCTTTGTCTGAAGGTTGAGAATTTGTTTTGATTAATAAGAAAGTTATTGTACCTCATTATACTGAAGTTCAGAAGAATAAGGCTGCTAGAAGTGCAAAGCTAAGAATAATTGAGAAACTTTAGAATTATTAATAATTATGGAAGAATCTGCTCCAATAAATATGTTAGAGAATACTCATCATAAGATAAAAACTTTTGTATATCAATCCTATAGCAATTTTCATAAGTCTTATAAAAGTTGGCTTACAAAGTATAGAGAAAGAAGAGATTTATCAGATATGATAAAAGTATGAGGTCTTTTTGGTTTTGTGGTTTTGTTTTGAATCTTATTTTTGTATTATATTAATAAAGCTTCAACTGAGTGATACTTTATGAAATTAGCAACATATGAGTTGAATGCATCAAGAGAAAAAAGTGATATTGAAAAGCTTGAGGTTATTAGGAAGAAGAAAGTGAATTGGGATCAACTATCAACACCCAAGAATGCGAATTTGCAAAAAAATGTTATTACTATAGAAATCCCTGAATTAACAGAGGATGAAGCTTAGTATTTTTTATGATTTGATACTTATTTCTTTTTCTAGAAGATTATCTAATGGGTCTTCTTTTTCTTGTTCTATCAGCACAGGATAATCTTTTACGAGTTGGATGATGTAATAAGAAATTCGTCCTCGTAGTCCAAGATAGAGGAATATTAACGAAAAGACGATTTGTCAGGTAATTGCATCAAGTCTTAGTAAAAGTACTATATTTAATAGCATGGCAACTAACGATGTTATATGTCGGAAAATGATGTCGGATGGTTTGATATATTGTCTAACTCAAGGAAGTTTTGTATAAAACATTACGAGTCCACAAAGGATATTCCAAGCGATAAGCCAAGGAACCATATCAGTTATTGCATCTCCAAAAGTCAAAAGACTGATGTAGAGTGAGAAATTTACTATAATTACAACGGCAAATCTTGTAAAAACAGTAAAAATCCAATATTTCTTTAGTAAGAATGCATTGATTAAGAATATAATAATACCTCATCGATATCGCATTTGTGGAAGCGTTTTTCATTGAAAAATTGGTATCAGATATGCAAGGATGATACCTATTAGCAGAATTACATTAATATATTCAAGTAGGTATTTTATTAGTAATGGTGTATTATGAACAAATTCTGAAAATTTTTGTAAGGCTGGTGTTTGATTTGCTTTCTTCCTAGATTCTAATATCTTCTCTCATGCTAGAACTCTTCTAAGTGATATTTCTCTTCTTAATTCTGGTTCTTTTGGACGGTATGTTGCTAAAGCATATGATAGTATTCCTAGTACACATAGATAGACTAGTAGATTAATATCTAGTGCATATAATTGGTTTGGAATATTGAGGAATAATACATCAAGAATACAGATAAAAATACTTAGGAAAAAATAGTATTCATAATCTTTTTTTACTTCTCTGAAAATTCATACTCCATAGTATAGCCCTCAGAATCAAAGAATTGCGGTGATGAGTACAATAATACTCATGTTTTTTAATCAAAAAAATCAACTGGTTGAGTAGCTATTTCCTAATAGAAGAATGAGAATAAATAGAAATCAGTGAAAGAATAAATTTTTTCAATCTTGATATTCAAAAAAGTATGATGCATATCGGGCAACCCAACACAATGTAAGGAGTATAAAAAATGATGATTGATAAGAAAAATTAAAGAATTCTAGCATTCCAAGTAAACCAAAGAACATGAGTAGTGAAAATGCGTAGAGACCATATTTTTTTAGAAGATCCGTTCCTTGAAAAGTCATTCTCATGTCAACGAAACTTTGAGAGAAAAAAACAATCAAGAAAAATAAAGGGAAAATTCAAAAATACCGCAGTTCTAGGAGTGCAAAGAAAGCAATAAATGCTAAACAAAGAACTAAAACGAGGAAATATATCACGGTATTTTGACTAGAAAACTAAAATTATTTTAGTGGCATAGATAAGTCCTGCGTAAATGAGAAGTAATCATAACAAACACATTACATATACAAATATTGTTTTTGGACGTATGTAACTATTGATAATTCTGAATAGCCATCCTGCCATAGCAAGATAGATAAACATTATTGCATATCTTTGAAGAGATAGTTCTACACCTATGTATTTTCAGAAAACAGACATTATTACCATTTCAAGGAGTATGAATAGAATCATAAGTTCAGCTCATCAAAAGATTCCTTTTACTATTGCGAATTTGTCTTGGACTGCGACTTCTAAATCTTTCTTAAGATATTCAGCAAAGAGTTTTGTATATCCTAATGAAATATATGTTTTTTCTTCTGCAGAAAGAGGGGCTCATAATGTTGAGAGTAACTTTGCTTTAAATAGTCTTGCTTGTTCTCTAATTACTTCTACATTGGTTGTTTGAGATCCAGGAATGATTTTATATATTTTTTCTTGTTCAAGTTTTCAAAGTAAGAAATCTTGAGTATCGATGATAAGATTTAATGCTTTATGAAGCTCATCAATAATTTTATCTAGATTGGTTGCTAGACGTAGTTTTGCAATTTCTCATCTCATATCATCAAACTTCTTCTTTGTTTCTGGAAGAATGTTATTTCATCAGATTTTTATAAGTTGATCTATTTGATCAACTACTTGATCAATTGCTTCATAAGATTTTAATAGTTTATCGTCAGTATAATTAAGCTTATTTTTTTTCTCAGCTTCTTCTTTTTGTTTTTTGAGTAAGGCCTCGTGTTCTTCTTCTTGTTTTACAAGTTTCTCGATTATTTTTTTTGTGTCTTCTTCTGGAATTGGGTTTGAATAGCTATCTGCTTTAACGATATCAAATTTGAGTTTTATGAGAAGAGCTATGAAGTTATCAATTTTTTCACCTTCTTTTTTTGGTCAAATTATAGTTGCAGTAGCTCCAGATTTTGATTTTATTTCAGCAAAAAAATCTCAATATTTTTGAGGTTCTTCTTTATATTCATCTAGTCCGAGAGTAATTACTTTTTCTTCTGATAGGAAGGCTCTAGCCTTGATAATGTCTTCACTTTCTATCAAAAAATCAAGTGTATAGTTCTTCTCTGCAGTATCTTTTAATCAAGTAAGATGAAAGAACATGAAGGCTGAAATAAATAAAGTGTCTATGAATAAAAACTTTTATCCAAATAGTCGTTAAAATCAATACTAATAAGGGATATTTTATATCTTATCTTTTAGAAAAAACTATTTTTTAATTGGTTTTTTTCGCTTTCTGAAAGTGAGTCTAATTTTTCTTGCATTTCTTCATCTGGATCGTGTAGATATTTTGATAGTTCTGCCGTTTTTTCAGAAGCTTTTTTCATATGAACATAGTATTTTCATAGTTCTGCTACAACATCAGATAACTCATCATTTTTTTCAAGAAGTTCTGTTGTTTTTTCTCTAAATAACTCATTTTGTGCAGTTATTTCTTCCATTTCTTCTTGGAGTGAGATGAGTTGATCATTTGCTTGTTTTAAATTTTTTCTTAATTCTCCTACAACGTCTCTGTGTTCGTATTGAAAATAAAAAACAAGATATCATAGAACTCATCATATAAGTAAGGCAAGTAGTATATATCCTCGCATTATTATGTTAATAGATGGATAAAGTTAATAATTAATAGATAGTATTTTATATGTGAAATGCAAGATAAATATAAGGTTTTCTCTTATTATATTAAAAAAGTTTATAAAAAATTGACAAATTTAAAAATGTCTAGTATAATAATTGTGTTCTATTTATTCCTTTTAAAACAAAACAATGAAAAAGACTGTAACAAAAGTTAAGGCTGCTGCTAAGAAGATTGGACTTCATAAGCCAGAAACTGAAAGATCAAAGGCTCAAAAAATTATTAGAGA
>Ga0310691_10008830_pt1 | contig 10309 bp, 4 predicted proteins | sample 176DNAGHGlowgp2_FD_203887 | JGI IMG/M metagenome (GOLD analysis project Ga0310691, IMG submission 203887) | Sheep rumen microbial communities from Palmerston North, Manawatu-Wanganui, New Zealand - 1766 DNA GHGlow gp2 (v2) (version 2) | ecosystem: Host-associated > Mammals > Digestive system >...
AAATCCCTGGTTGTCCGATGATTATCGTGAAAGGCTACGAGGTGGAATGAAAAAACGAGAAGATGAACAAGTGGATCATCATCACGGCACTGCTCGCTATTGCTTTGACATCGTGCCATCAGCTGTAACAAAGGGCAGAAGCTGAACAGTCAACGGACAGGACCAAGGTCGTGACCAGTGCGGATGCCCTACGTTTGGTCATCACCGACAAAAGTCTCTCGCAAACCGACACTACAAGGATGAGAATTTTAGGTAATCATGAAAGGTCTTCACAAAAGAGGGTTAATGACCTATATATCAATAGTATAAGCAAAACAAAACCTTCACAAGGTGTTCACATAGCCTTCACAACCCTTCACCAAACCTTCACAAGAGAAGGATGTGAAAGGTTGTGAAAGTCTGGTGAACACCTTGTGAAGACCTTGTGAATGTTTGAACGGCTCATCCAAAACTCAAAGAAGCTTATATACAGAGAGTTAGCTACTAATTTCTCATCTTGTGTGAAGACCTTTATAATTTACGATTTAACGATTTCTTGAAGTGTCAAGCGCGTAGCGAGTCCAATTTACAATTTATTTACGATTGTATTGATTTACGAATTACAGTTGGTTTGTAGCCCAATAATCATTCGCGTACTACAAATAGAACAATTGCGGGCGGATTTTGAGCGATTATTTGAGAGGAAAATGGCGAAATAGAACGAGAAAAAGGGCAATTTACTAAGGAAAATGGGCGATTTTCACGAGCAGGATGCCGAAATTGTACAGGGTGTAACAAGCATTTGCATATGGTCGAATGACCATTTGACCAGCATCAAAACACCATTCGACCCTGTGCAATTTGGGGACAAGCCTTATTATACTGGATTTTGGGCCTTTTTACATCAAAATTCCGCCTTTGAGCAATCGATTTTTCTAGATTGACAGAAAATCCGTACGAGGAAATTGAGGCTAACGAGTTGAGGCTTACTACGTTATAGTAAAAATCACCCTCTGAGAATCGCGTAAATTCAGATGCTGTCAATTATGCGAGCATACAAACGATTCTCAGATGGGCTGATTGTTCGATTTGTAAGAAGTTTATTGCTTTATTTTCTCAAAAAAACATTGTTCTTTAGTTGTTTTAGGAATTTATCTGTATTTTTGCGCTTGATTTCGAAATCAAATCTGAACAATGTTTTTCTGATTTGCTGTAAATAAAAAGGAGAATTGATATGACAAGGAGAATGATTTATAGGGCTGTGCTGCTGATGTCGGCGGTGGTCTTCGTGGCGGCCTGCTCGGACAGTAAGCGCGATGCAATAGGCAAGACGGAGGTGTGCATCGAGACCAGCGAGGGCGACATTATTGTGCGCTTATATGACGACACGCCGCAGCATCGAGACAATTTCATCCGTAATGTGGAGGCGCACGAATACGACAATATACCATTTCATCGCATCGTTCCGGAGATGGTTATTCAGGCGGGCGGAAACACCAAAGAGACTGTTCCAGCCGAAATCGTTTATCCGCGCCATTTCCACAAGCAGGGGGCTCTGGCCGCTGCACGAGAGCCGGACAGCGTGAATGAAAAGCGCGCGTCGAATGCTTTGCAATGGTATATAGTGACGGGAAAGAAACAGACTTCTGCGGAACTGGCAGAGCTGCAGGTACTGCTTTATGAAGAGAAGATGGCTGTGTGCTTTGACCGTCTGCAACGTAAACACGCCGAAGAGCTGCAACGGCTGAAGACGACCGATTATGCCGCATACCAACAACTATTGAACCGTCTGCAGGTCGAGGCTGAAGAGTCCATTGCCGCCAATCCGCCCAAGCCTTTCTCGGCTGTTCAGAAGCAGGTGTATGCCAACACGGGCGGAGCGCCACATCTTGATGGCGAATATACTGTGTTCGGAGAGGTAGTCGATGGCCTGCCCATAGCTCAGCGCATCGGGCGCACCCCGGTGGATTCCAAGGAGCGCCCGAGGCGTGATATCCGTATCCTAAGAACTTATATCAGGAAGAAATAACTGCAAGATGATGTCAGCGCAGTGTCTTCTTGCCGTTCTGGATGTAAACTCGGGCCTCTCCCCCGGCCCCTCCCCTGTTAGGGAGGGGAGAACCTTGAACCTTGAACCGTGAACCATTAACCTTTCTGCCGCTGAGGTCATAAACGGCGTCAGAAGAATGTTCAATGTTTACGTACTGTTGAGCGGAGTCGAAAAATGGTAAATGTTCAATGTCCTTGATGTCGTCTGTCTGACTGGCTATTGAAGAGATGGTCTCGGCAGAGAGAGCGGTGTTGTAGATGCGCAGGTCATCGATGTAGCCGTTGAACATCGGGTCATCGCGGAACTGGCTGCGGCCCACATAGTTGAATATAGGCTTGAAGTCGCGCGGACGGGTTGTGAAGGTGGTGCTTGAGCCTTTCTGTGTTCCGTTGATATATACGCGGATTGCTTCGTCGCTGAAAGTGACGGCGATATGCGTCCATCTGTTAGAGGGGAACGTGGTGCCGAGGCTGATGTTACGCTCGGTGTCGCCGCCCTTGATGGCGAAGCGCGGTCCGTTGCCACATTGGGGAGTGATGAAGAAATAATGGTCGGTGTCCGAGCCGAAGTCGAAGATGCGGCTCCATTGCTGATTGCTGCCGCCGTTCCAGCGCACCCAGGCGCAGATGGTCAGTTCGTCGGAATTGGCTATCGTGGCGGGCAGAGCCAGATACTGACCCGAGGAGAGAGTAAGACCCTGCGAGCCCTGCTTCTTGGCAGAAGTGGAGTAGGAGGGGGCGTTCAGGGCAGCTGCGTGGTTGCCGTTGGGGGTGGTGTCTTCAAGCGTGCCTTCAAAGAGGTATTGTGCAATCAGTCCCGGCTCGCCTGTGGCCACGGCGGAGACAATCTCGCTGTCTTCGGAGCGGTTTAGCGAGAGGTCGCGCGTGCGTACCTTATAATAATATGTAGTGGCGGGCTGGGTGGTGTTGTCTATGTATGCGTAGGTGGAGTCGGCATTGACCAGTTTTGCCACGGGCAGCTGATAGATGGTGTTCCATGTCTGCTGGTCTGTGGAGCGCAGTATGATGAAGTCCTTGATGTCTGCCTCGCGTTTGCTCATCTTCCAGTCGAGACGTATGCTGGCCGACTGCGGCGTTACGGTGAGTTCGGCGGGAATCTGCGGAGCCACCTTGTTGAAGGCTGTGTTGGATGCTATAATGCGCCATTGCTGCGACTCGGCACCCGTACACGGCGACTGCACAATGCTGTGGCCTGAGACTTTACGCTGTGCGTCTGTGCCGGCCTTCAGGTCGAGACAGTAGCCGCTGTGCTTGCTCTTGATGTAATAGTAGCCGTCGGAAGCATACTCGAGATACCACAGTTGGTTGTCGCCCGGATTCCTTGAGGTGTAGAGTTTCACCTCGCCCTGATCATCGAGCGTCCAGTTCAGCAGGTCTGGCACGTAGAGGGTGTCTGTAGCGTTGCGGATGGTGATATATGAGAAGTCGCCTCCGCGGTCTATAGGCACGCGCCGGATATTCCACGCGGAGTTGTTGGTAGTCTTCTGCTGCGTGAGTGCTACGCCTCCGGTCAGGTTGCCGTTGGGGGCGAGATAATAGCCGCTGAAGCGGTTCACGATGCGGTAAGAGCCGTTGGCAATGTACGGCATAATGTCTTCACCGTCCTGAATGTTCACGAGACCCTCGGCATTTCTCTGCTTTTCGTCACTATAGCCAGAACCTCCGGGTATATTCATTATGTATTCGCGTGTGGGACCGAAACCGTCATAGAACACGTCGTGGTCGAGGGCGGCGAAGCGGAAGTCTGTCGGGTTGGCCTGACGCTCGCTGGCACCTCCGAATCCCTGAACGTAACCGCCCGGATGGATGTCGGTGGAGGGGTGACGATAGATGCTGGCGGCAGTCCAGCGGGAGCGGTTCTCGGCATATCCGAGACGGGTGCCGCGCGACGCCTTCATCCATTGGCTGCGGGTGTGCTCGCATGTTCCCCACCAAATGCCCATGTGCAGGCCGTAGTTGGAGGCCACCATGCACTCCATGATATTATGCAGCTCGTCCGCCATACCGATTTTGTTCTCATTGGCCAGTTGGGTGTAGAAGTCGGCGAAGGTGTCAAACGAGCCTGCAAGCTGATGGGTATTGCCGATGTCAAGGTAATTCTTGCAAGCGTTGTACCACTCGGCAGCCCTGTCGTTGTTGAGCGTGTTGCCGCCGCAGAGGAGTATGTTGCGGAACTCTTCCTTGTATTCGTTGTCCTCACGCAGTTTCTTGCAGATGGCGTTGAAGTCTGCTTTCGACCCTTGGTGCCAAGCGGTATAATCCGGCTCGTTGAATGGCGATACGCTCACCACCGTAAGTCCTCGGTTCTCGACGTAGCGTTTGGTCAGAGCTATCAGTTCACACCAGCGTGTGGCCTGAGTGCTGCTGTTGGAACTACGATACCAGTTGGAAACGTGGGCGAGTGTACCTTCCGCCTGGTCGGAGTTCAGGTTGATGCCAGCCTTCGGCGCCCATTTCTTTACGATGTTAATGCGCTGGTTCAGGGTGTCCTTCTGCTCACGGGTTAGTGAGCCGTCAAGAGCCTCGGTGTTCGTGGTTTCAAAAGACAGGCGGATGATATCAATCATGTCTGCGCCAGCGAACTGAACGCCTCGGCGCACATTGGACTCGCTAAGCCACGCCACGTCCAGACCCCATTGTATGTCGGGCAGTTTGGTGCCTTCGTCGGATATGCGGAAAGGCACGGTGGTATGCGGCACAGGCAGAGCTGTTGCCGATGTGGATGAGGATGTCTGAGCCTGTATGCTGGCGCTGCTGACGATGGCAGCTAAGAACAGCAGTAGATGTCGCTTCATGGTTCCAAAGAAAATATGAAGAGTTATAATAAGTACACTTTACGGCCACAAATTTATATAAATAGAACGAACCTGCCAAAAGAAATGGCAAAAAAATGCCTATTTGAACTTCTAAGGTCTTTTTTCATGCAAAAAGATTTGGCGGCATAGCAAATATCGCTTACCTTTGCTCTCGCTTTCAGGGAAACCAGAGGGCATCGTTCATTGAAATCTATATTCCGCAAGCAGACGGAAAGCACATACAGCCGTATCGATTAGACTGGGAGACTCATCAATAACATCAGAAAACCGAGAACGCTTCGTTATCCAATGGCGGGCTGCGCCTTCGGGTAACTCCTTCACGGGAGCCGGCAGATTACAAAGGAAACGGGCACTCAAATCATATCACTCGGAGTTCTCATCACATCATCGATACGGCTTTTTTTTAATTCATAATGTATAATTCATAATGCATAATTCATAATTCATAATGCATAATTCATAATTCATAATTCATAGTGTAAAATGTAGAATGTAAAAGCGGCTAAAGACATTTTGTCAGAATTTGAGACAAATTGTCACCAAGCGTCACGATGCAAAGCCGGAAATTGGCACAAATGTGGGTTTGGCACAGCTGTTGCTCCGATAAGGGCGTAATGTCTAACCATTTTAAAGAATAGGAGATTAAAACTATGTTACCTATGTATCGCAACAGCAATTCAAATTGGCTTCCCAGCCTGTTCAACGACATACTCAACGACTGGACGCCAGCAGTAATCACCAACGGTAGTGCAGTGCGCACAGCACCCGCATTCAACGTAATCGAGAACGAGAACAACTATCAGGTCGAGGTGGCTGCACCGGGAATGACAAAGGACGACTTCAAGATCCATCTGGATGACGAGAACCGACTGATTGTCCGTCTGCAGAAGAAGACAGAACAGAAGGAAGAGGACAAGGCCCGCAAGTATCTGCGCCGCGAGTTCAGCTATGCCACCTTCGAACAGGCACTTGTACTTCCAGACACAGTGGATAAGAAATCAATCAGCGCCTCAATGGCCGACGGTGTACTGACCATCACACTCCCGAAGATGACACCGGAACAGAAAGAGGCCGAAATAAAATATATCGACATCAACTAAAACACAACAAAGACATGAGCGACGGAAACTTTAATCGTTCACTCTTGCCACACACACCTTACTCCAGCGGACTTCACACCGGCAAAGCAATGGCACGGATGAAGGCCGCTGAAGTCTTTTCTGAGTGGCTGCGCGATTACCAGCCAGACCTCTCAGACGAGGATGTAAGTCGTCAGACAGCCCGTTTTACGGCTCTGTTGGCAAAAAAGATATAGCAAGAGAGGATTTTTCTACGGAAAAATTTGGCCACCTAAACGGAAACCCTTACCTTTGCAGCCGCAAAACGGGATTTTGCCGTTCGAGGCAGCCCGATTGCATAACCTTGGAGAGATGCTCGAGTGGCTGAAGAGGCACGCCTGGAAAGCGTGTAACCGTCCAAAGCGGTTCCGGGGTTCGAATCCCCGTCTCTCCGCAAGTATGAAGAAACACAAAGGGTTGGCAAACGCCAACCCTTTGCTTATAGGAGTGTGAGGTAAAGGGTAAATGCTTACCCTTTACGCTCATTTTAATAATTTACTTCACGAGCTTCTTGTTGCCGTTGATGATGTAGAGACTGCCCTTGACAGGAGTCTTCACACGACGGCCGGTGAGGTCGTAGATGGCGTCGTTGGAAGCGTCGATGGCGATGCCGTTGACACCTACTTCAGATACCTTCTCGAACTTCACATTCTTGAAGCTCAGCCAAGAGATGTTGTTGTCGGCTGCGATGTTGAACTGGATCTTCAACACGCCGTCAGCACCAACGATGCCTTCAGCTGTGAACTCTTTGATGTAGAACTGTGAATCGCCAATCTGGTCGCCTGCTGCTACATCTACTGCTTCACCAGCGTTTGCTGTCAGAGTGATGCCATAAGCGGGAGCTGTGTAACCGTTCTTAGCGCGTACGCGTACCCATGCGGTGACTGCATATTTGCCGGTCTCCAGTCCGCTCATAGTGGCGGTCAGAGTGCGCTGGGCGAGTGATTCGGCGTCGCCAGTCCAGTACTCGAAGAAGGGAACCTTGAACTCGGAGCCGTCGTTCTCACCCTCAACAGACCATGTGTTGATGTAAAGAGCAGTCTCAAAGTCCTTGGCCTGAACATCGTCGATGGTCCATGCAGAGAGGAGCAGGTCGTCGATGTCGTTAGCTGAACGCCAGCCGTGGATGGCAGCGGGATTGTCGATGGTAGCTGTGAGTGTACCTTCGTTGAATGCAGCCAGATAATCGTCTGCCTTACCCTTGTATGTCTCAAGAGCCTCTTCGGTATATACGTTGGTGCTCTCGATCATAGCGTACATGGCATTGATGGCGGACTTATTGACAACGTCCTTCTTGGCCTGAGCGATAGCCTCCTTGAGGGCGGATATGGCAGCGTTGTAAGACTCCTCGCTGGATTCCACAGTGTCTGCACCTCTGACAGCTGCCTGGAGAGCAATAGTCGTATGAGCACTAACTTCTCCTCCGTCAATGAATGTCGTAGCCTCATTCTTCAGTTCTGCGAGCTGAGCGATGAGTCCGGCATAGCGGAGTTCCTCGATGTTGGCTTCAGTGCCATAGTATGTGAGCTGGAAGTTATCCCAGATGCACCACAGGTTGGTGTTGCCTTCAAGCTTGGCACCGATGGTCAGAGTTTCACCGTCACTAATCTTTACGTAGATAGGATCGATGGTGTAAGCACCGTCGGTGAATGAGTTGGAGGCGTCAGACATGCTGTTCTCAGAACCAGTCTTCAGGGGGAATTTAGCTGTTTCGTCGTTTGCGAAGAATACAGGCAGGTTTTCCTCATCGGAGCCGTCCTGACGGTAGAAGCCCTGTGCGGTGAGTGCATACACACCCTTAGGCGCATTGGCCAGAGTCTGGCTCAGAGTGAAGACGCTGTGGAAGGACTCTGCACAGTTGTTGGTGTTGTTACCACCAGAGAGGTTCTTGTTTGCAGCGTCAATAGTCCAAGCGCTCTGGCGCAGGTCGTTACGGCCGAAGTTGGCATCTGTAATCAGGAATGTAGCGTTTACAGGAGCATCTACTGTGGCGTTAGCCAGCTCAGATAAACGAGCCTCGGGAGTTACCAGAGTCCACATAGCTGTCATAGCGGTAGCGTCGTCCTGCAGAGTCACAACTCCATTATCCTGAGCGGTGAGGAATTTCTCGCCGTTGCTGAGAGTGTAAACACCCTCACGGACTTCAGCGATAGTCCAGCCCATTGCTGCGCCGTCATTCCATTCGCCATTCAGATAGTGGTTATTACCACCATTGGAGATCTGTGAGTCAATAGTATATTTGCCGTCAGCCAAAGCTACGGTGTATTCAACACCGTCTGAATTGACAACTGCGTGTGTACCCCAGTCTGCACCGGCAGCCAGATACTGCTCAGTTGCAACATTGCAGAAGTAGTACTTGCCATCAGCAATAAGTCCAGGCTGCGGCTGAGGTTCGGGTTCTTCCTCATCTGCGTCACCGATGCGGGTGAGTGTCCAAGGACCGATTACGGTGTAGTCTCCAGCCTCGGGCTGAGCGGTCTTAACGATACCGATGGTGACGTCGCCAGCCTCAGCGAGGTTGAAGGTCACTTCGTTGGTATATTGCTTAGCATCGAACCAAGCCTGAACGGCAGCTGAAGAGTTAGGCACGGGCTTGCCAAGTACCACCACGGAACCTTCGCCATTAGCCCAGTCGGTGTCAGAAGCACCGTCGTAACGGTTCTTGACGAGCACGTCAACGGTCTTCGTGCCAACGGTGGCATACAGTTTGGCGAACTTTGTCTCAATAGCGTCATTGAAGTATGCATCTGCTTCTGCCTGTTCGTCAGCACCATAGCGGTAAGCTGCCTGAACAGAAACCACATACTTACCAGCGGGCAGGCCTGTGATGGTCTGCTTGAAGTCATATACGGCATTGTTGGCGCACTTCACAATACCAGAACCGTCGATACCCTTTGTGCCTGTAGCATCGAAACCGGCAGGCTCAGTGCTCTTCAGGTCTGCATTGACGATGTAAGCGGTGTAGTCTTCCGTAGGCTCAACAGGAGCAACATATTCTGCGATTGTCCAGTATGCCTTGTCGCCACTCTTGGCAACACTCTTGTCTGCATAGCAAGCAGCACCAGCGTCTGTGCCGTCAGATGCAATCATACCCTTTGCTTCGTTGAGAGTGTAGTAAACTACGCCTTCAACCTCAGCAAGTGTAGGATTGATAACCATCTTCTTATCTGCAGCAGAAGACATTGTCCAGTTGTTTGTGCCAGCGAGACCTACATAGAGCTCGCCGTCGGTGAGATACCATCCACCGCCTTCAACAGCAACCCAAGAGAGTTGATAAGGATCTGCAGAGAGAACAACGCCGCTTTCATTCAGGGCGAGGTACATTCCGCTGGCCTTCTGCTGGAATGTGTACTTGACATCATCCTTAGGCATTGTGCCACCACTAGCGTATGCCTTGTTGGCAGCTGCCAATATAGCGCGGGCTTCCTGAATCTCTTCTGTCGTTGCTTCCGCATTTTCTGCAACGCGATGAGCTGCTGTAGCAGCATCTGCCAGAGTAGCGAGCTCTGTCTCAGACTTCTGGAAGAGTCCAGAACCTACGCCCTCGCGAGACTCAACAATTGCATTGGTAGCAGCGATTTCATCCTGAAGAGCCTTAAGAGCCTGAGTTAGTGTTATGTCAACGAGGTTCCACTTGTACTGTGAAGTGAGAGCGTAGCCTGCAGTGGGCAGTTCTTCGCCCTCAATAACATCCCAGTAAGTGTTTGCACCCCAACTTGTACCAGTCGCGTTTGTAGAGCGAACAGCGAAGTTGGTGCCATTGAATAAGAATACTTGACGCTCATAAGTGTCGCGATCGTTCTTTGCATCCGAACGGATATAACCTTCATTCTTTGGATCACCAGTACCACCTTCACCTGTCATGTTAGGATTGGTGAACTTGTAACCAAGGTTCCAACCTGTCGATTTGAATGTACCGTTGGCATTGACAGCCTTGAATTCAAATGCTGTAGCAGCCTCGGCATCGGCTGTAAGCTTACCTTCACCAGTGAGGTAGTAGGTCGTCTCGCCAACAGTTGTTGTAATCTGGTAGAAGTTGTTAGCCTTAATCTGCTTGAGAGCCAGTCTGTAGTCCTTTTCAGATTCTTCCAAATTGTAGGAAACGATAATGTTACCAGTGTTGAGCTCGTAGGTTTCTCTATACTTGGTGAGTAAGCCAGAAACTATTACCTCGGCACCGACCTCGATATTCTCTAAGGCAAGGCCTTCCATGCTCAGGCCCTTGTAGCACTGGAACTGCTGGCTTTCTTCCTTACCGTCGGCTGAAATCCAGTATGTGATAAAGCTCTTTGAGCCATCCTCTGCATCGATATTAACCTTCTCAAT
>Ga0310691_10008831_pt1 | contig 10307 bp, 8 predicted proteins | sample 176DNAGHGlowgp2_FD_203887 | JGI IMG/M metagenome (GOLD analysis project Ga0310691, IMG submission 203887) | Sheep rumen microbial communities from Palmerston North, Manawatu-Wanganui, New Zealand - 1766 DNA GHGlow gp2 (v2) (version 2) | ecosystem: Host-associated > Mammals > Digestive system >...
GTGGCAATGTAAACCCTTTGAGAGGAATCTGATAGCGACATGACGATGTCCTCAGCTTTTTTCGATTTTCCGCTGTCAGGAGTCCCCAGAACAAGTATATTCATCATGAAAACCTCTTGTATTCATCTATGCTGTAATCACTGAATTTAGCGCCTTTTACAAAATAGTCATTTGCAAGGTCAATTAGCGGAAACAGCATTATTGCACCTGTCCCCTCACCAAGAGCCATATCGCCGTCTATATAAGGCTTAAGGCCAAGAGCTTTAAGCGCCAGCATATTTCCCACTTCTCTTCCTCTGTGGGAAGCTATGCAGAAATTCGCAGCTCCATGTACCAGCTTCTCGGCAACAACTGCCGCGGTAGAACTAATTATCCCATCAAGTACAACAGGAACATGATATATCCCGCAGCCGATGATCAGCCCGCAAAGAGCGGCTATATCAAGTCCTCCAAGGCACATCAGTATATTAAAAGCCCTTTCCTTTTCATCGGAAATGCTGTCAAAATCGTATTTAGAGATGCCTTCCCTGATCACTGCCTTTTTCCTCAAAAGGCCTTCATCATCAAGGCCTGCGCCTCTTCCTGTTATTTCATCGCTATCTATGCGAAGGATCGCCGACAAAACAGCGGCGGAGGTGGTGGTATTACCTATTCCCATCTCACCTGTGGCGAGGATGTCATATCCCCTGCCTTTCAGCTCTTTTACAAGATTCATTCCGGTCTCTATAGCAAGGCACACTTCTGCGCTAACCATCGCAGGTTCCTTAAGGAAATTCCTCGTTCCATTGTTTATCTTGGCATATTTGATCCCATATATATCTTCACTTGATGCAATCCCCACATCCACGGGGATAACGTCAACTTTTGCCGATTTTCCCAGAGTATTTGCTGTACTTATTCCGCTTCCAAGGGCTTTTGCTACGGCAAAAGTAACGTCCTGTCCGCACTGTGAGACACCCTCTTCAACAATTCCGTTATCTGCGCAGAATATCACAGCCGCTCTGTTTTCAACCCTGGGAAAATATGTGCCTTCTATAGCCGCAAGAGTGCATATCAGGTCTTCAAAATCGCCAAAGCCGTCGATTGGCTTGGAAAGTCCATCCCAGGCCTTTTTGCACTGCTCATAATATGTGACATCCGGTTTTTGTATTTTTAATCTAAACAATAATTCTTTTGTAAGCATTTATTCTTCCTGCCTGTTTAGTTGTATTCACGCGTATTTAGCCTTAAAAACCTATCTATGAACGCCTCGCAGGAAGGGTAGTAAAGATGCGCAAATCCTGCAAATACATTCCCTTTTTGCCTGTATCCTTGCCAGGAGCGGTTTTTCCCGGGCTTACTTATATTGCATACGCAGCCGTTATCCGAGGTGTCATAGTAGTGAAATTCGTGCGCGCGAACTATTTCATTATCGCACAAATAAGGATTTTTCTCACTCGCTATTACATTGACGTAGCCAAAGTGTGAAAGTTTTCCCGTGTAGTGCGATTTTCCGGAGAAAATTCCCGTCATTTTGTGCTCTTTTCCATCCATATCCGTAAGGCTTTCCAATAGATATAGAAATCCGCCGCATTCTGCAAGTATTGGCATACCTGCATTTGCAGCTGCTCTTATGCTACGCATCATTGACGTATTCTGTGCAAGATCTGCCGCATAGAGCTCAGGATATCCTCCGCCTATGATAAGCCTTGATACATCAGGCAGTTTCTTGTCATGTATAGGAGAAAAGGGTACTATTTCTGCGCCTTTTTCCTTCAAAAGGTCCAGATTTGCTTCATAATAAAAAGAAAAAGCTTCATCCATCGCTATACCGACGCGGATTTTCTCAGACGGCATATTCTCTTTTCCTGAATCTGTGAGTGCATTATTATCTGTATATTGATAGTTTGTGCTTGTTATTATGTGTCCATTTTGGTTCCTGAGTCCCTCAGCTTCCCAATATCCGGCTATTTCAATCAGCTTTGTAATATCAAGATGCTCTTCCAGCTTTTCAGAAACCCTGTCGATCTCATCAAGAACTTCCGGGATCTCAGACGGCATAATAAGCCCCAGATGTCTGCTCCCTATAGATAGCTCTTTTATGGGAGGAAGATATCCCAGTACCTTGGTTTTAACGGCATTTTCAACTGCTTCTATAATCGTATCCGCAATCATAGGAGATAAATTGTTAAGTATTATGCCTTCTATCCTACCTTCCATGTCGTAGTCGCAAAAGCCCTTTACAAGCGGTATGACAGAATGGCTCATGCCCTTACAATTAACTACAAGTATTATGGGTAGCCCTGTTATTTCGGATATTTCATAGGAGGATCCCTTGTAGGATGAAGCTCCGCTTCCGTCAAACAGCCCCATAACGCCTTCTACAACGCATATATCCCTGCCGAGGGTGCCTTTACTTAGCTCACTTTTTATGCCATCTTCTCCTGCAAGGAAAATGTCCAGATTTCTTGCAGGAATACCAAGTACCTTTTTATGAAACATCGGATCTATGTAGTCCGGCCCGCATTTAAAGGATGCAGGTTTATAGCCCTTTTTTTCAAGAATCCGCAAAAGGGCACACGTGATCAGGGTCTTTCCGCTACCACTCGATGTTGCTCCTACTAAAAAGCCCAAAAAATTCTTATCCTGCATTTTTCGCCGCCTTATCGCTACTTATTGTAATAATGTAAATCGGATTTCCTGCATCAGCCATGTGATAATTCCCCACATGCCTGTATCCGGTAATACTTACCATGGTTATGTCAGGCTCTGTAATCCCAAGCTTTTTTGCTGCTTCCAGAGTCTCAGTCATGGTCTCTAGTGTTATGCAGTTTATGACTATCCTTGTCCTGTCATTCTTATTAAGAACTGCCGCTAAGATCTCTCCTAATCTGCCGCCGCTTCCTCCTATAAATACATGAGTCGGAGCCTGCAGATCATTTAAAGCCGTCGGGGCTTCGCCCGCTACTATCTGCATATTTTCCAGGAAAAACTTATCGCGATTTTTTTGTAAAAGCTGTAGAGCATCCTTATTTTTCTCAATTGAATATACCTTTATATCAGGTGAATGAAGAGCTGCTTCAACAGATACAGAGCCTGTTCCGGCTCCTATATCGTAAAAAACCGCATCAGAAGTGAGCTTAAGCCTTCGCATGGATAATGCCCGTACTTCTTCCTTGGTCATAGGAGTCTTGCCCCTGATAAGGTCATTGTCTGATACAACACTTTCCAAAGGCGCTTTGCGTGCAGCCTGATTATTTATGTAAAGAAGGCATTTTCCATCCGAAAATACCGCTAAATCGTCTTCTTTTGCTATCTTAGCAATTTTCTCAGAAGCCGTTCCAAGGTCTATTCCCGCTATTATCCTGATCTCTTCATATTCTTCCTTTAAACTGAGAATATTTTTGCAGATAGATGCTGCATGATCACAATTTGATGGAAGTACTATCAGCTCTTTTTCCTGCACCGCATAGCCTGTGACATTACATTCTCTTCCGTGAGCACTCACTATATGCACATCTTCAAGGCTAAGGCCCAGCTTTCCGGCAAATAACGAAACAGAAGAAATACCTGATATCTTTTTTACCGTATAACCGTTTTTAGCAAAAAGTGGCTCTGCCTTCTTTGCTCCGCTGCATAGACTTATATCTCCGGAAAAAACAACCAGCGGATTGGTAAACCCAGGGGTTTCATCAAGATATTTAAGTATTTTATCTCCCTGATACCATGCTTTTACAGGCACAGTAACTTCTAAAAGCCTTGAAACAACTGACTCTGCGCCAAATATGATATCCGCCTTACCTATAGATTCTCTTAGCTCACTTGTAAAATAAAGGCTATCTCCGGGGCCTATTCCCGCAAGGGTAATTGTCTTGTCTTTGTGCCCTGATGAGGTATCAAGTGTGTCCGAAACAGGGTCTTTTATATCGGAATAATCCGCAGTTTTTAGCAGTATATCGATTATTTCTTCGAGTAGGTAACTTTCCTCTTGCTTATTTTTCTCCGGATTACGTATAATTATTGCTTTAATTCCGCACTTCATGGAGGCTTTAATTTTTTCATCAAATCCCCCTGTCCTGCCGCTTTCCTTTGTTACAATAACACTCGCTTTTATTTCTCTGATAAGAGCTATGTTCATATCTTCGGAAAACGGACCCTGCATTGCAATTATCTGTTTTCCTGTAAGTCCTGCCTCTTTGCATTTTTTCAGGCTATCCTCGTTAGGAAGGACCCTGGCATATATGCTTGCGCGGTTTTTTATATTTTCTGTCAGAGTATTTAAGTCCTTACTTCCTGTAAAAAAGAGGATGTTTCCTTCTATTTTGCCGCTTTTTTCCGCATCTCCCAAAATCCTTGCAGCTTCTGTCATGTCGCCAGCATAGGTTATGTTGTCATCTTCATATTCTTTCATGGAGGTGTCCCGTAAAAGGCGCAGATACTTTGCTCCTGCTATCCTGCAGGCTTCTTTTATCTGCTTTGATACATCTATGGCAAAGGGGTGCGTTGCATCGACAACCGTAAGATATCCTTCTTTCTCCATGATATCTGCCATTTCCCCGGCGTTCTTTTTGCCGACAAAGAGGTTGGTTTCGCCATCTTTTTCCTCTATTTCCCTGCCATAGGAAGTGGCAACACTGACTGCATGCGGGATGTTTTCTTTTTTAAGGCATTCTGCAAGCAGCCGACCTTCAGTTGTTCCTCCAAAAATCAAAATCTTATTTTTCACTTAAGTATCCTCTTTGCGTCACCATCATTCCGCCCAGATTCTGTGTCGATGAGTTACCGATAAAAACTGTTGTAAACATATCTGCCTTATACTCTTTGAGATCATAGATGTTCATGATCTCATACTCTTCGTTATCTCGTCCTATATTTCTCGCAATACCGCATATAGTTTTCAAGCCTCTCTCTGCCAGTATTATCTTACAGGCATGCTCAAGGTAGCCCGCTCTGCTCCTACTTTCAGGGTTATATAGGACGATCACCATATCTGTTTTTGCTGCAGCTTTGAGCCTCTCTTCTATAACTTCCATGGGAGTTAGTCTGTCGCTTAAGCTTATTACGCAGAAATCATGTATGAGAGGCGCACCAAGCAGTGCTGCACCGCTTAGAGCAGCTGTAACTCCGGGGATCACCTGTACCGATATATCGTCATAGTCTCTTGCCTTACTTATTGCAAGACCGGCAAGTCCGTATACTCCGGCATCTCCGCTGCAGATAAGGGCAACATCGCTTCCTTTTGCAGCTGTATCAAGTGCCATGCGCACTCTCTTTTCCTCTCCCATCATTGGAGTTTCGATGTATTCTTTTTCCGGGTAAAAGGGTCTGACCAGATCACAATATACCGTGTATCCGGCTATATGACTGCACTTTTCAAGAACCTTCTGCGCCCGGATCGTCATATCGTCCATTCCCCCGGGTCCTATACCTACTACATACAATTTTCCCTTAGCCATTTATTTCAAGCTCCATTATTCCTGCAGCGAAGGTCATTCCTTCCTCTGCTGTCTTTTTTACCAGTATTTTTTTGCATCCACAGGCCATAACCGCCCTCTCGCAGACATTGTCTGTGCCTGTCGTCTTTTCTACAAAAGGCGACTTAGTAAAATCGCCCTCCTGCGCCATCAGTTCCTCTGCGGAAAAAGTTTTAAACGGCACACCAAGATGCTCTGATAACTGATTTAAACACGGTTCGTTCTTCTTTAAATCTATTGAAGCGATAGCCTTAATACTTCTTAGGTCAAGTCCTGCTTCCGACATCTTTTCCTTACAAAAAGTGCTTATTTTTTCAAAAGAGATGCCTTTTTTGCAGCCAAGCCCTATCACGATACATTTGGGAATAAGGATAGTGATACTTTCACCTGTTATGCCGGGACTTATCAAAAATTCGTTTGTTTTTTGGTAGGTGTTATCATGATCCATGTCCCCGGTATTCAAGAAACCATTCAGGTGGATAAAATCCTTAAATCGCTCATCTATTCTGCATTCAGCTCTTATGTCTTCATCCTTTAAAAGAGAGGCGGTATATTCTTTTGCCTTCTTCATATCGGAGATTGTCAAATTATTTTTTGTCGCAAAAACGTCAATTGCAAATTTTCCTTCGATATCAGAAGCCGTGGTTATGACCGCCTCTGCTCCCAGAAGGCTTGCTATAAGCCTGGCAGCTTCCACTCCTCCTCCGATATGCCCGGAGAGGATAGGGATCACATATTTTCCGGCTTCATCTATCACAATTACAGCAGGGTCCTGTGTTTTGTCCCGTAAATGCCCTGAGATCGCCCTTACAGCTATTCCGGCAGCTCCTATAAAGACCAGGATATTTCCCTTAACAAAGCATTTCTTTACCCATTCTCCCAGGTCTGAGCAGGATTCTGTGTATTTATCTGTATGCTCCCCTTCGAATTCATCCTGACAAGTGGGACTGTCTATTACTTTTTTTCCGTCTGAGAAAACTTCCTGAATAAGTAGTTTTCTGAGCCGTATCATAAGCCGTCGCCCATTGTCCGTAAAACATATAAACTTATAGTTTAAAGCCTCAGTTATCTCCATACATCTTTTCCTTAAGTTTCTTTATCACTTTGGCATAGTTATCTCTGTCATGCGGGAAAGTGCAGTCTTTGCAGTTTTTTGCGCCTTTTTTCGTATATGTGTAGCTTCCTCCGCAGTCCTCAATGTCGTACAGAGGGCAGTAGCAGAACAAGCAGCTGAATTTCTCCTCCGGCAGTTTATGGCACGGATAGTATTCGCACTCTTTATTTAGAAAATACGCAGAATGTCTCTCTTTTTTATCCGGTTCAGGGCTAGTATCCCTGTTTTTATCTGCAGCGAAGCGGTAGGATGCCAGAGAGCCTTTGACCCTCTCATACATATCATCATTCATTCTGTAGAGATCCTTTAAAAGGTTTTCCCCTATTACTTCCGCGGGAAACTTGCACATAGCATTCCCGTTATCATCTATCAGAAGGAGCCTGTCTGATATTTCAAAAGCATGCTCAAGTTCGTGAATAGACATGATGATCGTGATGCCTTTTTTGGACAGCTTTCGCAGTACATCCATCAACTCGATCCTGTACCTGATGTCGAGATAAGAAGTGGGCTCATCCATGATAAGATATTCCGGATCCTGGCAGATAGCCCTTGCAATAAGGCTTCTTTGCTTCTGCCCGTCGCTTAGCGCATCAAACGGTTTATCTTTGCATTTTTGTAGATTCATAAGCGATATTGCGTTATCTGCGGCAGCAAGATCCTCGCTGCGAAATCTGCCCACAGCATCTGTGTAAGGATGTCTACCGGACAGGACAACATCAAGGCATGTCATATACTGAGGATTTATCCTCTGCGTGGTCACGATTGAAATCTTTTTTGACAGTTCTTTTAAAGGCATTCTTTTTATATCGTCTCTGCCGATATAAACTGTGCCTCCCATCATAGAGAGCTGCCCGGAAATAGTCTTTAGCAGAGTCGACTTTCCGCCTCCGTTTGGCCCGATGACAGATATTATTTCGCCCTTTTTTATATCAAGGCTAAGCTCATTAACTATTATGTTTTTCCCATAACCTGCTTTAACTTTCTCAAGCCTCATGGTTTTTGTGTCTCCTGATGATCATATAGATTACGATCGGCGCTCCAAGGAGCGATGTGACCGCCGAAATATTAAGCTCTGTAGGTGCAAAAAGAAGTCTAGCAATAAGGTCGCTGAACATGCAAAATATCGCTCCTGCAAGAAACGATGCGGGAATAAGGATTCCTGTCCTCGATGATCTGAGTGCCTCTTTCATGAGGAATGGGACAGCGATCCCGATAAATGATACCGGACCTGCAAATGCTGTAACTGTAGCCGCAAGGAGACTTGAAAAGAGGATGATAAGCACTCTGCACAGCTTAACATTGACTCCTACACTCCTTGCGTAGGTTTCTCCCAATCTGAAGGCATCCAGGTTCTTGCTTAAGAGCATTACAAAAATAAACGATATTCCAACTATTGCAATCGAATAATATACACCTTCCATAGATGCCCCGGAAAAGCTTCCCTGCGACCAGCTATGGAGATTCACAATATCAGAATCGTCTGCAAAAGCTATCAAAAAATCGGTAACAGCGCTACAGATATAACCTATCATTATTCCTGCTGCAAGAAGTGCTGCCATATTTCTGACTTTTCCGGATATCAGAATGATGAATCCGGTTGCCAGAAGCGCTCCCAGAAAAGCTGCGCTTATAAGCAGCATCCCTGATGATCTCCCGGTTTTTCCTACAAAAAATATAAGGAAAAGAGCAACAACCATCTTGGCTCCGGAGGATATTCCAAGGATATACGGGCCCGCTATCGGATTGGCAAAATAGGTCTGGAGCAGAAATCCCGAGACTGCAAGCGCACCTCCCAGAATAAATGTGAGTATTGCACGGGGAAGCCTGATATTCATTATTATGTTTTTGGTCTTTTCTTCCACATTGCCGGTAAATATGGCATTTAGCACATCATTCATGCTTACCTTTATATTTCCTATGCAGATGCTTGCTATAAATGCTGCTGTTAGTAGCACTATGAGTACCGGAAATACTACATATTCTCTGTGTTTTAGTCTATTCATTGAGTTTTTTACCCATTCTGAAGCCTGTGCTGAAATCAGGCGCATACAACCTTGATTTCTCATATCCTGTCTGCTTTACCGTTTCGCCAACGATTATCAGCGCTGTTTTGCTTATTCCATGTTTTTCTGCTGTTTCGCCAAGTTCAGACAACCTGCACACATATTTTTCCTCGTCATCCCAGGTTGCCTTGTAGACTAACGCGCAGGGTGTTTCTCTATCCAGACCGGCGCTAAGGAGCCTGTTCTGAAGGCCGGACGCATCCCCCGCAGATAAGAAGAACACCATCGTCGATCCGTGTTTTGCAAGCTCTTCTACAGATTCCCTCTCCGGTACAGGGGTTCTCCCTTCCATCCTTGTTATGATCACGCTCTGGCTGATCCCGGGCAGTGTGTATTCCATGTTAAGAGCTGCAGCAGCCCCGCAAAATGAGCTGACTCCCGGAGTAACGTCATAGCCTATGTTTTTTTCATACAAAATATCCATCTGCTCCCTGATAGCACCATAGATACTGGGGTCACCTGTATGCAGTCTGACTGTTGTTTTATTCATGGCTTCTGCTTTCACGATTATTTCTATTACTTCGTTCAGGTCAAGCCTTGCACTGTCGTGTATTTCGCAGTCTTTTTTTGCATATTTTAAAAGCCCCGGATTAACGAGGGAACCGGCATATATGATCACATCTGCATTTTCTATGAGTTCTTTTCCTCTAAGAGTTATCAAATCCTCGGCCCCCGGTCCTGCTCCGACAAAATGAACCATTTAGATTTCCTCCATTAATTTAAGGGCATTGTCAGTCCTTACAAGTTCTGTATTTTCATTTGAAAAAACGATTATTTCCGCTTTTATTCTGTCATCGCTCCACAGCTCAATGTTCCTGCTTATGTTAAAAGCCATCTCCTTAAATACCGCATCTCCTATTCCTTCTTCATTAAGAATCCCTACCGCCTCATCAGTCATTACGCATTTTGATAGTTTCTCGGATATTTCTGCGGCTTTTTCATCCGGCAGATGGTGACCGGCAAGCTCTGAAAGGATTTCCATTCTATGATCGCCATATCGTGAATGAGTATTCTTTATTCCGCCTGCAACTTTGACAAGCTTTCCTATATGTCCCACGAAAAGAAGCTTCTTAAATCCCATATCTGCAGCGATTTTAATGCTATCGTATACAAAATTTGAGATCATCACTGCCTTGTTTTCATCAATTCCATACTTTTCATTCAAAAAAGCAAGGCCGTAGTTTCCCGGGGCAAATAAGATCACTTCTCTTCCTTCTGCCCTTCGTACACTCACCTCTGCCTTTATAGTGTCTACAATTGCGGTATCACTCATAGGTTCCACAATTCCGGTTGTTCCAAGGATTGATATTCCGCCGACAATTCCAAGCTTGGGATTAAAGGTCTTTTGGGCGATCTCTTTGCCGCCGGGAACGGATATTTCTATCTTTACCGCTCTGCCCTTATAGTTGTACCTTCTTAAAACTTCATCAATATTCTGAAGGATCATTTTTCGCGGAACTGAGTTTATCGCATACTCATTGGCAGGCTGATCAAGTCCGTTTTTTGTGACAATCCCGACTCCCTCACCGCCTGAGATCACGTGGTCTTTACCCTCTGTAAAACATACTTTGGCGCAGATCTTTGCTCCTGTTGTAACATCAGGATCATCTCCGCCGTCCTTTACAACCGCGCAGCTTACATAGCCGTCTCCGCGCTCTATATCCACTATTTCAGCGT
>Ga0310691_10008833_pt1 | contig 10306 bp, 10 predicted proteins | sample 176DNAGHGlowgp2_FD_203887 | JGI IMG/M metagenome (GOLD analysis project Ga0310691, IMG submission 203887) | Sheep rumen microbial communities from Palmerston North, Manawatu-Wanganui, New Zealand - 1766 DNA GHGlow gp2 (v2) (version 2) | ecosystem: Host-associated > Mammals > Digestive system >...
CACATACTGATTCTCCTGAGACTCGCAAGTCGATTGACCTTCGACTAGAAGCCGATCTACGGAAGCGCGGGCTGATGGACTAAGTAAATGATAGTATTGTATAAATTCTAAATCTGACATAATGCTACTCCTTTATAAAGAGGATAGCATAAATAAAAAATAAATAAAGTTTCATCTATCGAACAGAGGCATGCATATGACCGATACCAGAGAACTGATACTTAAGCTGAAAAAAGAAAGACAGGAGAAAGGATTGTCATATAATAACATACTTGACTTGATGGAGAAGAATGGTGATTATATGTCTAAATCAACGCTATCAAGGGTGTTCGCCGAGGGTTCCGAAGATAGAACCTTTATGTATGACGAGACAATTCTACCTATAGCTAACGTTCTGTTAGATTATATACCCTCAGATAAAAATGATAATGTAGAGGAATTGGAACATCAGCTTCAAGACCTTCAAGAGAAATACTATGCAGAGATAAATAAAGAGTTGGAACAGAGTAGGCGCAGCATTGAATTTCTTATGAACCAGGTCTTAGTAAATAATAGATGGGTGGATATGCTGCTTAATTCTATCGTGGTTAAAGGGAAAGAGGTGTAGTCTATGGGCGAAAAGGGATATGGGTATGGATTATTGTTTGTGGCCCTAATCGTGGGGGCATTGTGTTTCTATGTAGGACAAGCCACAGGTAAGGCAGAAGGATATAAAGATGGGTATGATGCAGGATATAGCGCATGTGATGATGAAAAATCATATTCATTACAGTATGATGCTATCTTTATGCAAGGTTATGATGCCGGATATAATACAGGATATGATCGTGGAGTTGAAGCTGTTATGGGGGATAGTGAATGAAAGTTGAAAAACTCCCTAGCGGATCATACCGGATACGAAAAATGATAAATGGTCAGGTCATTACTAAAGTATTCGATCATGAGCCGAAACAGAAGGAAATAATCGCTTCCATGGCAGCTGAGATAGATAACACCGCACCTAAGACGGCGTTTATTTATTGTGCAAGGAAATGTATTGAGCGTAAAGATAGCGTTCTTTCACCCGGTACGATCAAAAACTATTATGAATATATAGATTCTATTATTCCAAAGTGGTTCCTTAATCTGAAAATGAATGAAATATCACAAGTCGATATTCAAACATTGATAAACGATTATTCAAAGGACCATAAGCCCAAGACAGTACATAACCTTCATGGATTTGTTTCATCAGTGATACGGATGTACCGGCCAAACATGGTTATAAATACCGCACTACCACAGAAACAGAAATATATACCTTATGTACCATCGACCGAAGAAGTCAAGACTATACTTGAAGCATCAGAACACACTCAGTATCATATTCCTTTTCAGTTAGGTGTTCTTGGCATGAGGCGAGGCGAGATATGCGCTTTGACAATGGATGATATTAAAGGGAATATTGTAACGATCAATAAAGCTCTTACATATTCAAAAAGTAATGGATGGTTTGTTAAGCCTATGCCTAAAACAGAGGAAAGTAACCGGGAAATATATATACCGACCGCCTTGGTTGACGAGATAAAAGAAACAGGATATATTTATAACGGCTTTTCCAATATGCTTTTAAAGGCCCTACACCGCTTTCAAAAGCAATTAGGTATACAACCCTTTAGGTTTCATGATCTAAGGCATTTTTACGCATCATACGCTCACTCAATGGGTATGTCTGATGCTGACATAATGAAGTCTGGTGGTTGGAAGACTGATTCTGTAATGAAAAATGTCTATCGTCATGCTATGAAAGAGACTTTACAAGAGAATCAAGCGGCAATCGCGTCAGGTATTTTGTCATGAAATTTGTCATGAAGTCATGCAGGCCGCATAAATACTATGGTTTATCCATGTCTGTAACAGGTTCGAATCCTGTTACCCCGATAGCCGCCAACCCTTGAATCTTCTGAGGTTTGCGGCTTTTTTATTCCCTCGTGACAAAATCTATGACAACCGTAAATTATGGGCTATAACCATTAGTTATATAAAAATTTGTCATGAATTTTGTCATGACAAAAATATCACTAATGATACAATATAGGGTGTTATGTATCTGATGCGATACAAAAGGTCGCAGGTTTAGCCTGGTACCCCAAAAAGGGGCGCACCGAAGTACGCCCCGTAATCTTATTTGATCTTGTCTATACAATCCATTATAGCAAGCCGATCATTCTCATTCATGGCATTACTCGCCATGCTCATGAGCTTGTTGACCATGGAACTTTTATCATCCCTGCTATACCGGTATGAATTGTCATAAGAAGAACCTCTGCTATAGTTGTCCTCGCTGTAGCGACCGTCACCGTCACCATCACGGCCCTGCCTTGCATAGCTCATACCATACGACCTGTCATAGGATCCCATTGCATTACGGCTATACCCGTGGGACGATCCCTTTTCCATAGCATCTGATGTAAGAAGGTTCTTTTTCATGTGGGCCAGAGTGTCGGCATACTGTATATCTGCCATAGATAAGTTGCCTTTCTTGGCCTTGCTTTCAAGCTCTTCCAGCTCTGTGCAAGCAAAGTTTATCAATTCATGCATGTGTGTTCTCCTTCCTATGCTATTCTCTGAACTTCAATAGAGGCATTTCGCCTTACTGTAATTGACGGTGTAGGTACTACTGTAGCATCATCCTCTGTACCGTCCACGTAGACAGCCGATACAGTAGCACAACAACCACAAGGCACGGTTATTGTCACGCTTGTATTAACATGCCAATATTCCTCTGCCGCCGCCGGAGTGACTATTGCAACGCTCTCAGGTATCACCGCACCGTTGATGGCTATACCTATTGCTATAGGTGTCACATCGCCACCCTCGGGAATCTGAATGTTACCCTGCACCCTAACGTCATATCTTGCAAACTTGTTACAGGTGTTACCTTTTAAAGTAAGAATCCCTGTTGATAAAGGAATCACATTTCCCGTATTGCAAGGGATAGATACACCGTCAAACGGTATCGTGCTACCTAAAGCAACAATATCATCAGCGGACGTAACATACTTCGCCATAACAACACCCCCTTAGTTGTAGAAGTGCTGACAGCCACATCCACTGTTGCCGTTGAAACTCGGATTGCACGAAAATAGTGGTGTATTTCCGGCTACCGGTACTGTTCCGACCGGGCAAGCTGAAAGCCTGTTATAAAGCTGATCTACCTCGTTGCTGAATCCCTGCTGTATAAAGGCGTTCTGTGCTGTCTGTGATGCCGCAAGGTCTTTCATTGCTACCTGCTGGCGAAGGTTGGCTATTTCATCGTTCTTAGCATCAATCTTGTCCTGACATAACTGATCCTTTATAGACTGGATTCCACCATTGATTGTGTTAAGAATAGCCTGAGTATTCTGTGTGTCATTGGTCCTTGTTGCGCAAGCCTCTCTTGCTATGTCTGAACCAAGGTTAGCTATACCAAGCCTGTTCTCACAACAACATTCTGCCTGCTGCGACTGTATGCCGTTGAAGCCCTGTAACATAGCGGTCTGCAATGCGAAGTTCTGATTCATGTCTGCCATCTGACGAGCATTTGCACCCTGCTCAACGCCTGCAAAACCATTACAAAGCTGATTAGATATGCCGTTGATACCATCACGGATACTTGTTATGCCGTCATTGAGCATTGCATCCCGGAACCCGTTACTGGTATTGTTTGAAATCTGTTGCTGACCGTTCATGAGCCACGGGAAGTCATAGCCAAGCATCATATTGCCGAAGCCGCCAAAACCACCAAAGCCGCCGAAGCCACCGCCGCAACAAAGAAGCAATAAAATGATCCAACCCCAATCACCACCGAAGCCGAATCCACCGTTGCCACCACCATACATAGGTGTGACAGGCATAACCATGCCGTTTTCCTCTGATAATGCCATTTCTTTTTCCTCCTATAAATGTTTTAGGTTAGCGACCACTCTCTTAAGCGAATGACCGGTATATCAAGGCTATGCGCACTTGCCTTAATATCTGTTTCTTATCATCTGCTGTATCTGCGGATTGCTCCACATCTGTTTAACCTGATTGACCTGGGCTTGATTTACTTTCCCGGTATTCAATAGCATCTGTGCCATATCATCCGGTGTTTTAACATTCTGTATATTCAAGCCGGGGAACATCTTATTTATTAACTGCATTACATTATTCGGGATCATCTGCTATCTCCTTCCTTTTTGTGGTGGGTTTAGCTTTCCTTTTTATATCCGCTATTTCTTCTTCCAGTGTCTCTATTTTGGCTCTTAATTCCTCATACATGGAATTGTTGCCCTCTACCTGTTGAGGCTCGGAAAAAGTTGTCTGCGTTTCTTCTGCGGCCTCTTCCTTGACAAGCCGGTATCTGTCTATCCTTGGCTGTTCAAACTGTGAGAAGCCGCGTGACTTTTCCAATACAAGAGGTTTTCCGTCAATCTTAAAAGTCACACATTTACCCGGTTCAATAGGATAGCTTGATACGATATCCTCATTAGGTACTACCATGAAGCCGCCGCTCTGTATCTGCTGATTCTGATTATTCTGATATGATGGATAAGGCTGCGGATAATACCCGTAATAATTCGGCATGTTCATAATCAATTCTCCTTCTCATAGAAATAAAATATAGGTTCATCCCCACTGTCGCCTGTGTCATAATACTGCCCTTCCTTGACAGCGATTGCGTGTGTACCGGTCCCAAGAACAAAAGTGCCGGTTGGATGGTCCTTAATAAAGTCCTTAACCGTATAACAGTCAGGACAAGTGTTTGGGATTATTCCCCTTGTAAATCCATTCTCACGAAGGTAGGATCCCCATATCTCATTGGAACTTGGCATATCCTTTTCTATATATCCCTTAACGCACAGTGCAAGAAAGACAGTATCCCAGTCTTGATCTGTTGCTACACATAAGGCTCTTACTACACAATCGCCTACTGATTTTCTTTTAGGATTGGGGTTAACAGTGATATAACTCATAGCTGATTCTCCTTGTAGAAACACTCACCGGAGCTGATTAACTCGATCACAAGATTAAACACCTTGAATACATAGATAAGTGGTATGCCCTTAATCTCTTCACTATTCATTAAGATTTTGAAAAGTTTTCTTATATCCATACATAAATTATCGCAACAAAAAAAGGCACCTACAATGTACTGTAAGTGCCTTCTTAGTTCCTCGTAAGTGCCGTTACGATTTTCTTATTCACTTTTCTGCTGATTTTCTTGGTTCCATCAACCGACATGTTGACACGCTCGGCCACCTGTTCCAATGGTACGCCTTTACTTCTCAGCTCAAATACTGCTATCTCATTTCCCACAAAGTTACACGACTGCCTCAGATAGTCCAATTCAAACTTTGTAAAATCGGATATAACCATCCCATCCCCCTGACTTCTCCTTCCGCTTTAATTGTAGCAAAGGATTATGTCAGGGAGAAGTTCTATATATCGAACACCCGTCGAACAGTTATTTACTCTTCTTCCATGTACCATTTTTAAGAACGGGCAGCGTTTTCCATCCGGTACCTTTATTCTCTCCGTATGTCTTCCACAAATAGTTGGCATCCTTCTGAGAAGTATTGTTCTTATTGAAGTAGTTAATAAGCTCGTCCTGTTTCAACGATCCGCTTCTGTCTGAGTCCATTGACTTAAACTGTGTATCAAACTTCTGCGGCGTTAAGGATGTATCCTGATTGATAGCATAAGCATATGTATACATCTGTGACTTTCCATAATTAAGTTCCTTTAACTTAGGCAAGTCGTTTGTAAACTTTCTGCTCTGTTTTCCTGCCCTGTCAATTTGCTTCTGATACTCGGTTGTGTCAATACTGCTTATTGTATTGCTTTGCGACTTGGTTGATACTTCCGGCACCTGAGTAGTTGTCTTTGTAGTAGTTGTCGCTCCACTAGATTTTTCCTTCGCCCATGCCTCATTACTGCCGGGGTTAGCATCTTCTCGTTCGATAAACTTTGCCATCGTGATATTGACACCGTACTTTTCATTTAGCCTTAACCTTTCCTCATTATACTTCTTGTATTTTGCTGTTAATTCATCCCCCCTCTTAGTGTCACCTTCGGCATATGCTTTATTGATTTCCTTTATGGCGTTGGTACTTCCACTCAGTCCGGTCTCTTCCTTGGCTTTACTTGTATATATATCGCCACTCCATTTATTAAGAAGTCCCTCTACACCACCTTCCTGGTATGCTTCAAACTCTTTACTGCTACTATCAAGTTTATCTACTGAGTCTTTACCTATTTTATCAACAAGGGTATTAACCTTTTTGAGAAGTTCGGTCTGCTGGGAAGCGTCAAGGTTGTTAAACCATTCTTCCTTGGTCAGTGCATCGCGGATCGCGTACTGTGCTTCACCTGACGTTTTACGATAAGAGGCCATTTCTTCCGGCGTAAACTTCTCACCACCAACAGTAACCTTACTCTTCCATGAAGGGAATACCTTTGCATCTAGTATGGGCTTACCATCTTCGCCCAAACCATAGTAGGCATTTCTCGCTGATTCATCTGCCGCTGTCGTGTTAATATCCCTTACATAAGCGGGCATTAACATCTGATAAGCCATGTTACCTAAAGGATTATTAAACGGGCCATTGTTCTGAGTACGTCCATAAGAATCATAGTAAGGCTGATTAAGCATAGACAGCCCCGGTATTTTGTTCATTATCTTACGGCCCTGTTTCTCTAATACACCCAAAGCCCCATCGGAAGCTGTATCGGTAGTACGTCTTGTATTATCAATTGTTCTTGCCACCTGACCTGATAATGTAGGCAATGCCTGAGTCATATACCCAAGTCCTGTATTGAGTGCCATTGAGCCAATAATACCACCGATAGCATTATCTTCATTGTACTTAATATCGCTTGCCGCCTGCTCTAAGGTATTCTTTACCCCTTGCATCATGGATGTTTCAAATATAGGGTCTAGTATTGCATTAGCGGTACCAATAGCTTCACTAAGGTTATCATACCATTTCTGATCTAACAGATTGTTTCGGTCTTTTATCTTAGCTATTTCAGCACCCATCAACAAAGGCATTACTGCGGGAGCCGCCCAGTCTAAGGTGTAAGTCTTGCCGTTAATGGTAATTGAGTAGTTCTGTTTGCCTTCAAGATCATCCTGCCACTTCTCATCCTTGTTGCTTGAATTAAGTATACCCTTGTTCTTTAAATAAAAGCCAAGTCCTACAAGCCCTGTTCCTGTTAAGGTCTTTGACCAGCTATCCAAAACGTCGGCCGCAAGTGATTTGCTTATCTCTTTCTCTTTACCCGTCAGCTTGCTCTTTTTGATATATGTATCATCAAGGTTGCCTTTACGCTTTCCGGTATTCTCATATATTAGCTTGCCTGTTTCAGCTATACTTTTTACTGCACCTAAAGGACTGTACTCAACACCACTCTTTAAGATGTTAGCCGGTGTTTTCTTAAATGGTACTAAACCTTCAAGAACCATTCTCAAAGGACCTGGAGCTGAGTTAGATGTTTTTGTCAGCCACTTAGCAAAGTCATTGTCCTCATGGAATGTTGCGTATTCAGCCTGCTTAACCGCATAATCTCTAGCCTTTTCCAATGTATCAACAGTGGATTTAAGACTATCCATTTCAGCCTTCTCAGCATCGGTTAATAACTGTGAACGACTCTTATCTTTTAATGCTATGTATCTGTCGTTAGCATCAAAGGCGCTCTCGTCAAGGCCGTTAGCTTTCATATATCCAGCTAATGAGGTAGAGTATTTCTTTTTTACCGCACTGTAGTCACTGATACCACGGTCTGTAACTGCTTCATAAAGCCTTAATAACTTACTGTTAAACGCTGACTTCTGCTGTCTGATAGCGTCCTTTGTACCCTTCTCATACTTAGAACCGCTTAACTCAGTATACCTATGGGCTTCCCCGTCTTCTCCCGCTGCCTTGATTAAAGCACGATCATTAACAGGATTAAGAATAGCCTTAGTCCTTTGTATGCCTTCACCACCTAAAGCCTTGGAAAGTTTATCTGTTCCTGCTTCCAATGCCGCCGACAGATTATTTGATACACCCGTAACAGCTCCGAATATCTTGTTGCCTATAAGGTTACGAACCATTGTCTTAGGGTTGCCAAGCATAGCCAGGTAACGCCATGACTCAAACTTCTCAAAAGGTGTAGCATCATCTGATACGGTCTCTTCTGCTAATAGCTTATATGCAGCAGTCCTTAAATCAAACGCCTGCTTACTGTCAGGATCAAACCTATTGGCATAAGCAAATAAATCCGTTACCTGTTGCTGTGTCTCAGGACTTATACCAAACTTACCCGTGGCCATCTTGGTATTAAGGGCTTCTGATAACTCCTGTTTTGTCGCACCATTCTGTATAAGACTAGCAAGGTAATTAACATCATCATCTGTGAAGTCACCTGTTCTTGCCATTTCCTTATCAAGTGTGGCCCTTACCTCATTCCTTATCTCGTCTAATGAAGGCGGCTCCTTCTCAGGTGCGGGGCCTTTCTCAACAAGATCATCAAGGGCGTTTTTCAACCTCTGATTTATAGGGTACTTAGGCTGTGTGCTTTCATCAAGAGTATACCATTCGCCCGTAGACAACTTGTGTTCTATCTCGTCTGTTATCTGCCATACCGGTATCTTCTTTTCTTCTGCAAGCGTGGTTAAGAACTCAATGTCGTTGTCATTAAAGTAACCTTCTATGCTTCCATACTCTCTTGCAAGGACATTTTTTACACCCTCTTTAATCTGCTCATGGGTCTTATCTGTCTGGGGCTTATTCCTCATGGAGCTATCAACGCCCATCTGTTCAAGGGCCTTAGCTATCCTTGCATTAAGTTCAACCTTCTTTTTGTTCTTTGTCTTCCACGGCTTTACTGAATCTTCAATAATTCTCTCGCCGTTGATAATAGCGCCTTCTGCCGTATTGTTCCACTTCTTAAACGCCTGAATAGTCTGTCCATGAAGGGTTCCTGCCTGCCTTAGCTTACTGAACAATAAGTCTCTCTGAGGTATGAGGTCTTTATCTCCGGCATCTATCTTCTGTGCCATGTCGGTAAGCAGGATCATAGCCCGGTCAACATCAAGGTCATTAGTTATAGACCTGTTCCCACTTGTATAGTCTTCAAGCAATGTGGAGCCTTCTTTTATGATATCTTCCTTGGCCTGATTAAATGTTAAGTCATTGTTGGCCTTGGCATATTTATTAAGCTCACTTATTACAGGGTCATTATCTATCTGTTCACGAGTATACACCTTGGAATTAACCGCCGTATTGGTTCCGACCCTAGACTTACCTTCCTTATCCGATCTAGGTAAATCATCAAAGAATGACCTTCTAGGCGGCTCCGGTGGGGTAGGCTCAGCCGGTTTAACATTAGGTACTTCGTTTCCTGTTTCCGGTATATCTTCCTTACCATCTGCAACATCCTGTAACTTCGATATTTCTTCCGGGTATAATTGTTCGGATAGTTCAACAGGCGCACTTGTAGTATCTGTTTCAGGTGTACTTGTGTTCCTGTGTGCGTTATTTACTATCTCATGTATTTTTTTATTATCTGCAAGGTCAAAGAAATTCTCCTGACGTAAGCCACCGTTAACATCATCATCTACCATTTCAGAGAATAATTCGTCGTATGAATACTTACGCCCATTCTTTGTTTCATAGTCTGCCCTAGTATTCTCTGCTAAAACACTAAGGTCGCCTGCCTTACCTAAATACTCATAATAGTCGTCAATGTTTCCGCTTTCTACATAGCTTCTTAATGCTTTCTTAGCGTCTCTTGCCAACTGCTGCGCTTCCGGTGTATTGTCTGCATGTTGTCTAGCTAAGTTAATAAAGTTAAATACTCCACCATTACGCTCGTCAAATATATAATTATAATCCTGCTCAGACAATAAACCTTCGTACTTCTTAGGCATAACCTTTGCAGAAGCCTTCATGTTAAGTCCTGCTTCTTCAGCCAATGCTTTAGGATCAACAGCACCGCGGTTATTCATTTCCGGTATTAAGGCTTTAACATCACCTACTAATTCAGGAACCCTACCAGCACCACCCATAACGCCGCCCCATAATGCGCCCGTACCAAAGCTCGTTCCTAAATCGCCCAAGGTATCTAATGCTACCCTTACATTAGCCTGGTCGTCTGTCATTCCCTGTGATGTATAGTAATCATGCAAAGCGGAAAGCTGAGACTTATCCCTGTTCATAAGGGAATCAACAATTAAGTTAGATGTATCTTCTGCAAAGTTCTCTCCACCTTCACCGGCTGCTTTTCTTAATACTTGTCCTAAAGCGGTTTTGCCTGTACC
>Ga0310691_10008834_pt1 | contig 10305 bp, 8 predicted proteins | sample 176DNAGHGlowgp2_FD_203887 | JGI IMG/M metagenome (GOLD analysis project Ga0310691, IMG submission 203887) | Sheep rumen microbial communities from Palmerston North, Manawatu-Wanganui, New Zealand - 1766 DNA GHGlow gp2 (v2) (version 2) | ecosystem: Host-associated > Mammals > Digestive system >...
TCCGTTTTCTTTTGTTTGTCATTCTATTAATTGTTTATCTTCTTCATCCTGTTGCGCATCCAGAATATTGTCCTCAATCTTGCTGAATGGTATCAGTATCTCGTCACCACCGTCCACAGGGTTGAGTCCCAATTCCCTTCTCGCCTCGTTCCTTGTCATGATTCCTTGGTTCACCATGGTGCTGTAGTATGATGCTGTAGCAGCCTTGTCAGCCTTCAGCAGATAACTTTCGTCAAGATTAATCTCTATGTTCACCTCTGAGGGCTTGAGCAGTTTGCGGTTGAACTCATTCTCTACCATGGCAATCCAGTGTATCAGAGTGTGAGTGAGAAACTCCAGATTGGCTTGTTCGTAAGTGTATGATGTGCCAACATTTATTCCCAGCAGTGTTGGTGAGATTCCAAAGAACCTCGCAATGTCCATGACATTATAATTCCTTGACTCTATTGCTTGGTTGTCGCTGTTGTTGGCTTGCAGCGGCTGATACTCCAGAGAGTTTGGCAATACCACCAGACCGCCTCTACCGCTGTTATAGGTGCTGTTCCATGCTTGCCTAATCTGTTCCAACTGCTTGCCTCCGACAATGTTCTTTGCCGAGAGGATTCCACTAATCAGACCTCCTTGATGCCAGAAATTCTTGCTCTGATTCTCAGTGGCTGAGGTGATGTCAATTGTCCTCTTTGCGAAATGGAGCAGTGACAGTCCTGTTATGCCGTCATAGGTGTACATGTAGAGATGGAGCATGTTCTTAGGCTCGATTCTCCTCTGTCTGAATATGGCTGGGACAGTGTAGTATAACTCATCCTTGACCTTGTCCCAATAGATGTTCACATCACCAGACTCAAGCAGCCTAACATCCTTCACTGAGCCGTCAGTATTTCTGTAGATATAAGCGAATCCATTTCCCTTGATGATTACTGACTGAATCATTGTCCTCATGAACTGATACTTGCTCATTCTCTCACCGCTCTTGTTTGAGAAGCATAGATTCAGAGGATGCTCCTCCATATCGTCCATTCCGTTCTCACCCTTTACCCTTACCTTCACAGGCAGTGTAGCGATACTGCCTGCGATGAGGTCTGTGCATCGAAATATGGCACTCAGTTGCAGAGGTGAGTATTGATTAAATAACTCACTGAAACTGAGACCACCCTGTGAGAAGTTGCAGCACTCGTTCTGTGCCTCCTTCTCCTTCTTGTTCCTTGTAAATATTCCCATATGCTATAAATATAATCCTAATCCAAAAGTGTTGTCAATATGACAGACTTGCAATCTCACCAGAATACTCTGGACTCTCGACAAACACCGCAAAGGCTTGCAGCATGGCTATTATATTGTCTATCTTGTCAGATATTGCACCGCCCTTCATGGGCTTGCAGTTCTCATTGCCGCTCTTGTCAACCTTCAGTGTCGCATTCTGGAAGTTCCACAGTGTGATGGGATTGTCATCTATATAAATATTACCGAGTTTCAACTGTCTCTCGAACTCCTTGGTCACCTTATTGAAGTTGAAGATGGACTGTGAATAGGGTGTCATGTTGATTCCATTCTCCACAGCCTTTATTGCGAGATATGTCGCATTATATTGGTCGTAATTACACTGCAGCACCTCGCATTTATCGGCAATCTTCAGCATGTCTGCGAGAATGAAGTCATAGTCAGTCACATTCCCCTCATTCACTGTGAGGTAGCCATGCTTGCTCCAGATTCTGTAGTTTGAGGAGTTCACACCGTACTTCAACTGCTCAGAGGGGACATATGTCCAGCATTTGAAGTGGTATCTGCCGTCTATCTCAGCACAGATGGACAGTGCTGTTGTGTCTGTCACTGATGCAAGGTCAACTCCCATTCCGACAGAGCGTCCCTCGAAAATTTCCATGTCTAGTTTCTTCATGTGGGAGGCTACCAAGTCCTGTGCAAGCCATACACTTGAGGATGATGTCCAAGTGTTGAGGTTCTTCACCCTCACAGAGTTCTCCTCAGAGGCTATGGACTTTGCCCTTGCCACTTGATTGGCTATGTACTGCTCTGTGACTGTGACTCCGAGTGATGGGTTGGACTTAATCCAGACTTTGGGGTCGTCCCATGCGTCTCCCTTGTCCAAGGTGAATATCATGCCGAATATGGTGTCATTCTCTATCTCACCCTCAAGTATCTTCTCCACTGTGTCATAGTAGTTCTTGAAAAAGGTGTCTGTTCTATAACCACATGTGGAGATTACCGTCATCAATGCATTTCGCCTTGCACCCATACCTGTCTTCAATATACTGTACAGTTTATCGTCCCTGTTCTCATGCGCCTCATCAAGCACCGCTGATGAAGGGTTGAGACCGTCTAATCTTGCAGTGTCAGAGGATAGTACCTCCAGATAACTGTTCTTTGGTTTGAATGTGAGTCTGTCTCGATACTGCTTGGTGTACTTTGAATTGGGGTCAATGGACTTGGAGAAGTTCTGGCATGAGTCAAAGAGCAAATGGGCTTGCTGCCTTGAGTTTGCTATGCAGAAAACCTGTCCTCCGAGGTCTCCGAGGAACAACTCATATAACTCAATGGCTGCTACAAAACTGGATTTGCCACTTTTTCTCGCAACACAGCAGAAGAAATCAGAGAACACTCTATTGTCAGTCCCTTTGCGGTAGAATCCATAGATGTTGGCTAGAGCGAATGTCTGCCATGGCTCTGGGATGAATGGCTGTCCAGCCTTGTCTCCCTGCCACAGTTTGAGCAGTTTGAAGAAGTTCAGGACTGAGTTGACCTTCTCCTCCTTGAAGTCATACCGCTTGTCTTTTTTCATCCTCAGATACCTCTCACAGCAAAGTTTCATCTGTCGGCATGATGGTATCCTGCCACTGAGGATGTCATTGCAGTAGGTGTCCCATACAGTGACCGCTTGCTTCTTATTTTTAGCCTTTTTTGCCAAGATTCTTTTTGGTTAAAGTGTGTTAAGTTTATCGAGGAGGTCATCTCCTTCTGGTTCAGCGTCCTTGATTGTGTTAGCCGACTTCAATGTCAGACCGAAATCCCTCTCAATCTTCTGGACTTGGTGTGATATCTCAAGTATCTGCTTAATCAGTGGATTCTTCACCGCATTGCCGAACCTGTCAACCACCATCACACCTTGCTCTCGGTAGCATGAAAGTGTGTCATAGTAGATGTCATATAGGTCTGCAAGTGAGTCCAAGGCTGGTGCGAATGCGTCTGGAATGTCTCCATTGTTCTTAGCCTTGATTTGCTTGATGATGACTTGCATGTATTTCTGCACTATCTCTCGTCTGTCCGAGTACCTTTTCTTGTCGATGTTTATCAATTTCATACTTTGTACTGTTTTTTCTGAATTATCTTCTTTATTTAATATAAATATCGGCAAAGAAAAAAACCACCTGCCAGAACAGCAGGTGGAAAAGTAAAATAATAATAACTTAAAATATAACCGAAAAATCTTCTTATACTCGCTTCACAGCGACTTTGAAGTAATTACAATAATAAAACAATGAATAAAAAATATAATATGGCATTACATTATATAAATATACACTAATTTTTTTTGTTCCTCAAGTCTTTTCTAATTTTAACCTGTTCAATGATGTCCTCGTGACTCCAGAAGTGAGAAGGGAGTTCCTTCATTAAGATTGAATGCCTCAATAGATGATGGCAGCGGCATAATGCTCTCAGATTCGTCTCGTCAAATGCTAACTCTTGCATCTGCTCGTTAATCTGCTCGTCACCGAGGTATGCCGTCATGAAACTAGTCATGTGATGCACTTCAGAACAGGGTACTATCTTCTTCTCACAGCACCAACCCTCAAGGCAGTCCTCGCACAGAGGATTTTGTCGTCTATACTCGTCAGCAAGTGACTTCCATCTCTTATCGTTATAGATTTTCTGTCTGACCTTCCTTCTGGAGGTCATGCGGCTGTTGTTGCGCTTCTTGCGCCACTGTTTTTTCTGTGGGCTTCTCTTTAGGTATGGCATTTTCAATAAATAGTCAGCATCCGTCAAAATTGACGGATTATCACTAGCCTTGGAGTGTGTTTCTTAATTGGTAGAGGATAGTGAAATCATGTTTTATCATTTCTGGTGGAATCTTGTAGTTCTCATTCACATATTCAAGCATCTTATCCTCATCAAACCACTGACCCTTGCAGACTCTGTCTATGAGTTTATAAATCACTTCATCGTATGAGTGTTTAGGTAATGGTGTGTGTCTCCAGATGTAGCCATGAGATGTTTTCGCCTTACCTGTACAACAACTGCTAATGTGACCACCATATCCTAATTGTTTTTTTATATCAGATACCGAGTTCCACACCTTAACCAACTCACCGTCCAAGGTGTATTGGTATACCTTCTTATCATATTTGTTGTCGATTGCTTCTTGGAGTGCTGCATCATCCAGAGGTGTATAACTCCAGATGTAGCCATACCCTGTTTTTTTCTTACCTCTACAACAACTACTAATGTGACCACCAAATCCTAACTGTCTTTGTACTTCACTCGCTGACTTCCATACCTTAATCAACTCACCATCCATAGTGTATTGGTATACCTTCTTACTTGTCTTCTTACCAGCATTTTCTCTCTGTCTCTCTTTTGCTGTACCATAATTAATGTTATATGAGTGTGTACACCACTCCAGATTTTCCACATGGTTGTTGGTTTTAACCTCATCCTTGTGATTGATGATTGGTAGATTATCTGGATTTTCGATGAAGGCTTGGGCTACAAGCCTGTGTACATAGTAAGGTTCTGGTTTGCACTTCTTAACTAAATGAGCGACTAGGTAACCATTCTTTAGATTGTTCAGTTTCCTTATCCTTCCCTTGTGAAATGACTTTAAACCATTCTTCTTATTAACCCATCTGTCCAATGACCTCACTCGTCCCCATGATGAGACCTCATACAGTCCCTCATATCCTTTTATTGGTTTCCAAATTTCTTCTTTCATATCTTGTATGTTTTATTGGTAGAAATACATTTCAAAGTTGCTGCAGCACTTGCCCTCATCCTCTCTGATGATGCAGAGGTCATTTTCCTTGCCATATCTGCGGCAGTAGTTTGGTGCGGTGTTAGTTAACTCCATGTATGGGATGGGATAGGCTAACTCCACCATGAACTTGTTAGGCTCATGCTCAATTATACCAGCACCGTCAGCGTAATAGTCACCCAGACTATTGATGATGGCGGTCGCAATCTCCATGGTCATGGCATTCTCCGTAAGGGGGGGGTGAGCGGAACTCTGGGGGGGTTCTTCGCTGTCGCTCGACCCAAGGGTCGCTTTCGCTGATGGAGTGTGACTTGAGTCACACATTGATTGAAACTCCTTAATTTTATTGAAATTGTTCAACTCATTGTCCTCCTCAGCATCCTTCGAGGATGGAGTAGGTGTGTCTTCAGTTGCATTGTCTAACTCCATTAGTTCTTGGAGTGTGTGTAAACCAAAGTTTTTCCCAGATTCTTTTGAAGTTAAAGAGACTGTTTCATTGATACCCTGTCTGTCTTGTTCATGGATGAACTTGTTCCCTTCATTAATTAAAGAAGAATTAGAAAATCCATTGTCACTGAGAAATCCCTGCTCAGTCACTCCCTTTTCTTCTTTATTAATTTCTTCTTTTAAAGAATTATCTGATATAACAGTATCTTGTAAATGTACAGTATTATATTGTACAGTATTTTCTTTTTTATCTTTTAATAAAGTATTATATATTCTACCCTTCTGGGGTAGTAGATTTTCACTTTTCTTATACCCTTCTGGGGTAGTAGTCTTGTACCCCTTTGGGGTAGTAGCCTTGTTCCCTTCTGGGGTAGTAGTTTCATTGACAGAATCTTCTTCATGATTGAACATGAAATCCTCATTGAACTTGTATCGGTTTGTCTTCTTGCCGCTCCTCTCAACTGTCAAGATACCTAGTTCCTCGAACTTCTTAATCCTTCCAAGTAATTTGTCGTCATTCTTGCATGTGATGCCTAGGTCTCCCTTCAACTTTGACAGAGACCTATAGTACCAGCCGTCAGCATCCTTCATTAGACACCAACCATTATACATTTTGAAGTACAGAGTGTACTCTGCACCGCTGAATTTACCCACTAGCCAATTGGGTATAATTGTGAAATTGTGTTTGGGATTGTTCATTATACAGTTTCTTTGTCCCATTATTGTCAGTGTCCCAAAGTGTTTTTTTTTATTAAGAGGTGAAGGCAGGGGGAGAACTGTATATGAAACCTTGGGACTAACTCCCCCTGTTTTCGGATGATGAGTCCTATCACCTAGTCATCTACATATAATTATGTCTCACGACAAAACTTTATTCAACTTTTTGTCTTTGACACTGCAAAGATAATACATTCAATCCAATTCTCCAAATATTTTTGGGGCTTATTTTATTGACGCAGAGACACTTACAAAATTATTTAACAGTTATTAAGTAATAAGAGTATTTTTCATAATTGTTGCTGAGACCACTGCTGGTGGGGTCTGGCAATGGGTCGCATGGGCATCAATCAACACCGCAATTGTGCGGATGGGACTGTGTGATTTTTTCTTCATTCATATATAAAAATAAGGTGTGGACGGTGCGGTGAACTGTGCAGCAGTTTTTCCAAATGTGCAACTCATATATCAATATGTATATATCTCTCCCTCATTAATAAATAAAATGCACATTTGTAAAAAAATAATCAGAGACTCCATGTCATTGAAAAATCCTTTTTGAACTAGTTATAAAAAAAGGATATATTAATGACGAGACAGCAAATTGAAGAGAGAGTGAAGGAGAAGGAACTGTACGGTAGAGGAATTGCGATGAGTCTGATTAGGGACTTGTATGGAGTTGTGGGCTATGACTACCTTGTCAACATGCCGCTGACATGGGTCTATGACTTGCAGTTCAAGAGGAATGGGACACTTTATCCCATAGAGGTCAAAGTCATTAGGAAGGACTATGAACTATATCCAGACGCACCCATCAAGAAGAAGAAGTATGACACCCTCAAGGATGTGACATTCCCATGCTCGCCATGGAAGATAATATACATTGTCCTTGATGATGTCGGCCAGTGGGCATATATCTTCAACCTATCAGAGATAGACAGAGATGACATGAGGCTCTACCCACTAAGACAGAAGAGGACACAGGTTGATGACGACAGCGACATGGTCACCGAGATGATGTACTCCATACCCTTGGAGCATGCAAAGAAATACAGCATCTCCAAATACCTAAACTAAAAAATAATGTTCCAAAACACTCTAAATGTGTTCCAAATGTAGTTTTCTTCAATGTGTTATCTGGTACATGGATTTTGACTTGCACAGTTCAAATTTTATCCTGTACTTTGCGGTGCTAATTCACTGTGACAGGGTGAGTTACGATAAAACAGATAAGATAATGGAACACAAATTACAAAACACTTAACCAATTTTTTATTCATAATTTTTAATTTTAATGTGAATGACCCCAGCCGCAGTGATGCAGTTGGGGTTGTTTTTTCATTTAAGCCATTCTGGGAGCATTTCTCCCTCTGGAGGTACATCTACTCCATCCAGACACAGGAGCCGACAGGTGCAAAATATGGGGCTTATTCAATAATGCTTGAACCTCTTCTCTAGCCATGTGGAGTCATTGAACCACACACCATTAATATACCAACTGAGTTTTGTCTTCCCAGCCCTTGTGCTGATGCGGAAGGTCCCAGTAACTATTGGTGGAAGTCCTAGTTTGTTATGCACAACCAACTCCCTTGTCCATCTGTCAATGTGAGTCACGTCAGCATGGTCAACAACTCTGTCAATTATCTGCTTCCTAGTGGCATCATCAGTGATGGTCTGAGTCCCAAAATTGATTTTGCCGTAACCCTCAACCTCAACCCAGCCTTCCTCCTCATCAAGAAGTGACTTCAGTTGAGCATTGGCATTCTCAAGTCTCACTAGTTCATCATTGCGCTCCTTGATGATTGCTTGTATAGTGGCATTCTTGGCATTGAACTGCTCTCTGGTGTATATACCCTCAACATAGAGGTTTGCGGCTCTCTCAGCCTTGCTCTGAGCCTCCTGAATTGCATTCTTAGCAGCCTCAATGCTGATGTTGTTGTTGTTGATGGTGTCCCTGTATTGAGCCTCATTGAGAATGCGCTGCTGAGTCATGTATTCATCATTCAAAATACATGCAGCCGCCCATATAGCAGAGTCAGCACCATTGATGTTGACCGATAATCTGTGTCCATGGTTTCTACACATATACTGTGCATGGCTTCTTATTGGTGTCATCGCATGACCGCAGACACTGCACCTTAGTATCTTCTTGCCGTAATAGGTGTTCTTTGTGTTGTAGTTCTTGGGTTTCCTTGAGGTCAGTTTCGCAATCGCAGCATCTGACTGTTCCTTGGTGATGATTGCTGGATATCTGTTGTTCACATACTCACCGCAATATACCCTGTTCTTGAGGATGTTGGTGATTTTGGTCACCTTTGAGGCTTTCAGCATGTTGCTGTTGAAGTGACCTCTGTCATTCAGATACTTGAATATCTGTGTGGCATTCATATCCTCATCAACATAAAGATGGAATATCTTCCTCACAATGGCTGTCTCTTCCTCATTGATTAAAATGTTCTTGTCATCATCAATGGTGTACCCATATACTAAGTGACCGCCCCCAAACTTGCCGTGTGTCTGTGAGCGTTCCTTCCCCCTCTTCATCCTTTTCTTGGTTATTTCCATTTCTTGCTTGGCAAGTGTAATCATCACGCTCATGACTATTTCCTGTGCTGGGTCAACCTCACCGTCATCATTCAGCAGATGCATTTCTGGAGTCTTCACAATGAGTTGCACCTTGTTCTTGACAAAGTAGTCCTTCATCTTGTAGAAGGTGAGTTCCACTCTGGCGATGCGTGATATCTCCCACACATACACACACTTGACACTGCTGTCATTGTCCATGGTTGAAATGAGGTTGTTCACCTCACGCTTGTACCGCTCATTCTGCTTGATTGCGCTTGCGCCAACAGACTTGAGGATGATGAGGTTCTCCCTCCTGTAGCCGTCTGCAAGTGCCATTGTCACCAATTCTGCAACCTGTGTCTCCACTTCTTGTTGTGTTGTGGAAACCCTACCCCAAATGATTGCCTTGTCTGTTTTGTTAATCTTCTTTGCCATAATTCCATGTGTTAAAGTTAGTATTCTGCGGCAAAGATAATAAAAAAATCAATACCTAGGTCATTTTGGTATGATTTCTGTGTAGAGACAATATCAAAAAGACCTAGGCTAAATAAGGGAATCTCAATAAGTTATCTGTTACATCAGTAAAACAGCACCATTAGATGTTTAACATACATTAACACAAAAGAGTGTTTCTGAGAAGTGCTGTCAGCCCTTTAGTGATGGGGGTTATAAAATGCACCAGCCTCTCAATTCACACATCTTTTTTTGAACTCAAGCCACTTTGAACTGTTGTTCTTCTTGCCAATCTTGTTGCCGTCCTTGTCGCATAATGGAGCGTCATTCCATCCCACTATGGCTGGACATATCTTGCCGCTGATGTCATAATGCCTCACTACATGGTCAATGTCAATGTTGAACCTCTTCATGAGAATCCTCACCAATTTGACAGCATTGCTGAGTGACTCCTCAGTGTAGTACCAGCCCTCATGGTTGACCTTGCTTGGGTTGTAGCCCTTCTTGATGTTGGAGCATATCTCAATTGAGATTGTGTTTGCATTGGTAGCAATTCCATAGAGTCTTCCACCACCGCTGTATGGATTGAGTTTGTCTCCCACACTCCATGTCTTGTAGTTGTTTAAATCTGGGTTGAATTGCACGATTGTCCCATCATCAACTCCAAAGTCAGCGGATGCTCTGTGAGATTTCTCCCATGAGTTCTTCATTGACACTGCTCTTCCCTTTGCTGAGGACGCTCCAGCAGTGTAGTGGATTGCGATATACTTTATCTTGCGGTTTGGAGTGTGTGTGATGCATGACTTCAGAGGTGAATATACCACTGATGGGTCGACAACTTTGGAGTCAGTGACACCAAGTGCAGCCCATGTCTTATTGCCGACAATGCCGTCACACTCTAGTCCATGTGATTTTTGGAAGGACATGACCGCCTTCTCAGTGATTTCTCCGAATATACTGTCTGATTCTATGCCCAGCAATGACTGCAGCCTTGCCACCTCATTGCCCTTGTCTCCTTTTCTTAGTGTTTTCATATATGCTGTATGTGTTATTGTCCATTTATTGTTGAAACTGTTCCATTTTGGAACAGATGTGTTCCATTTGGGAACATCTAAAATCAGAAATTCTATGAGGTGGAG
>Ga0310691_10008835_pt1 | contig 10305 bp, 6 predicted proteins | sample 176DNAGHGlowgp2_FD_203887 | JGI IMG/M metagenome (GOLD analysis project Ga0310691, IMG submission 203887) | Sheep rumen microbial communities from Palmerston North, Manawatu-Wanganui, New Zealand - 1766 DNA GHGlow gp2 (v2) (version 2) | ecosystem: Host-associated > Mammals > Digestive system >...
ACGACTGGGGCTACCAGACCGCTTACGGTACTATCGGACACCTCAACTACGTCAACAATACCCTCAAAGCCGGAAATTCCACCACCAGCGGCTACAACTGGGTGAACGTTGACAGTACCACAAAGCCCGAGAATTTCAAGATATATTGCAGCGGAAACCGTCTCATCAACAAGGACGGCTCTACGAACGGCATAACCTACAACAACTGGGACGGCATCACTGTAAAGTCCGGCATCGGCATAACCAAGGACAATCTCTACACCGCTTCGCCTTTTTCTATCGACAACAACGGCGAAAATGTCTCCACGGCTTCGACCTGCGAGAGTGCCGCTGCCTCCTACGACCACGTTGTAAGCTTCGCCGGAAACGGTATTGCTCCCGATAAGCGTACCGCTATCGACCAGCAGTGTGCCTACGAGACAAAGACCGGTACCGGCTCATGCTCCGGTACTGCCGCCTATAACGGCTCCGTTTCAGACCTGAACAAGTACAGCATAAAGTGCGGCGTGACCTACTCCTACCCTTCGCCCGTGCTAACCAAGACCATTACCGATGCGGATAATGACGGCATGGACGACGCATGGGAGCTCGCAAGAGGTCTTGATCCCTCCGATCCCGAGGATTACAGCGGAGATTACTGCGGTCAGGGCTACATGAACATCGAATACTACATCAATGACCTCACGGTCAATTCCTTCCCAGAGGGCGTTGTGAAGCTCTCCCCCACGGACGTTGTCCACGTTGAGCCCGTCAGTGCCTTTGAGACTATCGAGGCGGAAAGCTTTCAGGATCAGGAGGGCATTCAGACCGAGGAAACCGAGGGCGGCGGTCAGAACATCGGCTACATCGAGAACGGCGACTGGGCTGTTTACCGCAATATCAGCTTCGGAACAGGTGCGAAGTCCTTCAAGGTGAGAGCCTCCGGCAACCCTGCGGCTATCGAGATATACACCGGAAGCCTCAGCGGAGAGCCTGCCGCTAAGGTGAATTTCCCCGGAACATCGGGCTTCTCGGACTATCAGGACTTCGAGTTCAACATACCGCAGATAAGGGGAACGACCTCCCTCTACCTGAAATTTACAGGCGGCGAGGGCTACCTCCTCAATGTTGACAGCTTCTCATTCGGAAAGGACGCTATTCCGCTAAGCGGCAAGCTGTTCAAGGACGTTCAGGTCAGCGAGGGCGCTTACCCACTCTCATGGGGCATTGTTCAGGACGCCGATGTCGGTTCGAGACTGTTCGGCGACAGGGACTTCACTATCGCTGAGATACAGGTGCCGGGTGCTGAGATACTTCTCACAGCCTGCGATGCAAAGAACTCCTCCGGCGATACAGCGACCTTCACAGCCGGTTCGGACATGATGCTCTATGTCGGACTTGACTCCCGCGTCGAGAACGTTCCCGATTGGCTGGGCGACTATACCCTCATGCGGACGCTCCTCACCTCCTCCAACGAGGTCAGCTTCATGATGTACCGCAAGGACGTCAAGGCAGGCGAAAAGGTCACCCTCGGCAGCAACGGACAGTCCTATATGTGCGTGAATTTCGTCGTGCTCGGTTATCCGGCGGCTGTTCCTCCGGAAAAGATAAAGGGCGACCTGAACGTGGACGGCGCTGTCAATATCGCGGACATTGTCACCATGAACAACCACCTGCTCGGCAGAAAGCCCCTGACAGCCGAACTGGCGGACGCTGCGGACATGAACGATGACGGCAAAGTCGATGTTTTCGACCTTATCCGCCTGAGAAGAGCCGCATTAATCGTACAATAACGCAAAGAGCCGCATAAGCGGCTCTTTTTAATGCGAAATTATAGTTGAGAGTGCAGGGACGCCCATTGGGCGTCCTTTTCATGCGATGCAAATATAAAAAAACGAACCGTAGGGGCGCACAATGTGCGCCCGTGCCTTTTGAATTTGTACAGGGCAGCATTATCGGCAACCTGCGGGCGCCGGGACGGCGCCCCTACTGAGAAACGCCGTCCCCGGCGTTCCCTACGCTTCTTTCGTAACTCTTCCAGAGGATATTTCCGCTTCAATTTCGGTATCGTGCGGCAGGTGTCTATGAACAGCACAAAAAGCAGCAGCATTCCGATCGTTATCGGAATTCCGTTGAGCTTGTGCTGATATATCACCAGCTCGACCCAGTATACCGCCCATGCGCTCACGAACAGCCGGTTTGCGTCAATGAGCAGCATTATCCTTTCCCGGAGCTTAGTCTCGCCCTCGGAGTTCATCTTCACCCCCAGCTTTACCCGACGTGCCGCAAAAGCCGCAAGGTGCAGCAGTATGAGCACCACGCCTGCGATGACGAACGGGTAGGCGATGTACTTTTTGCTCGCAAATACGTCAAATTCGCCCTCGTTGCCGAAGTGTACCCCCGTTATCTCCGGCATACCTTCCCACTTGAAGCAGAGGTGTATCATGGCAGCAGCAAGCAGTCCCCAGCTTATGAGGACTGCCGCTTTGTGAACATTTTTCATCAGTCGAGGCTCCAATCTTCACAGAGACGGTTGATAGCCTCGGCAAGCTTCCGCATATCCGCATTCGTTCTGCCGTCCGAGAGCTTTATCATGCGGCTCAGACGGTCGGAGGCTGCGATGAGGTCGCTGTAGGCAGCGCTCATATTCGCGGTATTTGCAGCCTTTCTCGGTATCGGCTTAGCCTCGGCGTCAATGGTTATCACGCCCTCGCCGATATCGAATTCAGCGCCGCTGTAGGGAGCATAGGCGTCCGCACCGAGTTCGTCCTGCAATCTCTGGACAAAGCTCTTGGCAGAGGCATCGTCGCCGTGGTTGATGAAGAACTTCTTCACGCCCTTGATAGCCTTAGCCCAGTCGAGGAGACCGTTCACATCGGCGTGACCGCTTATGCCGGGAAGCTGCTTTATCTCGGCGGCAACGCGGACGGTCTCACCGAAGAGCTTCACCCTTTTTGCGCCTTCGATAAGGCTTCTGCCGAGGGTATTTCCAGCCTGATAGCCCACGAAAAGAATGGTATTTTCGGGCTTCCAGAGGTTATGCTTGAGGTGGTGCTTGATACGTCCGGCTTCGCACATACCGCTGGCGGAGATGATGACCTTCGGACGCGTATCCTCGTTGATAGCGCGGGAATCATCGCTCGTTACCGTTCTGATAAGTCCCTCGAAGGAAATGGGGTTGATGCCGCGGCGGACGAACGAAAGAGCCTCCTCATCGTAGCAGCTCTCGCGGTTGTTGACGAAGATATCGGTCGCTTCATTTGCGAGCGGACTGTCCACATAGACCGGGAAGCCGTCGTGTCCCTTGACGAGACCCTCCTCCTTGATGTGGCGGATAAAGTAGAGCATTTCCTGCGTTCTGCCGACCGCAAAGGACGGTATGATAACGCTTCCGCCGCGGTCGAAGGTCGTCTGTATCAGTTGGGAAAGGGCAGTCGCGTAATCGGTCGGACGGTCGTGGACGCGGTTGCCGTAGGTGGACTCCATAACGACGTAATCGGCACTGTCGATATACTGCGGGGAGCGTATGAGCGGCTGGTGCGGATTGCCGATATCGCCCGAAAATACGAGCTTCCGGGTAACTCCGTCCTCGGTGAGCGTGATGATTATGCTCGATGAACCGAGAAGGTGTCCGGCATCGCGGAACGAGACCGTTATGCCCTCGCAGACCTCGAATGGCTCGTCGTAATTATGCGGCACAAAGAGCTTTACAGCGCCCATTGCGTCGTCCATAGTGTAGAGCGGCTCGTAGGTTTCATCGCCCTTACGCTGACCCTTACGGTTCCGCCATTCGGCTTCAAATTCCTGTATGTGGGCACTGTCGCGAAGCATGACGTCGCAGAGGTGCGAAGTCGCAACAGTCGCGTGTATCTCTCCGGTGAAGCCTCCGGCGTAGAGCAGCGGCAGCATACCGGAATGGTCGATGTGGGCATGGGTGAGCAGCACGAAGTCGATATGTCCCGGCGCAACAGGCACCTGAACGTTCTCGAACATATCCTCGCCCTGCTGCATTCCGAAGTCAACGAGGAACCGCTTTCCGCAAGCCTCGATATATGTACAGCTTCCGGTGACCTCATGGGTCGCACCGATAAAAGTCATTTTCATAGAAACGCCTCCTGAAGTTTTATCTATACTGTAATTATACCATAAACTCAGCGGAAAGTCTACATTTTTTTGTTAACATTTCAGAAAATATAACACAGGTGACGCCGTCCTCGACTGCCATATTGTGTATGTAACATGAACCGTAGGGGCGGATATTATCCGCCCGCGGGTCAACGAACACATTGCCGGAAATAAATACAAACCGAAAGGGCGCACAATGTGCGCCCCTACAGAATAGTTCCGGCAATTTATTTGTAACCGTGGGACGTCGCGGACGCCGTCCCCTACGATAAAACAAGGACGTCCATTCGGACGCCATTCAGAGTGTTAAAAAACCTAAGAATTAGTCATGAAATTGCGGGCGAGCGGAACTCGCCCCTACACGAAACGATGGTATATAACTGAATTGTAGGGGCGCTTTCCGAGCGCCAGTGTTGCTGTACACGTTTAATTTGACTTTTTCGACAAGCTGAAGAGCGCCCATTCGGACGCCCTTCTTAGTTCTAAGCTCTTAGCTCTGTCATTTGAGGTCAGCCTTCTTGAATTGACTGATGCCGATAATGGGAAGCACCACGATATACGCAAGCGAAGCAAGCGGCATACCGTACATCTTGAAACTGCCCGGCAGCTTTAAGTCCGCCATACCGTCGATCACATCGCTCGCCTGCATATCGAGCAGAACACAGCTCATCAGCTTGATGAAATCAGCGTCCTTTACCAGGAAGATAGCAAGTCCGCCGAACATCGCAAGGAGACTATTGAAGATATAGGCTATGATAACGCCCGAAATACCGCGGACTATCATGCAGATGAACACGGTCATCGAGGCGTAGGCGAGTACCAGCAGGTAGCTCACGCCGATATAATACAGCGACCATTCGCTTGTGATGTCGCTTCCGCCGCCGAGGAGAAGCGCTCCCGCACAGCCTCCGACCAGCATTGAAACGGTATGGTAGAACAGTGCCACGGCGTCAAAAATGATGAGGTGAGCGAGGTATATCCCCGTTCTTGTGTGACCGCAGATTATCTTGTTACGGACCGTATTCTGCGTAAAATCGCGGACGAGGAGCATTGCCGGAACTATCGCCATAAAAAGCGGCTGCATACTCAGCATGGTGAGGAGCATCTGCGGTGCTTCCTCATGCATTACTTCTGAGAATTTTTCCATAATGACGACCATGAGCGAAAGTGCTGCGATCGAGGCTGTGCAGACCCAGAATCTCAGTGAGTTTTTCACCTTAGCGAAGCCCTCTGAAAGAAGTCTTGTCATATTCCTGCACCTCCCACCATGTTGATGAAGAAGGTCTCAAGGCTTTCGTGGCTCTCGCTGAGCTTCCCGACCTCGCAGCCTTTTTCGTGGAGGGCAAGGACGAGCGGAGTTACCGTGAAATCGGAGTAGATCTCAGCCTCAGTACCGGAAATGACCTTGTAATCGGCATTCATGGCGTCGAGGACGCCGCTGAGGATACCGGTGTCACTTACGGTGATGCGCGTCATGTGACGGCAGGCGTGTTCGATCTCGTCAGCACTCATTTCCCTTAGAATGTGACCTTTTTCTATGAAGCCGTAATGCGTTGCGAGCTTGCTGAGCTCATCGAGGATATGGCTCGAAATGAGTATCGTCATGCCTCGCTCTTTGTTGAGCGAGGCGAGGAGGTTTCGTACCTCGATGATACCCTGCGGGTCGAGACCGTTGATAGGCTCGTCAAGTATGAGGAATTCCGGGTCGTTGACGAGCGAAAAGGCTATACCAAGCCTTTGACGCATACCGAGGGAGAAATTCTTCGCAAGCTTTTTGCCGGTATTTGAAAGTCCGACAAGCTTGAGAATGCCGTCAACGCAGGAAAAGTCCTTCCCGAGGACCCTGCACTGCTGCCGGATATTCTGCTCTGCGGTCATATCAAGGTAAATAGAAGGCGTCTCGACTACCGCGCCCATTCTGCTGCGGGCTTCGTGTATCTTGCGGTCGGTGCTTTTGACGCCTCTTATCTCGAAGCTGCCCTTTGTGGGGAAAGCCACACCGCTTAGAATGCGGATAAGGGTGGTCTTGCCGGCACCGTTCCGTCCGACAAAGCCGTATATCGCCCCCTTTGGAACGTGGATATCCACGCCGTCAAGGGCTTTGAACTTTTTGTAGTATTTGCAAAGTCCCTCTGTCTGAATGATGTATTCCATTGTTTTTCCCTTTATCATGTAGTTTGTTGATATTTTAACTATCAGTGGCTAATGAAAAGGCAGCCATGTCATAGACACGACTGCCTTGTTTACATTGTTAAATTGTCAAAGTCAATTATTCGTTGATCTTTGTAACAACGCCGGAACCAACTGTTCTGCCGCCCTCACGGATAGCGAAACGGAGTCCCTCTTCGATAGCGATAGGAGTGATGAGCTCAACGTCCATAGCAACGTTATCGCCAGGCATACACATTTCCTTGTCAGCAGGAAGAGTTACAACACCGGTAACGTCTGTTGTTCTGAAATAGAACTGAGGTCTGTAGTTGTTGAAGAAAGGAGTATGACGGCCGCCCTCTTCCTTCTTCAGAACGTAAACCTGACCGGAGAACTTGGTGTGGGGGTGAATTGAGCCGGGCTTGCAGAGAACCTGTCCACGCTCAACCTGGTCTCTTGTGATACCACGGAGAAGAGCACCAACGTTATCACCAGCCTCACAGAAGTCGAGAGTCTTTCTGAACATTTCAAGACCTGTAACAACTGTGTTGAGCTTCTCGTCAGAAAGACCAACGATCTCAACAGGCTCGTTTACGTTGAGCTTTCCACGCTCTACTCTACCTGTAACAACGGTACCACGGCCAGAAATAGTCATAGTATCCTCGATAGGCATAAGGAAGGGCTTAGCATCGTCTCTCTCAGGGCTGGGGATGTACTCGTCAACAGCATCCATGAGGTCGAGGATCGGCTTGTAAGCGGGATCGCTGAGATCATCGGGAGCGTTAAGAGCAGCAAGAGCAGAACCCTTGATGATAGGTGTTTCATCGCCAGGGAAATCGTAGCTGGTGAGAAGGTCACGAATGTCCATCTCAACGAGCTCGAGGAGCTCCTCATCGTCAACCTGGTCAGCCTTGTTCATGAATACAACGATTGCAGGAACGCCAACCTGACGAGCGAGAAGGATGTGCTCTCTTGTCTGAGCCATAGGACCGTCAGAAGCAGCAACAACGAGGATAGCACCGTCCATCTGAGCAGCACCGGTGATCATGTTCTTAACGTAGTCAGCGTGACCAGGGCAGTCAACGTGAGCATAGTGACGCTTATCTGTCTCGTACTCAACGTGAGCTGTGTTGATCGTGATACCACGCTCTCTCTCCTCGGGAGCCTTATCGATCATGTCGTAAGCCTCATACTTAGCCTGACCCTTCAGAGCGAGAGTCTTTGTGATAGCAGCTGTAAGAGTGGTCTTACCGTGGTCAACGTGTCCGATAGTACCAATGTTTACATGGGGTTTGGTTCTTTCAAATTTAGCCTTAGCCATTGGAAAATTCCTCCTTAAATAAAGAATTCAGAAATCTGTAAATATATTATACCACATTGCTGCGGCAAATTCAAGTGTTTTGGAGAAAAAATATTCTCCAAAGCACATGATTTTAAAATTCAGCGTACTTACGCCTTAAAGCAGGGCTCAGTTCTTGGCTCTGTTAGCCATGATCTTCTCAGCGATGCTCTTCGGAACTTCCTCATAGCTGTGGGGTTCCATAGTGTACTGACCACGGCCCTGAGTGTTGGAACGGAGGTCGCTGGTGTAGCCGAACATTTCAGAGAGCGGAACGAGAGCATCGACCTGGATAGAACCGGATCTTGCCTCCTGACCCTGTATCTGACCGCGGCGTGAGCTGAGGTCACCGATAACAGTACCGAGGTAATCATCGGGAACGATAACTGCAACCTTCATAACTGGCTCCATGAGAACGGCATTAGCCTGCTTGAGAGCCTCCTTGAAGGCGATAGAGCCGGCGATCTTGAATGCCATTTCTGAGGAGTCTACCTCGTGGTAAGAACCGTCGTAGAGCTCGACCTTAACGTCAACTACTTCATAGCCTGCGAGGATACCGGACTTCATAGCGCCCTGGATACCTGCGTCAACAGCAGGGATATACTCCTTCGGGATAGAGCCGCCGACAACGGCGTTCTTGAACTCGTAGCCCTTACCGGACTCGTTAGGCTCAACACGGATCTTAACGTGGCCGTACTGACCGGAACCACCGGACTGCTTCTTGTACTTGTAGTCGATATCTGCCTTGCCCTTGATAGTTTCCTTGTAAGCAACCTGAGGTGCGCCTACATTAGCCTCTACCTTGAACTCACGGAGGAGACGGTCAACGATGATATCGAGGTGGAGCTCACCCATACCGGCGATGATAGTCTGACCTGTTTCCTCATCGGTCCATGTCTTGAATGTAGGATCCTCCTCAGCAAGCTTTGCGAGAGCGATACCCATCTTCTCCTGACCAGCCTTTGTCTTGGGCTCGATAGCGAGCTGGATAACAGGCTCCGGGAATTCCATGGATTCGAGGATTATCGGGTGCTTTTCATCACAGAGAGTGTCACCTGTGGTAGTATTCTTGAGACCTACAGCAGCGGCGATATCGCCGGAGTAAACAGTTGTGAGGTCCTTTCTGTGGTTAGCGTGCATCTGAACGATACGGCCGAAACGCTCCTTAGTGTCCTTTGTTGCATTGAGAACGGTATCGCCCTGGTTTACAACACCGGAATATACACGGAAGAAAGCAAGCTTACCAACGAACGGGTCAGTTGCGATCTTGAATGCGAGAGCTGAGAACGGCTCTGAATCGGAAGAAGGTCTCTCCTCCTCCTGCTCTGTATCGGGATTTACGCCCTTGATAGCGGGAACATCGAGCGGTGAAGGCATATAGTCGATGATAGCATCGAGGAGCTTCTGAACGCCCTTGTTCTTATAGGAAGTACCGCAGCATACAGGTACCATGTGGTTAGCGATAGTAGCCTTTCTGATGCAGGTCTTGATCTCTTCCTGAGAGAGCTCACCCTCCTCGAAGTATTTCTCCATGAGGGCTTCGTCCTGCTCGGCAACGTGCTCGACCATTTCGTCGTGGTACTTCTGAGCGAGTTCCTTCATATCCTCGGGGATATCCTCAACCTTGATATCTGTACCGAGGTCGTTTGTATAAATGTAAGCCTTCATCTCAACGAGGTCGATAAGGCCCTTGAATTCGTCCTCAGCACCGATAGGAAGCTGGATCGGAACGGCATTACACTTGAGTCTGTCCTTCATCATGTCGATAACATGATAGAAGTCGGCACCCATAATGTCCATCTTATTAACATAAGCCATACGGGGTACCTTGTAGTTATCAGCCTGACGCCAAACTGTCTCGGACTGGGGCTCAACGCCGCCCTTAGCACAGAGAACTGTTACTGAGCCGTCGAGTACACGGAGTGAACGCTCAACCTCAACAGTAAAGTCAACGTGGCCGGGGGTATCAATGATGTTGAGTCTGTGGCCAGCCCAGTAGCAGGTGGTAGCAGCGGAAGTGATAGTGATACCTCTCTCCTGCTCCTGCTCCATCCAGTCCATAGTAGCGGAACCCTCATGAGTCTCACCGATCTTGTGGTTTACACCGGTGTAGAAAAGGATACGCTCTGTGGTAGTGGTCTTGCCAGCGTCGATATGCGCCATGATACCGATATTTCTTGTATTTTCAAGCGAGCAATCTCTTGCCATAATTGTCCTCCTTTGTTAAGACGATTACCAACGGTAGTGAGCAAACGCCTTGTTTGCCTCTGCCATCTTGTGTGTATCGTCACGCTTCTTGCAGGCACCGCCTGTGCCGTTAAGTGCGTCGAGGATCTCTCCGGCAAGTCTTTCCTTCATTGTCTTCTCGTTTCTCTCTCTGGAATACTTTGTGATCCAGCGGAGACCGAGTGTCTGGCGTCTCTCAGGTCTAACCTCCATAGGTACCTGATATGTGGCACCGCCGAGACGGCGAGCCTTTACCTCGAGCTCAGGCATGATATTCTCCATAGCCTGTTCAAACACCTCGAGAGCGTCCTTGCCTGTTTTTTCAGCTACGATCTCGAAAGCATCGTAGACGATCTTCTGTGCAACACCCTTCTTACCATCAAGCATAATGTTGTTGATAAGGCGTGTTACGAGCTTTGAATTGTATACAGGATCCTGTAATACATCACGCTTTGCGATATTACCTCTTCTTGGCATTTCGCTTCCCT
>Ga0310691_10008837_pt1 | contig 10302 bp, 9 predicted proteins | sample 176DNAGHGlowgp2_FD_203887 | JGI IMG/M metagenome (GOLD analysis project Ga0310691, IMG submission 203887) | Sheep rumen microbial communities from Palmerston North, Manawatu-Wanganui, New Zealand - 1766 DNA GHGlow gp2 (v2) (version 2) | ecosystem: Host-associated > Mammals > Digestive system >...
CAGTGAATGCTTCATTTACATCGTCGGTTTTTGTAGTTTTTTGTCGCATTTTTCAATAGGGGTTTAGAACCTGAATGATACTACAAAACAGGTGCTTCGTTCAGCCAAATACCGACAAAGAATGACCCTCCTGTATAATGGCGAATGCCAGATCAGTGTCATTTTATGACCGCAAATGAACACTCAAAACGCATTCTCGGCTCCAACGGTTATTATCTCCCTATAATATATTGTCTGATTTCGCAATCGAAAAGCAATATAAATTTATTGAAAAACAATAAAATCTTATTGCAAAACGGAAACGAGTGCTTTATAATTGCCCTATTGAACTTGCAATGGGGGTAGTCTTATATGAGAAATATCAAGGTTCTTGCCGTAATACTTACAGGAGCATTAGCAGTTTCAGGATGCAGTCTGGGAGTTAATAACAAAGAGTTATATGCTCTGCCGGATGCTCCCGTGTCCTATGAACAAAGGTACGAAGGTGACGACACACTTATAACAGTTGGCGGGAGAGATTATTCTTTGTTCGGAACGGTTAAGGATAAGTTCGATCCGGAGTCTATAAGAGAGTGTCTGGGATATGTGGATGGGGATGAGAATACACGTCTTTATACCCTTAGCGACGATCCTTATGACAGCTACATAATGGTCAGGAATGTGAACGGCATGATGGAACAGCCCTTATTCTACAGGGCAACAGATACCAGATGTCAGGATATATACACACCGTCTTATATCATGTCCGGAGGATATGAAGAATGGGAGTCTTCCGGTCTGCATTATGAGATGAGCACCAGCATCTTAAATGTTACATGCAATGCGGGTGATGTCATGCATATCTACTACGATTACAAGATAAACGGCGAGGATGCCGGATGCGGCTATACCGGTTATGCATCTCACGATGAGATAGAGACCGGGGATATCTTTTCTGTCGAGATAAACGAATGGAATCTTAACGGCAAAGCAGAGGATGATGAGGTCTTCGATATCTCAATGACATTCAGCGTAGAGACTACAGACGGGCAGATGCACGAGGTAGAGGGCAGTTTCGACGGCAAGCTGATGCTGGGAGCAACAGTAAACAGATTGGAGATCACTTCCGAAGGAGACAGGTATATCCTTGTAGTAGAGTGATTATCCGGTCAAACACTGATAAAATATGCATATGAGCATAAGAGATCAGTTGTTTGGATATATCGAAGATAAGTACAAGGCAAGGCCTGAATATCTGTGGCGCAGGTTCCCCGGGTATGCGGTCTTCCGTCACGCGGATAACAACAAGTGGTTTGCTGCCTCAATGGATATAAGTGCTGATAAGCTCGGAATAGACAGCAGCAAGAATGTAGATATCCTGAATATCAAGGTGGCAGATCCCGTCCTTGCAGATCTGCTCCTTCAGCAGCCCGGATTTTTCAGGGGATATCATATGAGTAAAGGCAGCTGGATCTCGGTCCTGCTTGACGGCACAGTTCCTCTGTCTGATATTAAAGGCCTTGTTGAAGCAAGCTATAATGCTACCGCCTCAAGGCAGAAGAAACAGCAAAACAGGCCACCCAGGGAATGGATCATTCCGGCAAATCCCAGGTACTACGATATCGAGGCTGCATTTAAGGGCAGTAAGGAGATCAATTGGAAGCAGGGTGCAGGCATCAAGACCGGCGACACGGTCTATGTCTATGTGGCTGCCCCGGTATCTGCTATTCTCTATAAATGCAAGGTAACAGGAACTGATATACCCTATAGATACGATGACGGCAATGTGCACATGAGTGCCCTCATGAAGATAAAGCTCCTAAAGAGCTATAACAGGGATAAGTTTACTTTTGATATACTTGGGAGCGAATATGGGATATATGCCATAAGAGGACCGAGAGGCGTCCCGAGGAGTCTTAGCGAAGCGCTTAATAAAGGAAGAACATGAACATAAACGATATAGCAGACAAACTTATAAGAGAGCATTCTCTTAATATAGATGAATATGAATATCTCATAACTAACAGGAATGAGGAGATAACAGAGCGCCTTAGGAACGAAGCCGTAGCCTTAAGACAGAAGGTCTATGGCAGGAGCGTATTCGTAAGGGGCCTTATCGAGATAAGCAGCTACTGCCGTAACGATTGCCTCTATTGCGGTATCCGCAGGAGCAATTCCAAGGCACAAAGATACAGACTCACCGAAGAAGAGATATTGTCATGCTGTGACGAAGGATATAGCTTAGGATACAGGACCTTTGTGCTCCAGGGCGGAGAGGATGCCTACTATACTGACGATCTGTTATCGGATCTTATCACTAAGATCAAGTCCGGATATCCTGACTGCGCTGTAACCCTGTCTTTGGGAGAGCGAAGCTATGAGAGCTATAAGAGGCTCTATGACAGTGGAGCAGACAGATATCTGCTGAGACATGAGACGGCAAACAGGGAGCACTATGCAAAGCTCCACCCCCAGTCCCAGTCCTTCGATAACCGTATGGAATGTCTTAGGAATCTCAAGGAGATCGGATATCAGGTTGGCTGCGGTTTTATGGTTGGCTCTCCTTATCAGACAGACAGGATACTGGCTGAAGACCTTAGATTTATAGAAGGATTCAGGCCGGCCATGTGCGGGATCGGCCCCTTTATCACTCACCGGGATACGCCCTTCAGAGATGAGGCAAACGGCAGCGCTGAGCTTACTTTATTTCTTCTTTCGGTAATAAGGATCATGCTTCCCAATGTGCTCCTTCCGGCCACTACCGCTCTGGGAACCGCTGATGCCATCGGAAGAGAGAAGGGCATATTGGCAGGTGCCAATGTCGTAATGCCTAATCTGTCTCCTTCCGAAGTAAGGAAGAAATATCTGCTCTACGATAACAAGATCTGCACGGGAGAAGAGAGTGCCCAGTGCCGGAGCTGCCTTAGTGGAAGGATGCGATCCATCGGATATGAGGTAGTAACTGATAGAGGCGACGTAAGAAATATGGACTGACCTAAATAAAGGCTCCGCTTGGGAGCCTTTATTCATGTTATTTTATGCGGATATCAGTCCCGGCAGATATGTCGATACAAAAAGCCCGATGCCTGCTATATAGAACAGCCACATATAAGGACTTGTAAGTATTATCTTGGCCTGTTCCTTGAAGCTTAATTCGCCTTCCTGCCTGTTGATCTTAAACTGTCGCTTTACCAGGGATACTATCGCAATGATCAAGCCTATCAAAGCGATAACACCGAGGAAGATCATCCAGATTGCATATATGCCTACCTTGGTGAGGGCCTCTGTATCCCCCATTATCTCATTTATATTCGAGGCATATTTGCTTATCGCTTCTGTATAGCCAGTTGCGAGTGTTGCTGTGATGACCGAAGATGTGAGGTTCATCAGCATGTGCAGGATGATGGTATATATGACCTTACCTGTTCTTAAGTATATGTAAGCCCAGAAGAATCCCAGAAGCGTAGCGAAGAAGAATTGGGAGAAGTTACCATGGAACAGACCGAACATCAGACCTGAGAGCAGGATCGCCGTAAACTCTCCATACTTTCTGGTGCGGTCAACAAGGATCTTTCTGAAGATAAGTTCTTCTACAATAGGAGCAATGATACCTATAACAAGAGCTCTCACAAATATATTACCTGACATCAGATTTGCCATCCCGTCAAGTGCGGGTGAACCGCTGAAGAGCAGATGAAAGTAGGTTCCGATGATGGTGCCTATAAATACCAGTGCTGCTGAGATAAAGACATATTTGATAAACTTTCCTATGCTCAGTTTGTTTACAGAAGGAGCCTCCTTGGGAACTTTCCTAATGACGAGATAAAGAGAGGCGAAGCCGATGACATCAACAGACATCACGATCATGAGCAAGGTTACAAGGACGACATACCCTGCCTCAAGACTCTGAAGATATTGCTTAGACATGAGAATTGCCACCGACTGAACAGTAGTTGTGACAGTTGCAAAGAAAGCATATGCGGGGCCTACTGCCTGAAGCCTTCCGGCAAGATCTTTCTCGGCAGGAGCTTTCCTTAAGATCAGGAACAATACGAGCAGAGTAAGTGCGCAGATCACGATAATGGCGATATTTGCCGAAGCAGGGAAGATCACGGTCTTAAGAATGGACAGCTCGCAGCTGAAAAAGAATAGTGACCTGGGGGAGATAGCACCTAAGTTGCTTTCGGCAACCGCGCTGTCTATTTCTTCTGCTGTCATGTCGGGTGCATTGTCTGCAAAGAAACTTCGCATCTCATCTTCATTTGCCATGAAGATGAATTCTGCAGTGTAACTGCCCTCATCAAGGTGCATCGTTAGCTCCTCTGAGGCTGAGTGCCCTGTTGATTGACACAGGACATTCCCTTTAGAGTCCTTGATAACTATGCCTGTTATATGAGACGGTTCAGGTACCGACCAGGAATATCTGAAGGTATAATCTCCGTCCTTGACCTCTCCTAAGTCCATAACGAGGGGGTCAGTCTGACAGACGCCGTTTTTGACCTCAACTTCAGAGGTCATTTTCTGGTAATAGATCTCTGACAGGAAACCGTTGGATGATATGACTAATGCTGTCCCGATAAATGTAGCGATTACAAGTACTATAGCTGCAATGAGCAGCACCTTTTTTGTTCCGTTCATAATGATTATCCCCTTTATTTTTGCCCGATTGGTGTTATTCTATCTTGAAAAATTTACAAGGTCAATCAGGAGACAAATATGGAAAGACCCACATCTGTATCAAGAGACAAGATAATCGTCAGGGCAAGCATTATAGGCATAGTTGTAAATCTGCTGCTTGCAGCATTCAAGGCGGCTGTAGGTTTTATATCCGGATCCATCGCCATTGTGCTCGATGCCGTTAACAACACTTCAGATGCGGCGTCGTCCCTAATAACCATCATTGGCACAAAACTTGCGTCCAAACAGCCGGACAGAAAGCATCCTTACGGCCATGGCAGGGTCGAATACCTGAGCGCCATGATAATCTCAGCCATCGTTTTATATGCCGGTATTACATCTCTTATCGAGTCCATAAAGAAGATAATCACCCCCACAGAGCCGGATTATAAGGTGGCATCTATCGTTATCGTAAGTGTCGCGATAGTAGTCAAGCTCCTGCTGGGAACCTTTGTTAAGAGGACAGGAGATAAGGTCAATTCAGATTCTCTTGTGAACTCCGGCAAGGATGCTCTCCTTGATTCCATAATCTCAGCATCAACTCTTATCGCTGCAGTGATCTTCCTTATCTGGGGATTCTCGCTGGAAGCATGGCTCGCTGCGATGATCTCCTTAGTCATAATCAAGTCAGGCGTAGATATGCTCTGGGAGACAGTCTCGCAGCTTCTCGGGCAGAGGGCAGAGGCTGATCTTATCCGCAAGATCAAGAGCACTGTCACTTCATTCCCTGAAGTAAGCGGCGCTTACGACCTGGTCCTCAACAATTATGGTCCTGATACCTACAACGGATCTATTCATATCGAAGTAAGCGATCAGCTTACGGCCCCCAAGATCGATGAACTTACCAGAGCGATATCTGCCAAAGTCTACGAAGAGGAGGGGATAATACTTACTGCCATAGGCATCTATTCGATTGCTTCTGCAGACAGCGTTTCCGGAAGGATGCTTGCAAAGATCAAAGAGAGGGTCCTTCAGATAGACCACGTCATCCAGCTCCACGGTTTCTATGTAAATGAAGAAAAGAAGACCATAAGGTTTGACTGCGTTATCAGCTTCGATGCCAAAGACCGCAGGGAAGTCATAGACAAGATCTGCAGTGTGGTAACGGAGCTTTACCCGGAATATACTCCCGAGGTATTCCCCGATATAGATTTTAGTGATACTTAAGTCTTGATCCCGGCTATATCGTCCGGGCCAAAGCTTAAGGGGAGCAGGTCCTGCAGTTTATATACCTTGTAGTCAGTCTCGGATCTGGCCAATATCACGGTGAGATCACCGCCGGCAAATTCAGCAAGGACCTGTCTGCAGACTCCGCAGGGAGGGCAATACTTAAGGCTTCCTCCCGAAGGCGCACCGGCGATCGCTATTGCGTCGAAAAGCTTATACCCCTCGCTTACCGCCTTGGATACAGCGCATCTTTCCGCACAGATAGAAGGGCTGAAGGCGCTGTTTTCTATATTGCATCCTGTGAAGATATGTCCGTCGCTTGTAAGGACCGCCGCACCGACTCTGAAATTTGAATAGGGAGCATAGCTCCTGCTCCTCATGTCTATTGCTGCTTTGCAAAGCCTGGCATACTTATCCATAGCAAGCCTCCCCGATGATTTATATAGCTATAATAGCAGACGGACACTTCTTTTGCGTCAATTTAAAAGATAATTGATATGCTTATGTGCTATAATGTCGCCGTAACTTATCAAGGAGGAGATCATATGCCGTTGCCCAAGGATCCGAACATGCTCTTAAGCTATATCAATACACAGCTCAGAGATAACTATCAGGACCTTGACGAGCTGTGTTCCTCTATGGGTGTATCTGCCGGGGATATAACAGACTCTTTGGCAGGCATAGGGTACGTTTATGACAGCGGCTTAAACCGCTTTGTAATATCAAACTGATCGCAAAAGGAGAATTCAAAATGAAACGTAGACCTGTAGTACTTATGGTTCTTGACGGATTTGGTCTGTCTGACATTCACGAATATAACGCTGTCTATATGGCTAAGACACCTGTTATCGACAAGCTCGAGTCTAGCTGCCCCTTTGTTAAGGGTTATGCTTCAGGACTTGCAGTAGGACTCCCTGACGGCCAGATGGGCAACTCCGAGGTCGGTCACATGAACATCGGTTCAGGCAGGATCATCTACCAGGATCTTACACTCATCACAAAATATATAGAGGACGGTGTATTCTTCAAGAATGAGGAACTCCTTAAGGCTATTAATAACTGCAAGGATAATAATTCGGATCTTCATGTCTGGGGACTCCTGTCAGACGGCGGAGTTCACTCCCACATCACACATCTTTATGCGATCCTTGAGCTCTGCAAGAGAGAGGGATTTGACAGGGTATATGTTCACCCCTTCTTTGACGGACGTGATACACCTCCGGCATCAGGCAAGAGCTACCTTGAGAGCCTCGTAGCCAAGATGGCAGAGATCGGAGTAGGTAAAGTAGCATCCCTGTCCGGCCGTTACTATGCAATGGACAGAGACAACAACTGGGACCGTATCCAGCTCGCATACGATTCACTTGTTAAGGGTGAGGGCGTTAAGGCTACAGATCCCGTTCAGGCTATGCAGGATTCCTACGATAAGGAAGTTTACGATGAGTTCGTACTCCCTACAGTTATTACTGATGAGAATGGAAACCCTGTCAGTGTCGTTAAGCCTAACGATTCAGTTATCTTCTTTAACTTCCGCCCTGACAGAGCAAGAGAGATCACAAAGGCATTCTGCTACAGTGATGAGGATATTGCAGCAGCAGAGGGCGATGCTTCAGATTCAAAGTGCATCAAGAGCCTTGTTAGAGCAAACGGCTTCATGCCTCTTACATATGTATGCTTCAAGGATTATGAGGAGACTATCCCCAATAAGCTCGTAGCATTCAAGAAGGAAGAGATCGTAAATACTCTTGGAGAGTATCTTGCAAACAACGGATTAAAGCAGCTCAGGATCGCTGAGACCGAGAAGTATGCACACGTTACATTCTTCTTTAACGGCGGTATTGAAGAGCCTAACAAGGATGAGGACAGAACTCTGGTTCCTTCTCCTGCTGTTGCCACATACGATCTTAAGCCTGAGATGAGCGCTCCCGAAGTATCCGAGAAACTGGATGCCGCTATCTGTTCTGATAAGTACGATGTAATCATCATTAACTTCGCAAACCCTGACATGGTAGGACATACCGGTGTTCTCGAGGCAGCTATAAAGGCAGTTGAGAGAATCGATGCCTGTGTAGGCGGTGCAGTAGAAGCAGTCAAGAAGATGAACGGCGTTCTCTTCATATGTGCTGACCACGGTAATGCAGAGCAGATGCTCAACTACGAGACAAAGCAGCCTCATACAGCTCATACAACCAATCCGGTACCGTTTATCCTCTATAACTACGATCCGGAATACACATTAAGAGAGGGCGGCAGACTTTGCGATATCGCACCTACTCTCCTTGAGATCATGGGTCTGCCTCAGCCTGCTGAGATGACAGGTGAGTCACTCCTTATAAAGAAGCAGTAATAAGTGCTTGATCCGGGCCCGGTATGTTAATGCCGGGCCCTTTTCTGTGAATTGCAGCTAAAGTGGTATTATATAACCACAATGCACGGGAGAAAGCGTCAGGATAATGGCTCCACTATTCAGCATAACTATAACCTGTTATAACTATGCGCGGTTTATGCCGCGTTGTCTTGAAGCTATCAGGAGACAGAGTTTCAAAGACTACGAGGTAATACTCTGTGACGACTGTTCCACTGACGATACGGTGGAGGTCGTAACAAAGTTTATAGAAGACAACCCTGACATGAATATCACGCTCCTTGTAAACGAGGAGAATCTCGGAGTTCTGGGTACCCGCAACAGGCTTCTGAACAACGCTTCAGGCAAGTATATAATGTTCTGCGATTCTGACGACTGGATGGATGACAACTGTCTGGAAGTCCTCGCCGGATATACAGCAGACGATCCTGACAGGATCATAGCCCAGTTCAGGGATGTGGATCAGGACGGCAAGATAGTCCAGATACAGGATCTCCCCCAGGAACCTAACAAATGGATATGCGGTGTTCATCACGGTTCTGTTTACAAGAGACAGATCTTTATAGATCACGATATCAGATTTGAGAAGAAGTATCCGGATGATGTATATATCAATGTCCTTTTCCACAAGTATTGTGACAAGGTATGCTTTGTCCATGAGACGATATTTAACTGGTATGTGCACACAGATTCCCAGTCAAGGACACCTAAGGCTGACTCCCCCTGGATAGGTTCGAGCCTTCTTGAGTCTGCCTCCTCTTATATAGTTCCTGTTATGAACGAATTCCTGATAGGGGATAAGGCAAGCGAGAGGGACTATCTTGAGCTTATGTATATCAAGATATACTGCCTGTCCATATACAGTCTCCAGGGCCTGCCCTTCAAAGTCCTTATGAGTGAATACAAGAAGTGCCGGGCCATAATGGAGGAGAAAGATCCGGAGTATCTTTCGAACCGCTTCCTTAAGAGGTCATCTGTATCTCCTATGCGTAAATACGCCACAAGGATAGTGAGGATGACTGCTTTCTTTGAGAGGACGCATCTTATCAAGCCCGCTCTCCTGGGATATTTCTTCACATCCAAGATTCATTATTTCGATCTGTAGGTGACAAATGACAAGAGATAAGAAACTGTATATATCATCTATGCTGGTGCTTACCTTAGCTTTTGTGGGAGCACTTGTTAACGACAGGATCAAGAGCGGCGTTCTCTTCCATATAGATAATGCAGTATATTGTTTATTCTTTGTTGTCTTTTTGGCGGCAACTTATTTCTATAACAAGAGAGCACATGAGGTTTCGGTAGTAATAGAGATCCTTTGTCTGGAATTCTTTATGGCATCGTTCTATACCATGGAATTCTTATTTAACAGGAATCCGGACCGCGTCATATATGTTGGTGCCATTGCTTTCTTTGCGATGTGGTGCTCGTTCTTTTTGACCATTTTAAGGCACGGCAGAGAGGTTATCTCCACGATAGGAGACTTCCTTAAGACCTGTTTTACAAAGCATATACTCCTGGTCACAATACTTGTGATATATGCCGTGATGTTTACTGCCAATTATTCTGTTTGGTTCAGGGGAGATTCATTTACTTATTTCTCTTCGGCATCTCTTAATCTGAATGCCTGGGATTACACATTAAACACCATACATACCTTCATGATGGGAGGCCATGTTACTTTCAGCTACAGTGTTGTCCTCGATACATTTATGCTCCCTCTGACATTCTTTGGAGTAAGACCGGAGATCGCCTTTAGGATAACAAATCTGGTAATGTCAGAAGCTACGATCGCCATGTTCTATGCGATCCTTTGCGGTCTGTTCAAGAATCTCAGCGCCTTTGCAAGAGCTATGCTTACGGCAGCTTTTTCCTTCGCACCTCTGTTCTGGGGTATCTCCTATCTGGCAAGTTCAGACTTTGCATTGCTCTGTTTCTTTGCTCTGTTTATCTTTGCTTCACTCTATGAGCTCAAGATAATGAGACCCGTTGCCATGATCGCCCTGTGCTTTACAAAGGAGACTGCGATAATCCTGTCCTTTGGTTATTTTATAGGCGGACTTATCCATACCATGGCAAGCGCCAAGGAGATCAAACCCATATCCAGATTCTTA
>Ga0310691_10008839_pt1 | contig 10301 bp, 7 predicted proteins | sample 176DNAGHGlowgp2_FD_203887 | JGI IMG/M metagenome (GOLD analysis project Ga0310691, IMG submission 203887) | Sheep rumen microbial communities from Palmerston North, Manawatu-Wanganui, New Zealand - 1766 DNA GHGlow gp2 (v2) (version 2) | ecosystem: Host-associated > Mammals > Digestive system >...
AGGGGCGCTGCCCCTTGACCCCGCAAACTTTTGAAAAAGTTTGATCAAAACTTCAAAAATGATTCTTAATGAAGTTTCTCGACAGACTGAGGGCGAACCGCAGTCCGCCCTGTTTGTCATTTTCATTTCTCATCGTGTGAAGCATCCGTCAGCGGAATCAGCATGATCTTCTCAAGCTCTTCCCGCGGCAGGAACGGCGCGAGATCCTCCAGCGGCGGAGAGACCAGCGTCCCGTCCGGAAGTCTGCGCGCAGAGGGCTTCGCCTCAAAGCCTTGTTCAGTATCAAGGAAGATCTCGCAGATTGCCCTTCCTTCCGCTGCAAATACCTGCTCCAATACAGAATCAATCTCTGCATTGCAGTGAATCGCATAATAAGGGAAGCCGTATGCCTCTGCGATTTTCTGCATATCCGGGAAGGAAAGATCATGGGATTCCGGCCCGATTCCGACGCGGGAAAGGTGCCCGAACAGCCCGCGCTGTGTCAGGCGGATCGAATGATATCCGGCATTGTTCAGCAGCATGATCTTGATCGGGAGCCGATGCTGCACAATGGTTTGCAGTTCCTGCAAATTCATCTGAATACTGCCGTCTCCGGTAATACAGATCAGCATTTTGCTGTCGTTTGCAAGGCAGGCGCCGATTGCGGCGGGAAGGTCATATCCCATGCTGGCAGAACCGCAGTTGATAATATACCGTACACCTTCTCCGACCTTCAATGCATTCGACGGTGCATTGCAGGCGGTGCCGTTGCCGGAGACTACCGGTGTGTACGGCGGAATATGATTGCTCAGCCTGTCAATAAAGCAGTAGGGGTTGGCAGGGCCGTCCGGCTGGCAGTGCCGCGCTTCGTCAACCACGGGATAGCGCCGCTTCCAGTCGGCAATATGCGCTGCCCATTCCGGTTTTGCAGGGCGCTTTTCCGGCACAAGCGGCAGAAGTGCGCGGATGAATGCATCCGATCTTGCACGAACCGGCAATTCGATATGCACAACCGGCTTTCCGAGCTCCAGCGGATCTTCATGCACCATGACAACGAACGCTGCCCGCGCCCATGTTTCCGTTGCATAACTGACCTGACGGATGCCGAGGCGGTTGCCGAGCGTCAGAAGAAAATCGCAGTTCTGAACCGCCCAGTTTCCGAAGCGGTTGCCGACATCGCCGGCGCGTCCGGCATAGAGCGGGTGCGACTCCGGAAGCAGATCAATGCTGTCGAAGGTCGTGACAACCGGAATGTTCAGCCGGTCAACGAGCTTCAGAAAACCGTCATACGCGCCGCAGGTACGGATCTCAATGCCCGCATACAGCACGGGGCGCTCTGCCTGTTCCAGCTTTTCGAGGATGAGCCGGAGTGTCTTCTCAGAAACCGGTGCAGGCTCGGTATTCTTCATTTCATCCGGGTCAAAGCGGATCAGCGTATCCGTGTCGATATCGGCATTCTGCACATTTTGCGGGATATCCAGCCAGACGGGGCCGGGTCTGCCGTGCTGCGCGAGCCAGAGTGCTTTATCCACATGATACCGGATCATCTGCGGCATTGTGACCATTTCGGCGTATTTCGTCATCGGCTTTACCGCATTCACGATGTCGAATTCCTGGTCGCCGAAAATCCGCATCGGCAGCCCTGTGCTGCGGACGGTTGCAGAGTATTTCACCTGTCCGGAGATCACCAGCATCGGAATACTGTCGAGCCAGGCGCCGAGTACGCCGGTCAGGGTATTCGTGCCGCCGGGACCGGTTGTGCAGCAAACCAGCGGGAGCCGGTTGCTCATGCGGTAAAAGCCTTCGGCGCCGATTGCGGCAGCCTGCTCATGCTGCACATAAATGTTGTGCATTCCTTCCGCATGACCGAAGGATGCATTCAGGTACATTGCGCCGCCGCCGGTAACAGTGAAATTCGTTGTGATGCCGTTTGCGACAAGATAGTCTGCAAGATAATCGGATAGCTTCTGTTTCATGATGATACTCCCCTGTGTTGATGTTTCGGATCTGATATCAGTATAGCACATATTCCAAAAAAATTCAATGGCAGAATCAAAAAAGGGAACGGCTTTGTGCAGTGTTGCCTCAGGTTGCCGGCATTGCGCAGAGTCTCCCTTTTTTTGCGGTCTGCGTCCGGTAAAATTGCGCAAAAAATTCATAATTCAGCATAGAAAAAACACTTTACAAACAGCAGCAGATGTGCTATACTAAAATATAATAGGGGGGAATCATTCCGAATACAGCAGACAGAAACCGTATGATTGGAGGTTGAAAATCATGAAGAAAACAAAGCTCGCAGCAGTTCTTGCCGCAGCCGCCGTAATTCCGTTTTCCGGCGCGGTACCGGAGGCTGTCATCCCGCAGACCGCCCATGCCGAAGATGCCCCCGGCTGGAAGGTCGCGCTTCCCGACTGGATTCCGCAAAGCTACGAAGCCGCACTGGAATTCCGCAATACGCACGGCGCGGTGCAGATTCAGGACGGACTGGTATGCATGCTGTTCTCCGAGTATCCGGAGCGCCATGCATCGGAGGAGGAACAGAACCCGGAGCGCTATGCCATCAAAATGACAGAGGGCGTCATGCAGGAACTCTCCCGCGTCAAGTATTCCGCAGAGGGAGAATTTGATTTTGTGGTTTCAGTCTTTCAGCCGATTAAGAAGGGTGATTTTGAAATCGCGCTGGTGGACACATGGCTGAAGTCCGGCTCGCTCGATCTGGGCTATCAGAAAGCGGATGCATATTATACCTTTTCCGTAGATGCCGCGCTGAATGTGACCGAGACCGATATTTACGGCTGGCTGCCGGACTGCGATGAAGAATACCGCAGCATCGCATCCCGGAACGGCGGTGTCTTCGTCCGGGATAACTATGTTCTGTTCTGCCTGACATATTCTGCCGGAACAGCCTATGACTGGCAGGAGCATGACCGCGGAACCGAATGCTTTGAGCTGGCGGCAGTCAGCAACTGCACCCGCGTTTACGATCAGCCGGTCAGCGGCGGTGCCGTCAATACAATCTATGTATACAAGGCGGTCAAGGACGGCTATGACAAGATTTCCTATGATTTCAGCGCAGCCTACACGACGGGCAAGGTAGAAGAAACCAGAACGGCTGACTGTGTGGTATTTGACGATGCACAGGCGGTTCTGCTTTCGGGCAATATGCGCGTGACGCTCGAAGATGCCGCATCCGGAAATGTAATCCCGTTTGCCGGTGATACGGTACCGTATATCTGGACAAATGTCACCTATCAATCCGAAGAAGGGCCGATGCAGACAGGTCCTATATACGAACTGGAGAACAATCCTGCCGTTCTCGATGATACAGCGCGGTTTTTCGGCGCAGACAGCTTTTCCTTCGGATTGGAGGATAACAGCCTGCCGGAAGGCTATGTGCTCCCGGAGGCAGACGGGCATAACTGCGGATATCTCGGCGGAACCGTGATGCCGGAGGATTACATGACCGTCACCCGCTTTGAAAACGGTGCGGCGGATGTCGTATTCCGGCTGAAGAAAGCGGCGCAGTCCGATCTGGAGCCGAATCAGACAAGAATCACGCTCTATGACAGGGATACCGGCGAGCTGATTCCGAGCAGTCTGCTGAAAAACCATATGTGGAGCTTCGGCACGGATATCCGGGTCAAGAATCCGAACAATCCCGATGAATGGAGCTATACCGGACCGATCGTGATCGTCGAATCGAACCCGTATGTGTTCACGAACGATCTGGCGGGGCTTTATAAAAGCGCGGATGTGTTCCGTTTTATCTCCGAGGATCAGCCGGAGGCAACGCTCTATGACAACGGCTCGCTCGATCTCGTATTCCGGACTAAGATCAGGCTGACCGGCAATATCAACGGCGACGGGAAATTTGACGCCGGCGATGCGGAAACTCTGCAAAAATGGCTGCTCGGCGACTCTGAGGTCAGGATCTATGACTGGGGAGAGGGCGATTATGATTTTGACGATCAGCTCACTGCCAGAGACCTCACACTGATGAAGCGGACACTTGCAAAGAATGCCGTGACGCCCGCTGCGGTCGAGGTCACGGAATCCGGCGGAGTTGCCGGTGTATTCACCGTCAGAAAGGTCTATGAGTCAGGCGGCGGGTATTACTTCTCGTCTCAGTACGGTGCGGATCCTGCGACCGCAAAGACGACGGTCACCGCAATCACCGGAGAGCTGTACCGTGAAATTATGGCACTTGACTTTGACAGCTATCTCAATGCGCCGGAGGACGAATCCTCTGAGATTATCTATGACGGGTTTCAGTATCACACCGTCATTACCTACGGAGACGGTTCGCAGAAAACCACCGACCGGACAATCGGCGAACTGAATCATCTGCTGAGAGCCGCAGAGAAAGCATCATAAACAGGCTGAACGGGGCGGGGGCATGACCCTGCCCCGTTCCCTGCGGAATACACCGGAAAGGAAGCTGCATGAAACGGTCACTGAAAAGAAAACGCAGATGGGAACAGATGCAAAAAGAGCAGAAAAAGCACGGCAGGGTGAAGCTCGTGCTGGCTGTGATAACATACTGCTTTGCGCTGCTGTTCGCCGGGCTGACGTATTATTACGGAAAGGACTATTATCATAAGAAAAAGCACTGTACGGCTGTGACATACGGAAACAATATCTATTATCAGGTCAATGAGGACGGAAGCAGGAATACTCCGAAGAAAAACCGCGCAATCTTTCATGTGCCTGCGGACGGTGAACACGGATCATGGGATATTTTTGCGGACGGCACATATTATGCGAAAAAGGAAAGTGTGCGGGTGTATTTCGATCCGGACGAAACCAGTGTTTATTACCTGGAAGGCGAGCTCCGCGAAATGCCGGTTGTCATTGCCTTCTTTGCAGCGGCTGCGGTCGGAATGCACAGCGTCGGGGTGCTGATAATCCGAAATTTTCTAAAAACAAGAAAGCTGCCGGATCCGGGAATGTGAATCGGGATTCCGGCAGCTTCTTTGCCTTGCTTTTTTTGCAGAAATATGGTATGATAAAAGCAGGCTTTTGAAAGGAACGGAAATATATGTATGAATTGCTGAAAACTGAGAATACCGCCCGCAGGGGTGTGTTCCGTACAGTTCACGGAGACTTTCAGACACCGTGCTTTATGAATGTCGCAACGGCAGGTGCAATCAAGGGCGCACTCTCTGCACGCGATCTTGAGACGCTGCACTGTCAGGTGATGCTGTGCAATACCTATCACCTCCATGTCCGTCCCGGCGATGAAATCGTCCGGACAATGGGCGGCTTGCAGGGCTTTACCGGCTGGCGCGGGCCGACACTGACCGACAGCGGCGGATTTCAGGTTTTCTCGCTTGCAAAGCTGCGGAAGATCAAGGAGGAGGGTGTTACCTTTCAGTCGCATATCGACGGCAAACGCATTTTTATGGGGCCCGAGGAGAGTATGCAGATTCAGTCGCATCTCGGCTCAACCATTGCAATGGCGTTCGATGAATGCGTCGAGAATCCCGCGCCTTACAAATACGCCGAGCAGAGCTGTCAGCGTACAACACGCTGGCTCAAACGCTGCAAAACCGAAATGGCAAGGCTGAATGCGCTGCCGGATACCGTCAACCCGCATCAGCTCCTGTTCGGCATCAATCAGGGCTGCACCTTTGCCGATCTGCGCGTGCAGCATATGCAGGAGATCGCTGCGCTCGACCTCGACGGCTATGCAATCGGCGGGCTTGCAGTCGGCGAACCGACCGAGGTGATGTATGACATCATCGAGCACGTTGAGCCGCATATGCCAAAGCACAAGATCCGCTATCTGATGGGCGTCGGCACACCGCAGAATATTGTCGAGGGCGTCGCACGCGGCATCGACCTGTTCGACTGCGTGATGCCGAGCCGCAATGCGCGGCACGCAACCGTCTTCACGATGCAGGGCATTATGCACCTGACAAACAAGTGCTTTGAGACCGACCCGAGACCGATCGAGGAGGGCTGCCAGTGCCCGACCTGCCGGAATTTCTCCCGCGCCTATATCCGGCATCTTTTCAAGGCGGGAGAGCAGCTCGGCGGCAGACTTGCCGTTCAGCATAATCTCTGGTTCTATAATCATCTGACAGAGCAGATCCGTGAGGCGCTCGACGAAGGACGGTTCGCGGAATTCCGCGCCGCCCATTCCGACCGGCTCGGTATGCTCTATTCCGGCTCCCCGTCCGCGTGAACCCGCTGGGCAGATGTACTTTCAGCGATGGGCAGAGCCCCATTTCCAATCCGCCGGAGGCACATTTACCCCAACGGGTTCGCGGGGGCGGAGGGCGGAACAGCTTACACAGTGAGGTGAGGATATGTATTATTGCTGCGGGATAACCGAAAAGGGGCTTCCCCCGCACAACGAAGACGCGATGCTGCTGCATCACACGGTCATGACGGACGGCGACCGGCAGATCGGCATAGAGGAGCCGTTTCTGGCTGCGGTCTGTGACGGCGTCTCCGGCGAGCAGGCAGGCGAGCTTGCCTCGCAGAGCTGCCTCAATATGCTTTCAGAGGTGCAGTATACCAAAACCGTCAATCTGAAGCGGCAGATTCTGGAGATTCACGGCAAAATTACCGCATACAGCAAGCTGCTGGAGAGTACCGCGAATATGCAGACAACCCTCTGCGGCATTGCCATTGACGAAGCGCACGGGCTGCACTGCTTCAATGTCGGCGACTCGCGGCTGTACCGTTACCGCAACGGTACGCTGGAACAGATCAGCCGCGACCAGACGCTTGTGCAGATGCTCTATGACGAGGGCACAATCACGAGCGAGCAGAAAATGGTACACACGCACCGGCATATTGTGCTGCCGGTCATCGGCAATCTTGATGCCGAACCGAAGCCGGAGGTTGTCGTGTATCCGGACGGAATGCGGCTCGGGGATGTGATGCTGCTCTGCACGGACGGGCTGACCGACTATGTCTCGACCTATGAGGCGGAGGAGATTCTCGCCGCCCCGCGCCCGCTGCCGCAGCGTCTGCAATCGCTTGTGCAGACGGCACTGCGGAACGGCGGCAAGGATAATATCACGATGATTGCCGTGCAGCGGTATCCGGATGAGATTCCGATTCCCGGCATCAAGATCCGGTATGAGCGCGAACCGCTTGCCTGAGCGTGAAAAACATCAGAAAGGACAGAAAATATGAACATCAAACGAATTGCCGCTGGGCTTTGTGCGGCAGGGCTGATGCTGACGGAAATACTGCCGCTGATGCCGGCATCGGCTGAGGGAAGAACCTTTACCGTGGGCTTTGATGCGGAATTCCCGCCCTACGGCTATCAGGATGAGAGCGGCGAATATGTCGGCTTTGACCTCTCGCTCGCCGAGGAGGTCTGCAAGCGGCGCGGCTGGACGCTCAAAAAGCAGCCGATTGACTGGGATTCCAAGGATATGGAGCTCGAATCCGGGCAGATTGACTGCATCTGGAACGGCTTTACCATCAACGGGCGCGAGGATAAGTACACATGGTCGGAGCCGTATGTCGATAACTCGCAGGTCGTGATCGTCCGGAGCGATTCCGGCGTGCAGGCGCTTTCCGATCTTGCGGGAAAGGTTGTCGCGGTACAGGCAGACAGCTCTGCGCTTGCCGCATTTACCGGCGAGGATGCCGAGCAGGCAAATCTCGACCTTGCTGCGAGCTTCTCCGATTTGCAGCAGGTCGGCGATTATAACAGCGCCTTCCTGAACCTCGAAAGCGGCGCCGTCGATGCAATCTGCATGGATGTCGGCGTGGCGAATTATGAGATCGCAGCACGCGGCAATGACTTCCGGATGCTCGAACAGCCGGTTTCCTCGGAAAAATACGGCGTCGGCTTTCTGCTCGGCAATACTGCACTGCGCGATGAAGTGCAGGAGACGCTCTATGATATGGTGCGCGACGGTGCATTCGCGAAAACTGCTGAGGACTGGGGTCTGACGAGCAGCGTGTGCCTGAAAGCGCCGGAGCAGTCCGCTGCGGTCAATGACCGCAAGACCCTGACCGTCGGCTTTGACGCAGAATTCCCGCCCTACGGCTATCAGGATGAGAGCGGCGAATATGTCGGCTTTGACCTCTCGCTCGCCGAGGAGGTCTGCAAGCGGCGCGGCTGGACGCTCAAAAAGCAGCCGATTGACTGGGATTCCAAGGACATGGAGCTCGAATCCGGACAGATTGACTGCATCTGGAACGGCTTTACCATCAACGGGCGCGAGGACAAATATACATGGTCGCAGCCGTATGTCGATAATTCGCAGGTTGTGATCGTCCGCAGCGATTCCGATATCAAGGTGCTGGCGGATCTTGCGGGAAAGGTTGTCGCGGTGCAGGCAGACAGCTCCGCGCTTGCCGCATTTACCGGAGAAGATGCAGAGCAGGCAAATCTCGACCTTGCCGCGAGCTTCTCCGATTTGCAGCAGGTCGGCGATTATAACAGCGCCTTCCTGAATCTCGAAAGCGGCGCCGTCGATGCGATCTGCATGGATATCGGCGTGGCGAATTACGAGATTGCAGCACGCGGCAATGACTTCCGGATGCTGGACGAACACGTTTCCTCGGAGGAATACGGCATCGGCTTTCTGCTCGGCAATACCGATCTGCGCGATGCGGTGCAGGAGACGCTGCTTGAAATGCTCGATGACGGCACATTCGCAAAAATCGCCGCTGACTGGGGTCTGACCGACAGCGTATGCCTGAGCAGAAACAAGGCAGCCGAGCAGCCCGCAGCGCCGGTTTATGCAAAAAAGGAAAAGAAACCGCTCGGCGAGCGCCTCAAAGGCATCAGCAAAAAGCTGCTGAAAGGCGTCGGTTCGTCTATGGCAATTTTCTTCCTGACGCTGCTCTTTGCGCTGCCGCTCGGTCTGCTGATCGCCTTCGGCAGAATGTCGAAATTCAAGCCGCTGAGCCTGCTGGTCAAGTTCTATATTTCGATTGTTCGCGGTACGCCGCTGATGCTGCAATTGCTGGTCGTATTCTTCGGGCCGTATTACCTGTTCGGAATGCGCACCTCCTCCGATTACCGCTTCTATGCCGTCATCATCGGCTTCTCGCTGAATTACGCGGCATATTTTGCGGAGATTTATCGCTCCGGTATCCAGGCGGTGCCGGTCGGGCAGCACGAGGCGTGCGAAATTCTCGGCTATTCCAAATCCCAGAAATTTTTTAAGATTGTGTTCCCGCAGATGCTCAAAAACATCATTCCCTCGATCACAAACGAGGTGATTACGCTGGTCAAGGATACCTCCCTTGCATTTGCAATTGCCTACACTGAGATGTTCACGGTTGCAAAGCAGGTTGCCGCGTCGCAGGCAGATGTCCTGCCGCTGTTTGTTGCCGGCGTGTTCTATTACATCTTCAATTTCATCGTTGCGTTTGTGATGGAGCGCATCGAGAAAAAGCTCAACTATTTCAGATAAGGAGGGGACAGAATCATGAATCTGCTGGAAGTGAAAAACCTGAAAAAGAGCTTTGGCGATCTTCAGGTGCTCAAAAATATCAGTATGTCTGTGGATGAGGGCGAGGTGGTTTCGATCCTCGGACCCTCCGGCTCAGGCAAATCGACCTTTCTGCGCTGTGTTTCGATGCTCGAGACAATCGACGGCGGCAGCATGACCTACTGCGGCAAGCAGGCAGTGAAAGAGCAGGACGGAAAGCCCGTGTATGTACCGAAGAAGGAATTGCAGGAAATCAAGCACACCTTCGGGCTGGTGTTTCAGAATTTCAACCTTTTTCCGCATTATTCCGTGATGAAAAATATCACGGATGCGCCGATTCATGTGCTGAAGCGGAATAAGGATGAGGTTTACGGGGAAGCAAAGGTTCTGCTGAAAAAAATGGGGCTTTCGGATAAGGGCGACAGCTACCCCTATCAGCTCTCCGGCGGACAGCAGCAGCGTGTCGCGATTGCCCGCGCACTGGCGATGAAGCCGCAGATGCTGTTCTTTGACGAGCCGACCTCGGCGCTTGACCCTGAGCTGACTGCCGAGATTCTCAGGGTTCTGAAAGGGCTCGCGCAGGAGAAAATGACGATGCTGATTGTCACGCACGAAATTGACTTTGCACGCAGCGTCTCAAAGCACGTTGTGTTCATGGACGGCGGCGTGATCGTCGAGCAGGGCAAGCCGCAGGATGTCATCGACAATCCGAGCAACGAGCGCACCAGGGCATTCCTGAAAAAACTCGAACAGTAAGCATAATCTGTCTGTCGGGAAACTGCGTTAGAATTACAATTAAGGCAACACCGCACAAAGCCCGCCTGACGGCTTGGCAGCGCATCTACTTGCATATTTTCCGTCATCTTGCACGAAAACTCCTTGCTGGGCGTCAGCCCAGCGGCGTCATTT
>Ga0310691_10008840_pt1 | contig 10301 bp, 12 predicted proteins | sample 176DNAGHGlowgp2_FD_203887 | JGI IMG/M metagenome (GOLD analysis project Ga0310691, IMG submission 203887) | Sheep rumen microbial communities from Palmerston North, Manawatu-Wanganui, New Zealand - 1766 DNA GHGlow gp2 (v2) (version 2) | ecosystem: Host-associated > Mammals > Digestive system >...
GCAGACCCTTCCTGATCTTCCGGAGTCTCTCCCAAGGATCTTCCTTTAAGAAACGAAGGCAGGAATCGAATGTTGCACCGCCCCAGCACTCTACTGACTGATACTCGATCTGATCCATCACATCAAGGATCGGAAGCATCTCTTCAATAGGCATTCTTGTAGCGATAAGTGACTGGTGGGCATCTCTTAAAATGGTTTCAGTAATGCCGACCTTTTTCTTTACTGAATTATCTGACATTTTATACTCCTATCTGATTTGATAATCATCGACCCATCTGTCTAAAAACGCTGACAGATAAGGGTATCAACCCACTCCGAAAACTGCCATAAAGGTACCGGCAACAACGGCTGTTCCCACAACTCCTGCCACATTGGGACCCATGGCATGCATGAGAAGGAAGTTGGTGGGATCCGCTTCTGCTCCGACCTTCTGGGAAACACGGGCCGCCATCGGAACGGCAGAAACCCCGGCAGAACCGATAAGAGGATTTATCTTCTTACCTGTAGCATAGCACATGATCTTCCCGACTATGGCACCGGCAGCAGTTCCGAACGCGAAAGCTATAAGTCCCAGTACCACGATCTTTATGGTGGTGATATTAAGGAATGCCTCCGCACTGGTGGTAGCTCCGACAGAAGTACCCAGCATGATAACGACTATGTACATCATCGCATTGGACGCTGTCTCCTGAAGCTGACGCACAACCCCGCTCTCGCGGAAGAGGTTTCCGAGCATCAGCATACCGATAAGAGGAGCTGTGGTAGGAAGTATCATAGCTACGATTATCGTAATGATTATGGGGAAGAGGATCTTTTCAAGCTTGGAAACAGGTCTCAGCTGCTCCATCTTTATCTTTCTCTCTTCTTCTGTGGTTAAAAGCTTCATGATAGGCGGCTGGATAATAGGCACCAGCGACATATATGAATATGCAGCAACAGCAATAGGTCCGAGGATCGCTGTCTGTCCAAGCCTGGTGGCGAGGAAGATGGAAGTAGGACCGTCAGCGCCTCCGATAATGGAGATGGCTGCAGCTTCCTTGTCATTGAAGCCGAGAGCGATGGCACCGAAGTATGCAGTAAAAATACCGAACTGTGCTGCCGCTCCCAGAATGAAACTCTTGGGATTTGCAATAAGAGGGCCGAAATCAGTCATTGCGCCTACACCCATAAAAATAAGGCAGGGAAGTATAGCCCATTCATCCAGCATGAAGAAGTAGTGGAGCAGTCCGCCTTCCTCCATGATATCCGGATAGATATTGACTAAGAGCATTCCAAATGAGATAGGCACAAGGAGCAGAGGCTCGAATCCCTTAACGATGGCGAGATAGAGGAAGATAAGTGCAACCGCTATCATGGCAACATTCCCGCCTGACATGGTGGAAAATGCAGACTGGGAAGCCAGATTCGCCAGAGTATTAGCGATATATTCCATAATATACTCCTTACTTGATAGTTGCTAAAACAGTACCGTTTTCACATGCATCTCCTACAGAAACCTCGATGGAAGCCACAGTTCCGGCTTCAGGAGCAGAGCATCCGATCTCCATCTTCATAGCCTCTATAGTGATAACGGTCTCGCCCTTTTCCACGTGATCGCCTACATTCTTATCGAGCTTAAATACCTTTCCGGCTGCTCCTGCAACTACCTTAATAGAGCCTGCGCCGGCACCGGGCTCTGAAGCGGGTGCTGCTGCGGGAGCGGGTGCACTTGCCTTAGGTGCGGCTGCCTGAGGAGCACTTGATCCGCCCTTCTCATCAACTGTAACGTCGTAGCTTGTTCCGTTAACGGTAATGGTGTAATTTTTCATGATTTTATTTCTCCTTACTGTATTCTCAACGTCTCTTAAGTGATCTTACGATAAATGTATCAGGTGAAACCGCATAACCTGCATTATCACTTTCATAGGCTGCTATAGCTGCAGAGATGACCGCCACAAGGGCTGCATCTCCCGAAAGATCTTTGTTTCCCTGTTCTTCTCTTTCCGCGATCTGTTTTGCCACATTTTCAACAGCTGCTTCTTTTTCAGCTTTTGTTGCGGACTTTTTATTCTGCATTCCCTGAACGATGATCCCCATGATCCAGATAACAATGCTTATGAAGATCAGAAGGCAGAAGGTTGTACCCATTCCGAGAACCGTATTTAACGCTGCATTTTCGATCTTTTCACTAAAGGTCCTGTTTACGTTAAATGCAACGGATGTTACAACCCCGTGTTTATTCAGGATCACATCAACTGTTGCGGTACGCGGCGTTCCGTCAGGAAATGTCTTGGTACCAGTGACTATAAGGTCACTGATGATGGTATCCTCGTCTGCGGTGATCTCAGCGTTTTCAGCTATTGAAACGATCTCACCGAGATCTCCCTTCACTGCAGAAATGTATGAAGCATATCCGCTCTGGAAAGCCTTACCCTTGATACCGAGTCCCATCTGGCCGATCTCATTTTCAAGACCTTCAAGATCATCCTCATCGGCCTCTGCAATGGAGTCTGCCATTTCCGGATTGACCGACTGCCGCATGAGAGTTATCACATTCTTGGTGATATTATTTACGGTATCCGGATTGTACTCTGCGGTCTTCTTTTCTTTTCCGCAGGCAGTTGCAGCAAAGACAAACAGAAGGACAAGAGACACAAGAGAAACCTTTTTCATTATATTTTTCATGAATCCAATCTCCTCAAATGGTGCTGTGTTTCCTGTCAGGTGCCTGAGACTCTTTTCCATAGAGCATCTCGAATGCTCCTATAACATACTTTCTGGTTTCTGAAGGATCGATTATCGTATCAACATAGCCATGAGCAGCGGCACTTAAAGTGCTTCCCTGCTTCTCGTCATATTCCCTGGCCTTTTCGCCTATAACAGAATCACTCTCTCCTTCATAAAGGATCTCTGCAGCGTGGCGTCCATCTATGGCGCCGATCTTTGCGCCCTTCCATGCATATACGTAGTCGGCCCCGACTGATTTGCTGTTCATCACTACAGCTGCCGTTCCGTAGGAATCTCCCACAACCACGTTAACCTTGGGAACACCTGCTCCGGAGAATGCCCTTATGAGCTTAGCCGCAGCAAGGGATCCGTTTTTCTCGGAATTCTCGCATGTGCAGAAGCCCTTTGCACTGGTAAGTGTCAGTATGGGGATATTGAAAGCATCACAGAAATCCACAAGAGCAACAGCCTTGTAGAGACCGGGTACAGTGAGAACGTCCTTAAACTTCCTGTCTTTATCTGTGATATCTTCTGACCTGTTGCAGACAACGCCCACGGTAGCACCGTTTAAGCGGATAAATCCGGTCACCATATTGAGACCGTATCCTTTTCTGGTCTCAAAGAACTCACCGTCATCGGCGATCCTGAGAAGAGCCTGATAAGTGTCCTTTGAAAGACCTGAAAGATCAGCTGAAACCCGGTTAAGATCATCGCCTGATTCTCCGTTAAATGCCTCGTCTTCACAGTTATCGGGAAGATATGTAAGGAGCTCCCTTACCTTTGCAAACACTTCGTCTCCTTCTGCTATAACGTCGACCGTTCCAGCAGCAGACTTGTAATCAGCAGATGATGTATCGCACTTTTCCTCATAATTTCCATTAACTGCATTGGGTGAATTAAGGAATAAGTGTCCGTTCTTCTCCATAAATACAAAATCGGAAAGCTCGGTAAGAACCGACATCCCTCCTCCTGCATTTCCTGAGATGACCGTGATCTGGGGAATGACACCTGAAGCTCTGGACATTATCTTCATAATGTTCCCAAGAGAATTCAGCGCATCTGTAGACTCGCTGAGTCTTAACCCTGTGGAATCCAGGATGCCGACAACAGGATAGCCTGTTTTCATTGCAAGACGATATATGTTCAGTATCTTCTTTGCATGCATCTCTCCAACGGATCCGCCAAGGCTCGCTGCATTCTGGCTGTAAACGTATACCATTCTGCCGTTGACGCAGCCATAGCCGGTGATAACACCGTCCCCCGGAGCGTTCTGGGGCGCAGCATTAAAGTCAGTACTGCGGGCCTGAACTTCAGCTCCCACTTCCACGAAGCTGTTCTCGTCCAGCAGGGATAAGATCCTCTTACCCGCAGAGCTATTTGTGAGATTGCTCATACTTTAGTTCCTCCATAAGATATTTTTAAGTCATACGGGATTTTAACCCCGGTAATCTAAAATTGCACTTATCGGACATTATATCACAAGAAAATGCAAATATATAGACCTATTTAAGATCCTTCGGGCTAAAGCCCTCAGGATGACAACAATACCTCTATATGTCATTCTTGGCGCCGCGAAGAATCTCTATGTCTACATGTCATTCTGAGCGAAGAGATCCTTCGGGCTAAAGCCCTCAGGATGACATTATTCGTTGTCATTCTGAGCGAAGCGAAGAATCTCTATATCCCGACACTTATGGGATTATCAGGCGTATCTCCCAGCTCCTCCATCTCTTTCCGGGCCTCGATCTCTGCTTCAGCCCTGAAGTTCTCCATTCTGTCTTCATTGAGTTCCGGCAGGTCTTCCAGGCTCTTTACGCCAAAGGAACGCAGGAATTCATCTGTAGTACCAAAGAGCAGCGGTCTTCCCGGGGCATTTAACCGTCCCAGCTCCTGAATAAGGTCGTACTCCAGCAGTTTGTCAATAGAGTGAGAGCAGCTGACACCCCTTATATGCTCTATCTGCAGTCTCGTCACCGGCTGCTTGTAAGCAATGATCGAAAGGGTTTCCAGCGCCGAATCCGAAAGAGTGAAGTTCTTTTTCGTATGTGCGATCTTTACAAGATAATCGTAGAATTCCGTTTTCGTACACAGCTGCAGCGAGTTATTGATACGTAGAAGCATAACGCCGCTGTTATCACTCTTATATTTTTCTTCAAGCCTGTCTGCGGCGGACAATACTTCTTCTTCCGCTGCTTCCGTCACTTCAGCGAGCTTCTTTATCTCCACCTGACTTCCCAGTGTGAAGAGGATCGCCTCTATGACTGCCTGTAATCTGTCACTGTCCATATATACCTCGTACTGCTCATGCTGCGGAGATCAGGATATCCCCGTCTTCCTCCTGAGTTGCTTTCCAGTTATCATTTCTTATGAGCTCCAGAACTGCGAGGAACGTAACCACCAGCTGGAGTTTACCCTTATATCGCGTAAGCAGCTCCTTAAAAGAGAACCTCTTATGTTCCTTTGAATAATCAACGAGCTCCCGGGTCCTGTCCTCCAGACTCACTTCTTCCTTCTCGATCTTCCCGAACTTCGAACGGATGGGATCCTTTCTGTCCTCCTGACGTTTAAGGGTCTCCTTAAATATCTTTTCAAGATCGCTTAAGGAAATGCCGTTCAGCAGTTCTTCATAGTCAATCGGAACCTCAATATTGATAAGCTCCTCAGGCATGGTGTTTTCCTTAAACATTGCCTTCCCTGCATCCATTTCCATGTCCTTCAGTTCCTGGGACATGTATTTATAGATCTTGTATTCTAAAAGCTGCTGAACGAGTTCCGACCTGGGGTCTTCAGTTTCCCCTTCCTCATTTACTTCCCTCGGCAGGAGCATCTTGCATTTGATGTCAAGGAGTGTGGCCGCCATCAGTAGAAATTCGCTCATGATATTCATGTCGGCTTCCCTTGCTTCATCGAGGTATTCCATATACTGTCCGGTAATCAGGGAAATCGGAATATCATATATATCAACTTTATTTTTATCTATAAGGTGAAGGAGAAGGTCCAGCGGACCTTCGAACGCTTCAAGATGCACTTCCATCGACATATTAAACCCTCTTAAAGATGATCTTCTCTCTTTCCGGATATAACTATCTTCAGTATCTCCGGTGGATTATTGATCCTGATATTAAAGGTATGGCTGCCGGCACCCCGGCTGACTATCATCTTTACCCCGTCCTTTTCGTACATACCGGAATCGTATCTGGGAAACAGGCGATAGGCGGGACTTATGAGGCCTCCCACTTTCGGGATCCTTATGAGACCTCCGTGGACATGACCGGAAAGGATAAGATCCGGCTTCCACTTAACGTACTCCGGAAAATGGTCCGGGTCATGAGCCAGCATTATATTAAACTTCGTTCTGTCCCTGTTCCCTAAAAGGCACCGGATCATGCCATCCGGAACCTCGCGTTTTATCACTCTCCTGTAGTAATCGTGATTTAAGTCAAGGCCGTATATCCTTATAGCATTGATATCGGCAGAGGTATTTCTCATAAGGGAAACACCCGCTCTTTCAAGTCCCCGCTGTAAGACAACCATCTGCCTCGTATACTTTACCCTTTCAAAGATCTTTCTCTCATGGTTTCCCGGAGAATAAAAGATATTCGGGTATTTCTTCCTGAGCTTAAAGAGGAAGTACATGGTCTCACCCGGATCTGCCTTTACAGATGCCTCCGCAAGGTCCCCCGGGATCATGATACCGTCAGGCTTAATGCGGTCAATGGCAGAGAACAGCTTTTCATTCTCATTGCCAAAAGAGCACTCATGCAGATCCGCTATACAGACAAAAGTGTATTTTTCGCCGTTCCCAAGCTTCTCTGTCTCTATGGTATATTCAGTTATAAGGGGGTCTTTATTAAAGCAAAAGGACATGGGATCTTTTATTCTAAATCAAAGTCATCATCATCCGGCACATCGATATCAAACTCCAGTTCATCATCATCGAAGCTTTTAGGGAACTCATAGGAATCCCTGGGAGCAGAGCTTATAAGCGAATCCTTACCCCTTGCCCTGTGGAGAACAAAGTTATCAGGAAGAGCGCCCGTGGAAACGGGCCTTTTCCCTGCACCGGTATTTAATACTTCATCATTACTTCTTGTCACTGAACATACCTTCTATATTGAACCCCAGGAATGTGGTCCGGAACCCGTTATAGATCTCATCATAAGTAGCCGCACTTATCTTTTCTTTGGGGAAGGCCGCACTCCACTCTTCGCAGATAATATCCGTGAAGCGCCGGGAGTCCTCTTCTGACGGTATCTTTAATATCCCCGGCAGCACATAGAACACCATCATGCACTGCATATCCACAAGGGTCGTGGATTTCTTGAAAAATATGGTCTTATCCAGAACTCCCTTGGCATATTCCGTGAGATCACGGGCAGCACTTCGCATCTCTTCTTCTTTTGTGCCGGATCCGTACATTTTGATGATCTCTTCATTTACATCATCTACGGATTTCTTGTACTCCCTGAAAAAATCCTCATAAAGCTTCTTCTTAAAATTCTTCATTCCCTCTTTATAGTCAAGGGAAGAAAGGAGTCTGTGTGTATTCCTGTCTAAGTATTCTGACATATTACTCCTCTACATTCGTATATACGCCCTGGACATCATCGTCCTCATCCAGGAGGTCAAGGATCCTCTGAAGCTTTGTCCTGCTGTCTTCGTCAGGTATCTCCACATAGTTCTGGGGGATCTTTGTAACCTCGGCAGAAACAGTTGCGATATTATTATCATCCATGGCCTTTTTCACATCAGGAAAGGCCTCCGGAGATGTGAGGATCTCAAAGCTGTCATACTCTTCATTAAAGTCATCAGCACCCGCATCAAGAGCGATCATCATAAGATCATCTGCTGAAAGTGAGCACTCTTCCTTATCGATGATGATCTGTCCCTTGTCATCAAACATAAATGATACGCAGCCCTGGGTTCCTAAATTCCCGCTTCCCTTGGTAAAAGCGGCACGTACATTGGCTGCGGTACGGTTCTTATTATCCGTCAGGCAATCGACAATGATAGCTGATCCTGCAGGACCGTAACCCTCATAGGTACAGTATTCATAGTTCACATTTGCGCCTTCACCGGAAGCCTTTTTAATGCCTCTTTCAATGGTGTCATTTGGCATATTATTTGCCTTTGCCTTAGCTATGACCTGGGCAAGCTTAAAGTTATTGGCAGGGTCTGATCCTCCCTCCTTAACCGCAACTGCGATCTCACGGCCTATGATGGTAAAGATCTTTCCCTTTGCTGCATCGTTCTTTTCTTTCTTGTGCTTAATATTTGCAAATTTTGAATGTCCTGACATTATTTCCTCCTCTGATATTCTGGTATGATCAATGGTAACAGTAAATCATCAGATCTTTCCGGGTCCCGGGTCCACCGGTTCAGCTGCTTCCGCAGGGATCTTTGAAATCCTTACGGTTTTAACTATCCTTCCCTTTACATAGGCTATCCTGAAGCGCCACCCCATAAACTCAGTCTCGAAGTCCTCACCGCTCTTCGGGATGTGCTTTAATCTGTCAGTCATAAAGCCGTTTAATGTGGAATAACCCTCGTCCGGAAATTCTATCTGAAGCTTTTCTCCAACATCATCCAAAAGAGCCAGACCATCGCATATATAGGTGTCATCATCCTGTTTCCTTATCATGACTTCATCGTCATCATATTCATCCAGGATGTTCCCCACTATTTCTTCGAGAATATCCTCCATGCACACTATTCCCGCGGTCTGTCCGTACTCATCCACCACTATCACCATGTGGATCTTCTTTTGCTGCATGGACTTAAACAAAATGTCTATCTTCCGGGTTTCCGGGATAAAATGAGCTTCCTTTATGACGCCTTCCAGCTCTTTTAAGGACTTATTACGGTTCTCGGACCGGTTATACGCCTTCATCACATCCTTAAAATGAATGATCCCGATGATATTATCGATATTGTCTTCATATACCGGATATCTGGAGTTCTTTCCGTTCAGCATGAAATCCGCTGCATCCTCCAGGATCTCATTGCAGTCGATGCCTATGATATTTTCCCTGTGGGTCATGATATCATGGGCTTCCTTGTCGCCGTATTCAAAGATATTATTGATCATGAGGGCTTCCGAAGAATCCAGCACTCCCTGGTTCTGTCCCTCATTTACCATTGATATTATCTCGTCTTCATTGACGTTTTCTTTTCTCGTTAAAAAATCCAGTATCTTCATATATCAAGAACTAATAACACTTCAGGAAAAGGGATATCTGACGGAGAGGATCTCTCCCCTCTTCAGGTAGATCCTCGGCACCCTGGATCCCAGATCACAAATGAGCTCATAATTGAATCTGCCGCTTAACCGTCCCAGCTCTTCCGCACTTATATAACTGTCTCCGTCCCTGCCTATAAGGGTTACGGTGTCTCCCTCGGAAACATCGGGGATCTCCGTCACATCCACCATGAACTGATCCATACAGACCCTTCCGAGAATAGGAGCTCTCATTCCCCTTATCAGTACATATCCCTGGTTTGAAAGGCTCCTTGGATAGCCGTCTCCGTATCCTACAGGGATAGTCGCGACCTTACGGTCTCTTACAGCCACATAGGTGCCTCCGTAGCTTACCTCATCCCCGGGCGCAATATTCTTAATATATACGATATGACTTTTAAGTTCAAGTACCGGTCTCACAACCGCAGGATCTAAGGGTACTTCATCTGAAGGCCACATGCCGTACATGACTATTCCTATCCTGACGAGATCCATATTGGCCTCAGGATATAGCACGATCCCTGCGGAATTCGAGCAGTGCTTCAGTCTGAAATTGATCCCCTCTCCCTCCAGGAGGAATATATAATCCCTGAATGCTCCTATCTGTCTCTCCGTAGCAGTGGGTCCGGGTTCATCGGCTTTGGCGAAGTGGGTAAAGATCCCTTCGCTGACCACATTTGGAAGAGAAAAGATACTGCGGACCAGATCAAGGGAGCTCTCGTCACATTTTACGCCGATCCTTTTCATTCCGGTATCAACAGCCAGATGAAAGAACACCTCTTTTCCCTGTTTTACCGCTTCATCGGAAAGAGCTTTTGCCTGATCGTACTTAAACACTGCAGGCCTGAGGTCGTATTTTATGATGTCCGGATAAGTATCCGGAAAAGTATATCCCAGTAGTACGATGGGCTTTTTGATGCCGCCATCCTTTAATTCCAGTGCTTCTTCAACAGTAGCGACCGCATATCCGTAAAGGAATTCCTCTTCCTCTATCTCACGGGCTATTTCCAGAGCGCCATGTCCGTAACCATTTGTCTTTACAACAGCCAGCATCCTGCTGCCGGCTCTGACATTCCTTAAATACATGGCTTTCAGGTTTTCATGGACACAGTCAAGATCCACATAAGCCGCTACCCGCTTAAATCTCTCCATGGATAATAATTCCTCCCCAGATATTTTCTATTATGTCAGATGAGAGCATACCGTGAGGTCCTTTCATCAAAGCCGCTCTGTCTCCTGCCAAAGCGTGGATCGCTGCCCCCAGATATGCAGCCTTTCCGCTTTCAATGCCCTGAGCCGAAAGAGAAGCTGTTATACCGGTCAGTACATCTCCGGATCCTGCAGTAGCCATACCGTT
>Ga0310691_10008841_pt1 | contig 10300 bp, 7 predicted proteins | sample 176DNAGHGlowgp2_FD_203887 | JGI IMG/M metagenome (GOLD analysis project Ga0310691, IMG submission 203887) | Sheep rumen microbial communities from Palmerston North, Manawatu-Wanganui, New Zealand - 1766 DNA GHGlow gp2 (v2) (version 2) | ecosystem: Host-associated > Mammals > Digestive system >...
GAGCAGTGCTTATGGAATACAACGAACTGCTCCAGTCAAGGAAATATCCGGTATTCTATCAGTCAGCGTATACACAACTGATGGCATGTAGCAAAAAGTTAGAGAAACTTGCAGAAGAACACAGAGGAATTATGGTCGCATAAGGACCCGTAACGAGGCGCGCTGCCAAGAACTCCTCGTTACGCTACGCTCCACTCGGAGTTCTTGGCAAAAGAAAACAAATTATACTAAGGAATGAATTTACACAAAACTTTGGACTTGACTAGTTTGTGTAGCAAAACGGGTACATCCGGTGGTAATGTACCCGTAAATCAGCACGGCAAGCCGGTCGGTGCAGCAAAACGGGTACATCCGGTGGTAATGTACCCGTAAATCCGCACGGGAAGCCGGTTTGTGCAGAAAAACGGGTACAAGACAAGAGCCGGCAGCTCTTGCCGGACGGAGCTATGATGACAAATCAGGCAGAGTAGAGCTCAATCCTTGCGGCATAGATTGAGCATTATACTGCGGTTATCGTGACTTTAAGTCAGACCAAGTCGATCAGGTCGCTCCGGCCGTCTCAGCCACCAAATTCCGCACATCTCAAAAAAATAACCCCGGCACTCAATGAAATGAACCCCGGAAGTTGGAGGACTGGAATCTTCCGGGGGTTCACTTCAAGCTCAAAACTGAGACCGGGGTTATTTCATCGGATGTCATTGTGCTTGATCAGGGCAATCGCAGGGATAACGATGTTGTTAAAGAATATGGGATACATCTCTTCATCTCTGCAAAGGCTGTTCTCTCTCATATAGCTGTTCATGCTCTTCAGATAGAATTGCCGGAAGGGCTCAAAGCATATTGCGCAGTTGTCATAATGTGTTATCTCGTATGCCGCGTTCCGGACATGCTTGAAGCAGCTGAAGTATAACGGGTGTGTATAGCCGCTGTCTCTGATAGGCTTCATCAGTATGCTGCACGCTTCGGCCCTTGCATCATCTTTGGTGTAATCTTCGGAATAATCCTCTATTATCATTCCTATCCTGACAAAGACGTCGCCCAAGGTAAGTTCGCCGAGGTCACAGTCACTGAAAGCAGGCAGCTCGCTGAGCTTGCTTATGTTTTCGGGTATATACGTGAAATACTCCGGAACGGTGAGGCGGCATAATGCTTTGATGTTATGAAAGGCCTGTTTGCACATGTTCGTGTGATGTTCACCGGTGTCGCTGATCTTCTCGTTAAGGTGTGTCTTGCGCATTGAGCAATGCTGCGCGAACATGCTGTAATCGTTATGACTTAACGGGCTGTTAAATGGTTTCTTTTCCATAGTCGGTGCTCCTCCCGTTCCCGCATTCGCCGGACACGTATTCCACGGGTCTGTAGTCATCGGCGTTGTACTTTCGTGTGAAGAAAGGCTTCTGGCCCTGGATCAGAACGAGCTCGGTGTCGAGCGGCATTCCTGTTATCCTGTCGAGAGGTATGTTGGCCTTCTCGGAGAAGTACCGGGGCGTCTCGATGTCCGTGCATCCGAGGTACACGGCTATGGAGCAGTTGCCTGCGATGGTTGATGCCGAGTGGGATCCGTACTTGGCTTCGAGTTGGCCCCAGTTCTGAAGGATGAGACTGACGCTGATGCCTCTGCTCCTGGTGATCGACAGCAGTTCCGGCAGATGCGGGATCACAAAGCTCGCTCCGATGTCGTCACAGTACAGGTGTACCGGTATCTTGAGTCTCGATTTCGGGCAGCTGTCGGCGTGATCTAGCAGCACCTTGATGCACTGGCTGAAGAACAGCCGCACTATCGGTGTCTTTGAGTGATCATGGTCAGGGACGTTGATGAACAGCGCAGTCTTCGTGTCTCCGAGCGAAGCGGGGTTGAACCTGACCGGAGCGGAGTACAGCTTGTCGCAGTCGTCCCATGTATAGAGGGCCATGGCGGTGCCTGCTATCCCGGAGATGCTCGCGTGCATCCTTTCGGCCTTACGGTTGGTCCTTACGGTCCTGTCGAAAAGCACCTCAAAGGCTTCGGGATCATTGAGCTCGGCTTCGTTTATCAGCTCACTCCATTCCGGCTGATTCATCAGGTTAAGCAACTTTCCGACAATAGTCAGATCATGCTCATCGTCCGGAAGGATGTGGAAGCACAGATGGATGCATGCGCTGATGTACTGCCTTGAGGCCAGCTGCCAGAAAGGGTCATTTGAATCATGAAATTCATCATCAGAGCAGATCCAATCTGCCAGTTCGTTGATGTCATCTGTCCTGACGGTCTTGCTCTTTTGATCTTTTCTGATCATGTCCAGCGGATTGTATCCTATAGACGAATTAGACGTGCAGCACAGATCGATCAGCTCGACCCGGTATCCTTTGTCCTTCAGTTCCTTCATGTGCTTTTTGTAAAGGTTGAGCTTGGAGTCGATGATTACCATCGACTCCGTATCAGCTGCAGAAATATTCGGGCTTACATAGCCGCGTGTCTTACCGGCACCTGTTGCTCCTATCACGAGCGTGTTGAGATTGGACAGGGAACGCTCGTCTGCCTTAACTGTTACGTCTCTACCGATTGTTCTTGTTATTTTCATAGATTTTCTCCTTCAATGATCTGATCTGCAAGCCCGAAAGCTAATGCTTCTTCGGCGTTGAAATAAGTGTCCTGTCTGGTCAGTTCGAGGATCTCTTCTGTGGTTTTGCCGCAGTTTGCTGCAAGCAATGATGCAATGCTGCTGCGGTACTCCATAAGACTGTCTGATACTGCCTTGAGCTTCAGTGCGTTGCCGCCTGTCTCCGGTATCATAGGATCATGGATCATCAGCTTTCCTGAGGGAAAGATGAATCTTCTGCAGCCGCACGAGAAGATGACCGCGGCCATGGAGGCCGTGAGGCCGACACAATATGTGTCGACCTCAGCCTTGATGGAGGACATGCAGTCGATTATTGACATTCCGGAGTCGATGCTTCCGCCGGAGCTTGAGATATACAGTGATATCGGTGCGGAAGGATCTTCGTGCGACAGGATCATCAGCTGCTTTATGAGGGAGGTTGCCGAGCAGATGTCTATCTCGTCCGTGAGAAAGATCTTCCTCTGCCCGAAAAGCTCATCTTCAAGCCTGACAGGCGTGTAGCCGTTTGCTGATTCTTTGATCATACATGGTTGGATTAAGTTTCTCATGCCGGGATCACCCCTTTCTTTTTCGCGGTCTTTTTGCTCTTGCGAACGTATCTTGTCCTGTCGATATAGACCGGATTACCTAACGTCGTTACGCTCTTAAGAGCGATGGCAAGACTGCCGTTCCTGTTGATGAAGAACCTTCCTTCGCAGATTACTTCAGTTCCGGGGGCCAGCTCGTCGTCGAAGCTGCATTCAATGATCAGGTTGTTGATCATTTTGCCCGTTGAGACAGGTGCATTGTAGCTTTTGAGACGAAGTGCGGGCAAGCCGGGACAAACGGATGACTCGTAGAACTTATCCATAGCCGTACGCTCTGCATCAGTGAGTGCTCCGGAGCTTTTGATGCTTGCGTCATATACGATAAGTTCTCCGTACGGCTTGTTCACGTCATCCATGTAGTACGGACCTGCTTTTGTCTTTGCCCAGATACTGCGTCTATTGTTCTTATTCGCTATCTGTTGCTTTGACAGGGGAGTCAGGAAATGGCTGAATCCTACTTCGCCTCGAACGATGAACGTATCACCGTTCGTGACTGTTGCGTTTGTACCGTCTTTCAGTGAGACGGTCTTTGTTTGTGGATTATTATTGTGATTCATTTTTTTAAATTCCTTTGCTTTTATTTTTTTTTTTGAAATTTGCAAATTTCATGTTTTAAAATGGAACGCCAATTTGCTTAGAAATTGGCGAACAAACCTATAACGCCAAGTTTTTTGGCGTTAAAAGAATTGTTTTTTATTCTACTTTTCCATGGGATCGTTCCTCCTTTTTGATTTATTGTTTATAAATAGCTATTTACATGTTTCTACAGTAATGCCAATTTGCTTACAAATTGGCAGACAAACCCATAAACGCCAAGGTTTACCTGGCGTTAAAAAGAATTGTTAATTGTTTTCTTTTTTTTTATTTATTTTTAGTTGTTGTTTGAATTGAATTGCATATTTTTTTTACCGTGGTTATACTTATAAGATAGATATTCTCTGATAATCTTGGAGGCGATCATGTTTAAATTGACTTCACTTGCACTTGCAGCCGTAATCGGATTCTCTTCATTTATGTACCTTGCTGATGACCGTGTTGAATACGGGACTGAGATGGCGCAGACTATCGATTGTTTTGATACTGCTCCTGTTCCTGCATACAGCGGGTTTAAGTGGGTCAAGAGCGGAGGTAAATGGTATTGTAAGGATGCTGCAGGTTCCAATATCACGGGTCTTGCCGAACTGGACGGAACCGTCTATTACTTTGACTCCAAGGGCATCATGAAGACAGGATGGCAGGAGATAGGGGATTACTGGTATTATTTTGCTTCATCCGGTGAGATGAAGACAGGATGGCAGAAGATCAGCAAGAAGTGGTACTACTTCACACCTGATGGTGTAATGGTAACAGGCGTCATGAAGATCGACGGCGATTACTATGTCTTCAAGGACAGCGGTGAGATGGCTACGGGATGGGCTCAGGTTGGTTCATACTGGTATTATCTTACGAAGTCAGGAGCGGCTTATGTCAGTAAGTGGCTCCAGAGCGGGAAGACCTGGTATTATTTCAAGAGCAATGCCGTTATGGCAACAGGATCGGTTAAGGTTGACGGTACATACTATTTCTTCGCATCCGGCGGCGCTATGAAGACCGGATGGGTTCAGGACGGTGAAGAATGGTATTACATGGAGAAGAGCGGTGCGGCAGTGACAGGCTGGAAGACCGTGAGCGGAGTTAAGTATTATTTCAATGACAGGGGCATGATGCTCCATGATACAGTGGTTGACGGCATGATTCTGGATCATGCCGGGCATGTATCCGGACCTGCAGTTCCTACAGCGACAGCCACCGCTCCTGCAACAGCAACCGCTACCGCTCCCGCAACGGCAACTGCTACAGCTACCGCTACTGCAACCGCAACGGCAACTGCTACAGCTACGGCATCGCCTACAGGTTCTACTTCTTCGAAGTATGATCCTGATGGACACGGTGGTTATTGGTACAATGGAACATACAAAACCAAGATTGCAAATGCAACAGAATTTGCTAATACAAGCACAAATATGCTCGTGTATGTATGCTCCAACGGAAACACCATTTCTTACAGCGCATACCAGAGCATGAACTGGTCTATGAAGAACGACCCTAAGTTCGGTGCAAACAGCGCAAGCTCTGATATGTACAAAGGCTCATGGTGGCAGCAGGGCTACGGTAACGGCGTATCCTACAAAGACTTTGACGATACCGGCTATGTAGCATCTTGGATATATGGAACAAGCGCTGCCTTCAACGCCTTCGACTACGACAACCACAACTCTGGCAAGAGCATCGTTGGTGAATACGTCAACGGCGGTAAGCAGACAGTAGGATACTACGGTTGGAACGGCAACGCTGTAACCAACGGTGACTACAGCAAGTGGGCAGCAGCAATGGACGCATACCGTGTATCAGGCACCCGTCATTCAGCTGATCTCCTTGCCAAATATGGTGTATCTAGCGAGACCATCGGTGACTATATCATGATCGAGTGGTGCGAGGGCAACCTGCAGTATAATATGAAAACACTGCCTGTACCCGATTTCCAGCACTATACCGGTATGGGATCGGTTGATTATGAATTATATTTCATAACTCTCGATACGGTAAGTTCCAAATTCCCGACATCCAGGGACTGGGATTATACCAGTAAAACTGCAAATGTTGTCTGATCTCTGACTTGCATTTTTATTCAATTTCATCTAATCAATTATCGACGAAGTAACCCCCTGTGGAACAGATATCCCGTAGATGTTATTTCGGCGATAATTGATTATACGCTATTTCATTCAAATGCATTTCTCCCCCCTTTAATATGCGCAATTGCCTGAGCAATTACGCAGAAACCTAAGTGTAACGGAGCTTGTGCCGTTACACTTATTATCCCCCCTATAATATCGGGGCAGTCAGATCATGCAGATCAATTTATGGCTGCCCCATTGTAGCTACTCTCCCGTTGCGGCGGAATGCTTCCGTAGCAACGGGAGAGTAACAGAATAACATATCATTTTTGTAAATGCAGATATAACTGTATATTTCAGCCGGAAATTTGCAAAAGTTATTCTGTAATGCTTTAATTCTATAAGGGGACAATATGAAACGCAACTGGTCGGAAGAAGAGTTAAACAGGGAACTGAAGAGGTTTTTCGGGAAGGAAAAGCTGCACAAAGAGCAGGCTGGTCCTATAATGGACCTGCTCTCCGGCAGGGACTGTCTTACGGTCATGCCGACCGGAAGAGGGAAGAGTATCTGTTTTCAACTTGCAGGTCTGTTAACTCCCGGGGTCACTGTAATTATCTCGCCCCTGACAGCCCTGATACAGGATCAGACGAAGAATCTTAAGAAGTTAGGAATCCCTGCAGCCTGTATATACAGCAAGGACGACAGTGATGAGGAAAGCAGCGAGGATATAAGTCTGTATGGTTGGGGCAGCCGCAGAGAATCTTATATTAAAGCTGCTGCAGGAGAGATAAAATTCCTGTACGTTACTCCGGAACGGTTCAGTTCCGGTCATTTTATGGTCCTGCTGCGTCGTCTTCCGGTCAGTCTTCTCATATTGGATGAGGCTCACTGCATGTCGCTTTGGGGTCACGACTTCAGACACAGTTATCTTGAGGTAGCCCGTGTGATCCGATCATTGCCAAAGCGCCCGGTGATCGGAGCTTTTACCGCTACTGCGACAAAAGCCGTCCGCCGTGATCTGAAAGATCTTCTGGGATTAAAGCTTGAGGGTGATCTTTGCAAAGATACCGTAGATACTGTCCGGAAAGAATTAGTCTTCATCAGGCAGAGAACAGATGTGACATGGCAGGACATAGCAGGTTATTATCGGGAGAGAGATCTCTCATTCTTCAGCAGTCCGGACATACTCGATGATATGGATTATCTGCTGCCCGTACTTGCAGATTATTCCCCTGACAGACACTCTGTAATAATGAGATTGTCTCAAATGACAGATGAGGAGTTCGGTCAGTTCAGAAATCTTTCCTCACAGGATGTTGAATGGAGACATAAGAAAAGGTATCTGCTGGATATACTTGATAAACACAGAGGAGAATGCGGTGTGGTCTTTTGCGGCACACTGGATAATATTGAGATCGTGTACACCAATCTCAGTCAGATATATGGGGAGGATAATGTCGTTAAGTATACAGGCCCCATGGCCAATAAGGACAAGAACAGGAGTTTTCTGGCGTTTGAGAAGGGGAACGCAAAGATCATGGTGGCTACCAATGCTTTCGGCATGGGAATAGACAAAAGGGATATACGTTTTGTAGTCCATTATAATACCCCCCGCTGTATAGAGGATTATTACCAGGAAGCGGGACGGGCCGGTCGCGACGGAAATACGGCTCATTGTTATCTTATCTATTCGTGGCTCTTTGATAAAAGACGGGCGGAGTTCTATACGTCATTTAACCGTATAAAAGGTCTCAGAACGTTTTATGATATTGCCAGATCCGGACTGATGCGCAGTTATGTATTCAGCAAAGATCCGGCACAGTTTATCGATGATTATTTCAATAAGACTGACATAAAGGAAGCCCTGTCATACGGTTCAGCCATCGGGAGGATAGAGGATATCGAGAAGAGTATGACAGAGGAAGAACTGAGCATGCCTCCGTGTCTTTTTGTAAACCGTACGATAATAGCGGAGAACATCAGAAAGGGAATATTTGAAGCAGGATATAACGGCAGCGAGGCAGTTACCGTCAGCCGTAAGGGAAGTTCAGATGCAAAAGTAAACTGCGTAAGATACAAGTTGTCATGCCGGGACGAACCGGTGAGTCTAACCTATTTTGATATGATAATCGCTGATGCAGTTTATACACTGATGCTCTACGACAGACCGGTATGTGCCAAGAACGTGTTCGCTGTCCTGACGGGCAATCATAATATAGTCCTGTCCGGCAATAAAAAAAGAGCGATCGATGACAGCATAAGAAAGATGATGAATACCGTGATCGAGATCGATCCCTGCTTCCAAAACAGACAGGGGATAGCCTACGACGGTTATTCCGTGATCAGGGAAGCCTTTCTTCCGCTTAAGGAACTTGCAGGACCATCCAGGTCAGGAGTTTTCCATCCGATATTGAAAGATGTTGATATAAATGTTCCTGTTCTGTCGCGTACCGAAGGCAGACTGACACGCAGAACAAAGCGAAGCAGACGTAAAGTCTTTCCGGCGCTGTATCGTTTTGCGGAAGATCTTCTGCAGTTCTACGTTTTCCCCAATACCCATCTCAATATGGAGGGAGAAGACCGGCTGCTCCGCAAGTGCCCCGGGCGGCTTGAGGCATACTATGCTAATGCACTGACGATCAGAAAGAGGGGGAATCGTGACTTCGCTCTGAACATGGATCGGTTTCTCAAAGAACTGCAGTGTCTGGAGACTGTATTTGAGCATAACGGATATCATATGATAATACATGATTGTACAGGCGATCATACCGGGAGAGTCATGATCCCCAAACGGGCTGACTACACTTTCGAGAATGTGATACTTACACATTATCTGCTTCGGAGGATCAGTATGCTGCCTTCTGCCAAAAGGTTCGCCAGGAGGCTGAATGTCCTTTCCGCCACAGTCAGATTGTATGAAGACGATGACTCAGGACAGAGTATATTTGAACGGCTCTTTGATGGCGTCAGAGACATGCGGTCCATGGATAAATATGTAAGGAAGAGAATGATAAACAATATGATCCATTCTTCCAACAGCATTGAGACCATCCTTGAACGGATGTGTTATCTGGGTATCATCAGCGGTTATTATTTTGATCCTGACAGCGAAAGCGTGAAGCTTGACCCGTCAAGGCGTCCCTCAGGCTTTACTTTAACAGTTCAGCAGATCCGTGACAGAAACACAGAAAAGTATTTTACAGTTGAGGAGACAACGGCACCGGCCATTCCGGATAATGATGATAAATCTTATGAGATCGAATACCGGAACGGCAGATTGCAGGATGACAGTACTTCACGTTATATTGCGTTTCATCCGGCACAGTGATATAAAGATACTTGAGATTTAGGTGTATATCTTGCGCAGAGATCTCATAAGATCATCATTTTGTTCGGGGGCTGCAGTTATGGACGGAGACTTCTGTCACTACCGAACAGGCAAATGCCAAGGGTGCCAACAGCGCCAAGAATGCCGCAGTCATGCTCGTCGATGCCTTGAGATACCAGGATATGGATTATATAGAAGATGTTATGGATGTAGGAATTGATAGTGATCACTATAGTGACATCCTTAAGCAAATTACAGATAAAGCTAAATCCTATTTTAGTTCATTGGACAAGGTGAATTGGGACGCATGTGAATATGCACAGCAGGAAAACTATACCAGTGACGGATATACAATGTGTAAAGTAGTGATCACTGTATATAAGCAGGGACTTTTAACAGATAAAGCTATTACCTCTTCTCCGTTTACGATTCGTGTCGGTTTCCGTAAGCTGGACAACGGACGCTGGTATATTGCATAAAGGTGGATGTGACAGAAGAACCGTCCCGCTGAAGGAAGAAATGCCGGGAATGACAGGTGACCGGATATCATATGAGATCGGATATACGGAGGGCAGACTGACCAAAAGAAATCAGCGTCTGAAGGGATTCAGGATAGAATAGGGGAGAGTGTGTGGAGTATGAGTACTGCCACACCAGGTGTAAGTCTGCATTCACAGTGTTTCCGAAGGAAAACGGCATTTCTTCCGAAGAAATTTCGGAAAGATTTCTGATTCTTGCGGAATCCGAAGAATCTCAGTTTTTTTCCGAAGAATCTTCGGAAAAATTCTTTACTTCGCCTGTGCCGGGGTGCGAGTTGTCTGTGAGCGCAGCAGATATGTTCCGGTAAATCAATTTAGATGCACAAGCTGAAGCCTGCACAGTCTGCTGCCTGATCTGTAGTGTCTCGATATTCCTGCAGATCCGGGTCACCGGTGCCGAAAGTTACAGACATTCAGGGCGGATGGTTTGAAATGTACCCGTAAATCCGCACGGGAAGCCGGTCTGTGCATAAAAACGGATACATCCGGTGGTAATGTACCCGTAAATCTAGTCAAGTCCAAAGTTTTGTGTAAATTCATTCCTTAGTATAATTTGTTTTCTTTTGCCAAGAACTCCGAGTGGAGCGT
>Ga0310691_10008843_pt1 | contig 10300 bp, 8 predicted proteins | sample 176DNAGHGlowgp2_FD_203887 | JGI IMG/M metagenome (GOLD analysis project Ga0310691, IMG submission 203887) | Sheep rumen microbial communities from Palmerston North, Manawatu-Wanganui, New Zealand - 1766 DNA GHGlow gp2 (v2) (version 2) | ecosystem: Host-associated > Mammals > Digestive system >...
TTTTTTGGTTCATCACGGCAAGTTACGGGAACAACAACGGGCGATAATACAGCGCGCCCCCGTCCTGTGGAAAACGGCAACAGCGGCACTGTTCCTGTTCCTTGTCCCCTATTCCCCGTTCAAAAACTCCAGCCCGTTGAAGTTGTCATAGGCGCGCAGGCTGTTCAGGCCGCCGATGGAGCGGGTGGAAAGCACGGTGCCGGTGCGGAACAGCAGCCCCATGATGGGCAGGCGGCGCACCACGGTCATCTGGATGTCGCTGTAGGCCTTCTCAAGCGTGGCCTCGTCGGCGGCGGAACGGGCGCGGGCGATCAGCTGGTCCATCTCCTCGTTGCTGTAGCGGTTATAGTTGAGCGCGCCTTTGGTCTCCAGAACGGCGGCAATGTTCGGCACCTCGCTCAGATTCACGCCGATCAGCGCCAGATCGTAATTGTGGTGCCGAATGGCGTCGCGGCAGTCGCTCTTGTCCAGCACGGACACCCGCACGTTGAAGCCCACCGCGTCCAGATAATCCTTGATCAGATAGGCGGCGTTTTCGCGGATGTTGCCGGTGGGTTCATTGTAGGTGACCAGGCGGATGCTGGGCTCCACCAGCATGATGCCGTTGCGCTTGTTCAGCGTGCCGTCGCCGGTCATGTCCACCCAACCGGCGTTGTGCATCAGCTGCAGGGCGCGCTCTGGGCTGTAGTAGTAGATGGCGCTCTGGCTTTCGTACAGCCAGGACGTGGGCACCAGGGGCACCTCGCACTGTATGGCCATGTCCAGATAGGCGTTGGAGGCCAGGATGGAGCGATCCAGCGCGTACATCACCGCCATGCGCACGTCCAGGTTGGACAGGATCGAGGATTCCTCGCTCAAATTCGGCACCAGCATCTCATAGGTCAGCGTGGGATAGTCCATGCTGGTGAGGCCGGAGAGCTTGCGGCTCAGCGAAGCCTTGGGGCTGGTGGTGGACAGCATATCGATCTGCTTGGTGCGGATGGCCTCGATGGCGTCGCCGGCCACATCGAATTTCTTGAGCAGGATGCTGGTGATCCCCGGCTGCTTCTTCCACCAGAGGGGGTTGGCCTCCAGGCGCACGGTGCCGGCGTCGTCGTGCTGGATGAACCAATAGGGGCCGGTGCCCCGGGGCACCTCGTCGCCCAGCGTCTCATACTGCATGACGGGAAAGGCCATGGCGTACAGCGTCAGCAGGCTGGTGTTCTTTGCGTCCACCGTCAACACGTAGATATCGGTAGCCTCCATGCTGGAAATCATCTGCAGCCGGGCGTAGTAGGGGTTCGACTCCCCCGCCATATTCAGCGCCTGATAGGAGCGCACCACGTCGTAGGCGGAGAGCTCATAGCCGTTGTGGAACTGTATGCCGCTGCGCAGGTTGAAGGTCCAGGTCTTGCCCTCGTGGGTCCAGTTGTCCGCCAGCATGGGCACGGGCTTCATGTTCTCGTCAAAGTCCACCACGCTTTCGTAGATCAGCTGGTTCACGCTGACCAGGTCCCAATCCGTGCAGTTGACGGGGCTCAGCGTCAGATAGCCGGGGTCGATATAGCCGATGGTCAGGTCGGCGTTTTCCATGTCGGCCTTCATGGCCTCCAGCTCTTCCTGGGGAATCGTGCCCTGAAAACCGCCGCCCAGGTCCGACGCCAGGCCGGATTCCGGGGAGGTGTCCGCGGCCAGGCTGCCGCCCAAGTCCGACGCCAGTCCGGACCCCGGGGCGGTGTCCGTGGTCAGGCTGCCGCCCAGGTCCGAGGCCAGCTCCTCCGCCGTCGCCGCCGGCAGGACAAGCGCCAGGGCCAGCGCCAGCAGCGCGGCGCTAAGCCGCCTCAGGCGCATAGAGTTCACAGTATTTCTCATAGTATTTCAATACCCTCTTGACATAGGTGTCCGTCGCCTGGGACGGGATCATCGCCAGCGTCACGCCGTCCGGGCTGTATTCCGGATTTTTCAGCCACTTGTCCACCTGGCCCTGGCCCGCGTGATAGGCGGCGGTGGCACAGGCCAGGTTGCCGTCGAAGCGCCTGACCAGCCAGCCCAGATACCAGCAGCCGTACTTCACGTTGGTTTCCGGGTCAAACAGGCAGCCCTCGACGTACTCCTCGTCGAACTTCCCGGCGACCCAGGCCGCCGTGTCCGGCAGCAGCTGCATCAGGCCCTGCGCGTTCGCGCTGGAGACGGCCTCCGGCCGATAGCTGCTCTCCGCCAGGATCACTGCCGCCGGATAGGCCGGATCCAGCCCGTTTTCCCCGGCGCGGCGGCGAATCAGCGCCTCGTATTCCATCGGGTAGACCTGTATGGTGGTCTCCGGCTTCGGCGCGAGCATCAGCCACACGCCCAGGCCGATCAACCCCACGACGATCACCGCGATCATGCCCACGGTCAGCACCCGCTGAACCTGTCTTGCGCGGCGGACGCGCCGGCGCTTGCGCGACAGGGCGGGCGATTCAGCTTTCTTTTGATTGGTGGTCATAGGTACTCCATTATGGTTGAATGGTGGCATCAAAAGGCTTCCCCTGAGGGAAAGGCTTTCGGGGCGCTATTCCGCCTTCTTCAGCGCCGCGCGATACAGCCCTTCCAGAACCGCCCGGGTCTTTTCGATGGGCTGGTCGGTGTTCACGGCGTGAGTGGCGCGGGCGTTGCGCTCCTCCATGGGCATCTGGCTGGCCACGCGGGCCTCGGCCTGTTCGCGGGTCAGCCCGTCACGCACCACCACCCGCTCCACCTGCTTGTCATGCTCCAGGTAGAGCGTCCAAGTCTCGTCGCACAGGGCGTCCATGCCCGTCTCGAACAGCAGCGGCACGTCCAGTATGACCACCTTCGCGCCCATCTGGGCCGCCTCATCCATGCGCTCCAGCATCACCCGCTGCACCAGCGGATGGATGATGCCCTCCAGCGCCCGGCGGGCCGGCTCGTTGCCGAACACCAGCTTGCCCAGGCTCGTCCGGTCCAGGCTGCCGTCCTCGTTGAAGGCCGCCTCGCCGAACACCCGGCGGATCTCCGGCAGGGCCTCGCCGCCCTCGGCGGTCAAGGATTTTGAAATCTCGTCGGCGTCCACGTGGGCCGCGCCCAGCGTCTTCAAATACTGGGCCGCCTCGGACTTCCCGCAGCCAATGCCCCCCGTGAGCCCGACGACATAGGGCTTATTTGCAAGCACGCCAATCCCCTCCAATGGAAATGTCGGTGCGCAGCGGCACGGACAGGCTCACGATGCCCTCCATGCAGCGGCGCAGCAGATCGCGCACGGCCCCGGCCTCAGCCTCGGGCGCCTCCACGATCAGTTCGTCATGCACCTGCAGTATCAGCTTGGCCTGATAGCCGCCCTCCCGCAGGGCCTCGTCCACGGCGATCATCGACAGTTTGATGATGTCCGCGGCGGTGCCCTGGATGGGGCTGTTCATCGCGCAGCGCTCGCCAAAGGAGCGCACCGCGTAGTTGCTGCTCGCCAGCTCCGGCAGGTAGCGCCGCCGCCCCATCAATGTGGTGACGTAGCCCTGCTCGTGGCCCTTCTTCACGGCGCCGTCCATGTAGGCCTTCACGCCGGGATAGCGGTCGAAATAGCGATCGATGAAGTCCTTGGCCTCGAAGCGGCTGACGCCGATGTTCTTCGCCAGCGTGAATTCGGAAATACCGTACACGATGCCGAAGTTCACCGCCTTGGACGCCGAGCGCATCTGGCTTGTGACCATCTCCAGCGGCACGCCATAGACCTCCGAGGCCGTGCGGGCATGAATGTCCTGGTCCTCCCGGAAGGCGTGGATCATCGTGGGGTCGCCGGACATATGGGCCAGCACCCGCAGCTCGATCTGGCTGTAATCCGCGTCCACCAGCAGCCAGCCCGGCCGCGCCACAAACGCGCCGCGAATGGCCTTGCCCAGATCCGTGCGCACGGGAATGTTCTGCAAATTCGGCTCGGCGGAGGAAATGCGGCCCGTGGCCGTGCCCACCTGGTCAAACCGGGTGTGGATGCGCCCGTTCGCGTCCCGCATGGGGATCAGCGCGTCGATGTAGGTGGACTCCAGCTTCTGGTACTTCCGGTATTCCAACACCTTGCCGCAGATGGGATAATCCCCCGCCAGCTGTTCCAGCACCTCGGCGTTGGTGGACTGCTTCTTCTTCGGCGAGGGGATGCCCAGCTTTGTAAACAGCAATTCGCCCAGCTGCTTGGGAGAGTTCAGGTTGATGCGCTCGCCGCCGGCCATCTCGGCGATCTCATCCACCAGCCGGGCGATCTGCGCCTTGAACTGAACGCCCAGGGCCTGCAGCGCGTCCGCGTCCACCAGGAAGCCCTCCCGCTCCATGTCCCGAAGCACATAGGCCAGGGGCAGCTCGATTTTGCTGTAGATGTCGCCCAGCCCGTTTTCCTCCAGCTGCTTTCGCTGGATGAGCGCCAGCTCATGGATGGCCGTGGCAGGGTGCTCATGGAAGCCCTCGACGCCCTCCTGCTGGCACAGGGATTCGCCGTCGAAGCCGGGGCGCTGGGGGTTCAGCGCGTAGGCCGCCAGCATCACGTCCGTGATCTCGCCCTTCACCCGGCGAATGTCAATGGCCAGGGATTTCAGATCGCACAGCGTCACCGGGCAGTCCGCCTCGATCAGCGGCAGGGCCGCCTCCAGCGCCTCCCCGTCGGTCAGGCCGGGAGACAGCAGGTCGCCGCCCATGGGCATCGCCAGCCGCGCGGCGTCGGTGGCCACGGTGAACTCCGCGCCGATGTGCAGGCTGACCCACTTCGCGCCGGCGGACAACTCCAGAATACGCGCGGCCAGCGCGCCGCGTTCCGCGAAGCGCTCGATCTTCGGAAGGTCCGCCTTGGGGCGCGCCGGGGCGGCGATCTCCACATGGGGCATGACTTCTTTGGCCACCTCCGTCAGCCGCCGCGCCGCCGCGTTCATGCGCAGCTCGTGCAGCCTGGGAAGGGCCCCGGCGATGTTGCCCAGCCGCCAGGACGCCGGGTCCACGTCGATGGGCGCGGCCCGGTCGATCTTCGCCAGGGCATAGCTCATCTCGGCCAGCGCCCGGCCCTCCATCAGCCGCTCGCGCAGCTTGCCCTTCTGCTCGGCGTCCGCCCGGTCCAGCACCTCCGCGAGGCTGCCGTACTGCTGCACCAGCTTGAGGGCGGTCTTTTCGCCCACGCCGGGCACGCCGGGGATGTTGTCGGAGGCATCGCCCATCAGGCTCTTCACGTCGATCAGCTGCGCCGGCTCGAGGCCATAGGTCTCGCGGATATATTCCGGCGTCACGCGCACGGTCTCGGTGATGCCCTTTTTCGTGTACAGTATCGTGGTATGGGGACCGGAGAGCTGGAAGGAGTCCCGATCGCCGGTCACCAGCAGGGCCAGGGCGTCCCGCTGCTCGCAGTACGCGCCCACGGTGCCCAGGATATCGTCGGCCTCGTAGCCCTCTTGCTCCAGAATCGGCACGCCCATCAGGCCGATCATCTCGCGGATCACCGGGTCCTGGGCCCGAAGCTCGTCGGGCATGGGCTTGCGGGTGGCCTTGTAGCCGTCATACATCTTATGGCGGAAGGTGGGCGCGTGCAGGTCGAAGGCCACGGCCAGGCTGTCCGGCCGCTCGTCCTCGATCACCTTCAGCATCATCATCACAAAGCCATGCACCGCGTTGGTGGGCGTGCCGTCCGGCGCGGTCATCGGCGTTTGCAGCGCGTGAAACGCCCGGTACATCAGGCTGTAGCCATCCAGTATGACGATTTTCTCGGCCATGCGTCCGCTCCCCTTGCCCTGCCTTCAATGCTCATAATCCGGCAGGTTAGAACTTTACTATTGTATTATAACACAGTTCGAAGAAAAATACAATTGGGGGCGGCGCATTGCGCCGCCCCCGCGTCATTCCGTCCCGTTTACACTTTTCCCGCCGAGCCGAACAGCTCGATCTTGTTCCGCACCACGGCCTTCATAGCTTCGATTTCATAGGGCATCAGCTGCATCAACGTGCTCGCGCCGGCGGCCAGGCCCTTTTCCGCGCCGGCCCGCCCCGCCTTGTCCAGGTCAGTGAAGATGTTGATCTTGCAGACGCCCCGCTTCACGGCCTCGCGGAAGTCGTCGTCCGACAGGCCGCTGCCGCCGTGCAGCACCAGGGGCGCGCCGGTGGCCCGGGAAATGGTGGAAATGCGCTCGAAGTCCAGCTTCGGTGGGAACTTGTAATCCCCGTGGGCGTTGCCCACGGCCACGGCCAGGCAGTCCACGCCGGTGCGCTTCACAAAATCCACGGCCACGTCCGGGTCGGTGTAATAGTCGGAGGGATTGGCCAGCCTGCCCGCGCCCTCGTTGTCGCCCACGTGGCCCAGCTCGCCCTCCACCGTCGCGCCCATGGCATGGCAGATTTTCACCATCTCGGCCACGTTTTCAAGGTTCTCCCCATAAGGAGCGGTGGAGCAGTCGTACATGATGGAGGTGAATCCCAGCCGCAGGGCCTCCATGCACCTGTCGAAGGTCAGGCCGTGGTCGTAGTGCACCGCCACGGGCACCTTCGCCTTCTTCGCCATGGGGATCAGGTATTCCGCCACCCGCTCCATGGGCATGCCGGGCAGCAGGATCTCCGCCGTGCCCACGATCACCGGCGCGTTCAGCGCCTCCGCCGTCTCGATCACGGCGCGGGCCATCTCCACGTTCACGGCGTTGAAAAAACCCACGCCATAGCCGCCCGCCCGGGCGTCCTCAAGCATTGTTTTCATGTTGACCAGCATATCTCGCGCCTCCCGCATCGTCGTCATTCTCTACATATTTTATACAAACCCCGGGGCGCGTTCCCGCATGGCTGTGTAAAATCGCGGTTTGCCCTGACAGAAAAAGGAATGTGCGCAATGATTACACAAATCGCAATTCATGCGTGGAATTGCACGACGGGGGTATTGACGTACATGAAAATTCTTGCTAAAATTATAGAGTAAAGGTTACGTAGAAGTTATATGTGACTAACAAATAAACAAGGAGGAGATACCTATGAACAACATCCCGCAGGTCAAAATGGGCATCATCGCGGTCAGCCGCGACTGCTTCCCGATCACCCTCTCCGAAAAGCGCCGCAAGGCCATCGTCGAAAAGCTGAAGGCCAAGAATTTTGAGATCACCGAGATCCAGACCATCATCGAGGGCGGCATCGACGCCAACGTGGCCGAGGCCTATGAGGAGATCAAGGCTTCCGGCATCAACGCGCTGGTGGTTTTCCTGGGCAACTTCGGCCCCGAGGGCCCCGAGACCCAGATCGCCAAGCTGTTCGGCGGCCCCGTGATGTACATCGCGGCTGCCGAGGAGAACGTGGGCGTGCTGTCCAGCGACCGCGGCGACGCCTATTGCGGCATGCTGAACGCTTCCTACAACCTGAAGCTGTCCGGCATCAAGGCCTATATCCCCGAATATCCCGTGGGCGACGCCGAGTACTGCGCCAACGAGATCATCGACTTCCTGCCCATCGCCCGCACCCTGCTGGGCCTGCAGGATCTGAAGATCATCACCTTCGGTCCCCGTCCCTTCGACTTCCTGGCCTGCAACGCGCCCATCGCGCCCATCTTCAAGCTGGGCGTCAACGTGCAGGAGAACTCTGAGCTGGACCTGCTCAAGGCCTTCAAGGAGCACGCCAACGATCCCCGCATCCCCGCCAAGATCAAGGAGATGGAGGACGAGCTGGGCGAGGGCAACAAGTATCCCGGCATCCTGCCGAAGCTGGCCCAGTATGAGCTGACCCTGCTGGATTGGATCGAGGCCAACAAGGGCACCGCGAAGTACGTGGTCATGGCCAACAAGTGCTGGCCGGCCTTCCAGACCGAGTTCGGCTTCGTGCCCTGCTATGTGAACAGCCGCCTGACCGGCATGGGCATCTGCACCGCCTGCGAGGTGGACATCTACGGCGCCCTGTCCGAGTACATCGGCACCTGCGTGACCGGCGAGGCCGTCACCCTGCTGGACATCAACAACAGCGTGCCCGCCGACATGTACAAGGCGAGCATCGAGGGCAAGTTCAACTATCGCCACAATGAAACCTTCATGGGCTTCCACTGCGGCAACACCCCCATGTGCAGGCTCAGCTGCGGCACCATGAAGTATCAGCTGATCATGAACCGCGGCCTTGAGGGCGGCGGAGAGCCCGACATCACCCGCGGCACCCTCGAGGGCGATATCGTTCCCGGCGACATCACCTTCTATCGCCTCCAGGGCAACAAGGACAGCGTGCTCCAGGCCTACATCGCCGAAGGCGAGGTCCTGCCCGTGGCCACCCAGTCCTTCGGCGGCATCGGCGTGTTCGCGATCCCCGAGATGAACCGTTTTTATCGCCATGTGCTGATCGAGGACGGCTATCCCCATCACGGCGCCGTGGCCTTCGGTCATGCCGGCAAGGCCATCTACGAGGTGTTCAAGTATCTGGGCATCGAGAAGATCAGCTTCAACCAGCCCAAGGGCTGCTACTACAAGAGCGAAAATCCCTTCGCTTAATGCCTGAACGACCCGCCGCCGCGAAGCCTCGGCTTCGCGGCGGTTCTTTTGCAACGGAGGGCAACCGCATATGAAGCGCATCATCTGGACGGTCCTGCTGCTGGGCGCGGCGCTGACGCTCTCCGCCTGCCGGTTTGCGGTGGTGGAGACGGGCAGCGTGGTCATCGAGGCCCCGACGCCTTCCCCCACGCCCGCGGCGACGGAAGCGCCGTGACAGTAACAAAGATTTAAAACATTCGCCTTGCGCCCGACGCCTCTTGGGGCTATAATGATATCGTTCCGGTATTTTTTTACCAATGACCATTTTGCCGGGCTTTTGCCCGTGGAGGAGCGATACATACCATGCGACGCGCAATGTGTTTATTGATTCTGGCGGCCCTGCTGGCGATGGCGGCGGCCCCGGCGGCCCTGGCCATCACCGGCCAGGAAGCCCTGTTCGGGGGCGACACGCCCAATGTGTCCGTCGACGGCAATGCTTCGGGCAGCTCCGGCTCCGCGAACCAGTATCCCACGCTGGCGCTGGGCGACCGTGACGGCGTGGACAGCACCGCCTACATCGTGTTCATGCAGAACCGGCTGATCGAGCTGGGCTATCTGCGCGACGCGGCCGACGGCGTGTTCGGCGAAAACACCCAGACCGCCGTGCAGGCCTTCCAGAAGAACAACGGCCTGCCCAGCACCGGCGTGGCCGACCCCGCCACCCAGGAAAAGCTCTACTCCGACATCACCACGCTGGTGGCCATGTCCGAGGACAGCAGCATGTTCGGCGGCGTGCTGACCCGCGTGCAGACCATGCTGGGCCAGTGGGGCTTCTATGGCGGGCCCGTGGACGGCGAAAAGGGCGCCGGCACCGACGAGGCGATCCGCACGTTCAAAAGCTACATGCAGGCCGTCAGCCCCGGCTTTGGCGTGACGCCCACCCCGGAGCCCACCGCCACCCCCAACCCCGACGGCGCGTTCGGCGACATGCCCGTGGTGGTGGACATGCCTCTGGCCACGCCCAGCGCCGCTTACAGGTATGACGAGACCATCACCGACGCCGTGATGGAATACGTGGACGGCGACAAGGACTTCGTGGTGTTCCGCCAGAACGTGCAGGAGGGCGACAGCGGCGAGGAAGCCCTGCGGGTGCAGACCCGCCTGCACCAGCTGAAATACCTCTACGCCGCGGACGGCGCTTTCGGCGCCATCTCGACGCGCGCGCTCAGGTACTTTCAGCGCAAAAACGGCCTGGAGGAGACCGGCGTGGCCGACGCCGCCACCCAGCAGATGCTGTTCTCCGCCAAGGCCATGTCCGCCGAGGAATACGTGTTCCCCTACAAGCTGGTCGTGGACGTGTCCGACCAGCGGGTCTACGTGGCCCAGTGGACAGGCTCGCGCTATGAAGGCCCGATTCATACCTTCATCTGCGCCACCGGCACCAAGGAAAACCCCACCCCCCTGGGCACCTACCAGGCCGGCGGCAAGGCGTCGGACGGCAAGTGGTACTACTTCAAGGAATTCTACTGCTACGCCCAGTGGGCCTACCAGATCGTGGGCGGCATACTGTTCCACTCCAACACCACGCTCAAGCCCAAGGGCAGGCCCAGCGACGGCGGCTTGGGCCATCGCGCCTCCCACGGCTGCATCCGCATGAAGGTGGCCGACGCCAAGTGGATCTACGACAACTGCCCCCAGGGCACGACCGTCGTCATACAGGATTGACCCAGTAAACCGCGACGCATCGCCGGAACCCGCGGGTTCCGGCGATGTCTGTCTGTGCCATTCCATCATTGACAATTTGTGCCCGTTCTGATATATTTGTGATATACCCAACACGCAGGAGGGAATCAGTCCATGAAGCTGCCAGGCTATCACGAGGA
>Ga0310691_10008847_pt1 | contig 10298 bp, 7 predicted proteins | sample 176DNAGHGlowgp2_FD_203887 | JGI IMG/M metagenome (GOLD analysis project Ga0310691, IMG submission 203887) | Sheep rumen microbial communities from Palmerston North, Manawatu-Wanganui, New Zealand - 1766 DNA GHGlow gp2 (v2) (version 2) | ecosystem: Host-associated > Mammals > Digestive system >...
AGTTTAGTCTTAACGCTTACTTCACCGGATAGTGATTCAATCTTTGACTTAACAACGTCAAGGCCAACGCCTCGTCCGGAAACTTCAGTAACCTTCTTGGCTGTAGAGAATCCGGGGTGGAAAAGGAAATCTATGCACTGCTGTTCTGTAAGTGAAGCAGCTTCCTCTGGTGTTACGATGCCCTTTTCAATCGCTTTGTTCTTAACTATCTCGGCATCGATACCATTACCATCATCACCAACTTCGATAACTACGCTGTTACCGTCCTGGAAAGCATGAAGGAAAATGTGTCCTTCTTCTGTCTTTCCTCTCTCAGCACGAAGCTCAGCGGACTCAATACCGTGGTCAGCACTGTTTCTTAAAAGGTGCATCAAAGGATCACCGATCTCATCAACAACAGTTCTGTCCATTTCAGTATCTTCACCGGTCATGGTCAGTTCCATGTTCTTGCCAAGCTGTTTATTCAGATCTCGAATCATACGAGGGAATTTCTGGAGTACGCTTTCAATAGGTACCATTCGAACTTTCATGACAGATTCATGAAGATTGGTAGTAACGCTTTCCAGATATTCTATCTGCTCGTTTACGTTGCCACTTACAATACCTGCAGAATTAGCAGCAGATATCAAAGAGTTTTTAGCTATGATAAGCTCACTTACCAGATTCATGAGGACATCCAGTTTGTCGATATCAACACGAACTGTACGATTGACAACCGGCTTACCAACAGGCTTTTTGCCACCATCCTTTGCAGGAGCTTTTCCTGCAGGCTTAGCAGCAGGTGCTGCAGGTGCTGCGGGAGTGGCAGGTGCTGCCTGTGCAGGTGCTGCATCAGCTGCGGGTGCTGCCTCTTCAGTACTTGCTGCTGCATTGGGATCGTAATCGCCTATTTCGCAGTCCTCGATTTCCGATACACTCTTTACTATATCTTTGATCTTATCTTTATCTTCTTCGTCAGTAGAAATAATTAAGCTGAAATTGAATTCAAATTTTTCATCCTCGATATCCTGTGTAGAAGGCTCGGAAACTATCAATTCACCGATCTCTTCAATACCCTTGAATACAAGGAATGCTCTTGCTGCTTTAAGGATGCAGCTCTCCTGGATCTTAACATTAAGTCCATAAAGTTTCTTGCCCTGACTCTTAGCATCTTCCAATGTTCCTTTAGTATCAGGGTCAATTTTAATTGCTCTGTAATCCTTAGTAGGATCTGCATCCGAAGGCGGTGCTGCCTGTGCGGGTGCTGCAGGTGCTGCTGCGGGCGCAGCTTCAGCGGCAGGTGCTGCGGCAGGCGCAGGTGCTGCTGCGGGTGCTGCTCCACTTGCTCCCGCTCTGATATCAGCCAAAGCCTTGATCAGGTTGGCATTTTCTTCTGTTCCTTCATCCTGTGACTCAGTAATGTTATCCACGTAAGCCTGAATAGCATCCAAGCACTGGAACAAAGTATCGATCATGCCAGAGTCAATTTTCAAAGTGCCGTTACGCACATCTGAAAAGACGTCTTCCATATCATGGGTCAAGTTCTGCATGTTCTTGTAACCCATTGTACCGGCCATACCTTTCATGGAATGTGCCGAACGGAAGATCTCATTAATACAATCCTCGTTCTCCGGATCCTGCTCCAGCTGCATGATGCTGTCGTTCAGTGTTTGGAGATGCTCCTTTGCCTCGTCAAGAAAGACGCCTAGATACTGAGAAACATCCATAATCCCTTTACCTCCATAAGAAAATGTTCACGAAGGCGTTTAGAGTAATCAGGGACAGATGATCCTACTGACCAAGAACTTCTCACAGGAAAGTTCAGCTCCTTGGCTAATGACCTCGCTAAGCGATTACTTAACGCCAACGTTCATTATTATTTCCTGGGCTATATCATCAAGTGTTACCACCTGATCAACAAGTCCAGCTGTTGCCACTGCTTTAGGCATGCCATAAACTGTGCAGGAATCAGCATCCTGACCGATGACATGAACCTTTTTCTTGGATTTCAGATTTTTAATTCCCTCGGTACCATCAGCACCCATTCCTGTTAAGACTACACAACAGATTGAGTCGTAATCGGAATCCATGAGCGATTCATACATAAAGTTCGCACATGGTCGAACCCCTTCTCTTGTCGGTCCGTCAACATAATGGATAGTGTGCTTTCCACCTGAAGTTATCACATGCATGTGCTTACCGCCTTTTGCGATATAACAGCAACCTGCATTTAGTACATCACCTTCAGCTGCTTCCTTAACAGTTATCTCAGAAAGAGAATCAAGTCTTTCTGCAAGAGAAGCTGTAAAGCCTTCCGGCATATGCTGCACCAGTACAACAGGTGTTTTAAGATTTTTGGGAAGTTTTGGAATTACCGATTGAAGCGCACGAGGACCACCCGTAGAGCTGGCAATCGCAACGATACGATTACCTGTGACCTTGTCCGCATGCTTAGCGACAATATCCACTACCTTACGAGAGGCTTTGATCTCATCGATTGAAAAAGCCTTCGTACTTACAGGAGCTCTTGACTGACAAACAGCTGCCAGAGTCCTTGTAATATTTGTAGTAAAATCATCGCCACGGCAATCCGAGGCGCGATCCGGTTTGTGAACAAAATCCAATGCTCCCAGTTCGAGCGCATCAAGTGTTACTTTGGCACCTTCTTTGGTGTCCGTGCTGCACATCATAACTTTAGCCTTGATCTTGTTTCTGTTAAGCTCTTTCAATAACGTAATACCGTCCATTCTTGGCATATTTACATCAAGTACTACTGCATCGAATGTTTTTGTTTTTAAAATCTCAAGAGCTTCAACACCGTCTTTAGCCTTATCTACAACCTGAAATCTTGAATCTGAGTTTATAATATCACTAAGAACGGTTCTCATGAGTGCAGAATCATCAACTAATAAAATTTTATTTGGCATTTAGTTTTGCTTCTTTCTGATTTTTCGTTCTTCCTCAAAGATAAAATGAATGATATCTTCTCTGGAAGTCTCATCGATGTAGGCATACTGTATGCGGTGTTCATACAGTCCCGGCCTGTTTTCCAGTTCCTGAACTCTGAGTACGTTACACACCATTTCGTACTCAACATTATTAATATTTCCGGGTAACCGATAGGAGCAATAAATCATACTACCCTCTTCATATTGGAAGTTAGCGACAAATCGTAAACCTCCTCCACTTATGTCAACGATAACACTTCGTTGCAGTGGTTTATTTGCTCCCAGTAGTAATCCCCAATTCCTCCGAATGGCTTCCACCTCTTCTTCGGAAAAGATCCTTGATCGTAACTCCAGCGCACAGCTGAATCTATAATATTCTCTCCTTTGCAGCCTCTGCAAATTACTGAGAAGATCAAGCACAAGAATATAAACATTATTACTGCGATACCGGTCCACTATTCTGGCATAACATTGGAACAATCCGCGGGAGCTGTAAAAACATAAACTGTACTCACCGTCAACCGGCAATAGAACAAGCTTCCCTTTGTCCATAGGCATCAGCACTTCAATTCTATCCTCTGATAAAATATCCGTTATTTTACTGAGGTGAATTTTTTTGGTACGTGCATCCGTATCCATCCAGACCTTGCCAATCGCTTTAAGTTCGATTTTATTGCCGGGTGCAATATAATCTGCAAGCATTCTCAGGTCCCCCTCTTACCATTTATTTGTATGTTGCAAACCGGGTACTGTTTCACCCGGAAACTTTATCTGCACTAAGTTTTCTTCCGGTAATTATATGTGAGAAAAATGCTGCCATTCCTCTTGGTTTTATCTCATTGGCTGCACTTCCCTCCGACAAACCTCTTGCTATTTCTTCAAAAGCTCTTGCGGACTTGGATGTCGGATACTGAATTGAAACCGGTGACTGCTGCATAACACCGCGCGCCAGCATCTGATCCTGCGGGATTGCTCCCAGATAATTAAGCGGAAGTTTTAAATATCTTGCGACTACTGCATTTAATTTATTATACAATTGTTGTCCTTCCTCAGCGGAAGATACCCTGTTGGAGACAACCTTTATTACTGTGTTTTCTCTAAGGAACCTGGGCTGTTGGTTCAAAGCCTTAAGCAGTGAATATGAATCCGTGATCGATGTAGGCTCCGGAGTTGTAACAAGGATTATCTCACCGCTTGCAACAAGGAATTCCATTACCGCACTTGATATACCTGCGCCCGTATCGATTATTATCGTATCTGCTATAGCATCAAGCTCAGCCAGATTAACGATTATATAAACCAGATAATCTCTGCTTAAATTATACATCCCCGAAATTCCGGATCCGCCGGATATAAAACCGACACCTTCTGGTCCCCAGGTGATGATATCCTTTATATTTTTGCCCTGATAAATCAGATCGCTTAAGTTATGCTTGGGTACTGTTCCAAACATTATCTCTATATTGGCAAGGCCAAAATCCGCATCCAGAATGATCACTCTCTGTCCCATTCTGCGAAACTGAATTGCAAGATTGATCGCCACATTTGATTTACCTACTCCTCCTTTGCCACTGGTGACTGTAATTATCCTTGCCAGAGGCCTCTGAGGAGCATTTGATGCCTTTATAATTTTTCTAAGCTGTTCAGCCTGATCCATAAACTAATACCTGTTTCTATTTTATCAAAATCTGGAAAAAAGTCGACCTTTTGTTAACATTAAAAGCATTGCAAAAAAGCCTTATTTTCCGCCCAATAAACCTTTAACACTTCTCTGCGCGTCAAACACAGCAATATCGCTGGGAACATTCTGACCATTCGTAATATAGGACATAGGAGCTCCCGTATGCATGTGGATGTTATAGAGATTACCAGCAGAACTTGTTTCATCCATCTTTGTAAAAATAAGTTTGTATTTTACAAGTTCTGAATAACCATCAGCTATTTCGATAAGATCCCTGTATTTTGTTGTAGCACTTAAAACAAGATAGTTCTCGGTTTCAACTACTTCTTCAAGAGCTTTGATAAACGATACCATCGTATCTCTCTGCTCTGTATTATGCAGGCTGTGTCCGGCAGTATCGACCATAATGTAATCATAGTCCCTAAAATCTTCCGCTGCCTGTTTCATCTCTTCAACAGAATAGATCACCCTGAACGGAATCTCCATTATTGTCGCATAGGTTCTAAGCTGCTCCGCTGCTGCAATCCTATAAGTATCCACAGTTAAAAGAGCAACCTTCTTTTTCTGAGAAACTCTAAGCTCCGATGCAAGCTTTGCAATTGTAGTTGTCTTACCAACGCCTGTAGGCCCTATGAAAATCTCAGCGATCGGTCCGTCGGTGTTTTTCTTTATCGTATCTGCCTGACCAAACTTAAGTACCATCTTCTGATATACATTTGCAAGCACAAACTCCATCGGAATATTGGGCTTACTTACTTTCTCAACTTCATCAGTAAGCTGGTTTGCATATATCTCGTCAACCTCATTTTCTATAAGTGTGTTATAGAGCACCTTGACAAAAGACATGGTTTCATCGGAAATGGTATTCTTCTCTTCCATTTCCTCCTCTTGCACCTTTTGCGGCTCATTTTCTTTATGATCATCTTTTTCGTTTTTCAGATTCTTCTCTATGAGATTGTGGAGGCTGTCAAGTTTTTCCTCTATAGCGCTGCTCTCTTCATTAAAGGAAGCTGCCTTCTCAGTAGCAACCTTATTTGGAACAATCGGGCTGTTATTCACCTTAAGAGGAGGTATTTCGCCCTGCTCCTGCGCTTTCAAAAGTTTGTCCGCCATTGATGTTTTTTGTTCAGGAGTCTTTACCTGTTTCACGGATGTCTGAGGTTTGACAGGTCTTACTGTTTTTGCAGGTTCCTCCTCAAGCGCAACCGTAACTTCAGTTCTTGTGGGAGCAAAAATAGCAAAAAAGCCGCTCTTTTTTACCGGTCTGACATTCATAATGACTATGTTGTCGCCCAGCTCCTTCTTCGCAATCTCAGTAGCTTCCGATTCAGTTTTTCCGGTGTATTTTTTTATGATCATATTAAGCCGCTACCATTCCTACTGACTGCATTTCAACATTTGGTTCAACTTCATTGTATGAAATGACTATCAGGTCTTTATAATAATCTTCTGTCATTTTCTTAAAATACATGCGCACTATAGGCGATGTCATAATGATCGGTATTCTGCCCGCATCTTCGAGCTTCTTAGCCTGTTCTCCCACCGACTTAAGTATAGCCTTGGTCCTGGCGGGATCAAGTGTAAGATAAGCCCCCGTCTCTGTCTGTTTTACGGACTGCATGATCTCCTGTTCAATCTTGGGATCAAGAGTGATAACACTGGTGGTTTCTCCGGGATAAAAATACTTGCTTGAAATAGCTCTTCTAAGACTCTGTCTTACATATTCCGTCAGAATATCGCTATCTCTTGTTGAAGCCGCATAATCTGCAAGCGTTTCAAAAATCGTAACAAGATCTCTGATTGAAATACCTTCGCTCAAGAGATTCTGAAGAACTTTTTCTATTTCACCAAGGCTCATAAGCTTAGGCACAAGCTCGTCCACAAGAGCAGGATTGTTTTCTTTTAAGTTGTTTACTAGATTCTGTACATCCTGACGTGTAAGGAGTTCTGCGATATGGCTTCTTATTACTTCGGTCAGGTGTGTTGCAATGATTGATGGCGGATCTACTACTGTATAGCCGAGCGATTCCGCTCTTTCTCTCTGACTCTCTGTGATCCAGGTAGCCGGCAGATGGAAGGAAGGCTCGAATGTAGGGATACCTGTTATTTCCTCCTCGACATTTCCGGGATTCATAGCCATATAATGGTCAAAAAGAATTTCGCCGTCGCTTACCTGTATTCCCTTTATCTTAATGATGTACTGATTGGGATTTAGCTGGATGTTATCTCTTAGTCTGATGATTGGTACAACTGTACCAAGCTCCAGAGCTATCTGTCTTCTGATCATTACAACTCTGTCAAGAAGGTCACCGCCCTGGTTGACATCAGCAAGCGGAATAATACCATAACCAAACTCAAGCTCTATCGGATCAACCTGAAGAAGGCTTGTAACATTCTCGGGCTGTCTGATCTCCTCAGCCTGCTGTTCTTCTTCAGCCATAACCTCTTCTTCCGTGCTTGCAACCTTCTGCTCTCTGTCCATAAGGAATCCAAACCCTGCAACTGCCATTCCAAGCGGGATATAAAGCATATTCGGAAGTGGCGTAAGTATACCTAGCGCCGCAACAACAGCGCCTACAAGGTACAAAGTCTTGGACATTGAAAAAAGCTGTCCGATAAGAGCAGGACCAAAGTCCGCCTCTTTCGAACCCTTGGTTACAAGAATACCTGTGCTAAGCGATACTAAAAGTGAAGGAATCGCACTTACAAGTCCATCACCCATGGTAAGGATCGCATATTTATCAAGTGCCTCATTAACAGGAAGCCCCTGTCTTAATACACCCATCAGAATACCACCTACAATATTAATTACTGTGATGATAAGACCTGCGGTTGAATCTCCCTTTACGTATTTGGTAGCACCATCCATAGCTCCAAAAAAGCTTGCTTCATTCTGGATCTTCTCACGGCGAAGCTTAGCTTCCTGATCGGTAATAGCGCCTGTATTAAGATCAGCATCGATAGCCATCTGCTTACCGGGCATAGCATCCAATGTAAATCTTGCTGATACTTCAGCAACACGTTCAGAACCTTTGTTGATTACCATGAACTGAACAAGAATAAGCATGCCATAAACAATAGCACCTATAATAAGGTCACCCGCACCAACGAATGAACCAAAAACCTCGATTACCCGTCCCGCATCTCCACCGGTAAGGATAAGTCTCGTTGAAGAAACGTTAAGCGCAATTCTGAAAATAGTTGTAAAAAGGAGTATTGTCGGGAAGAAGGACATATCCAAAACTTCCTGCGAGAACATGGCGGTAAAAAGTATCACAAAGGAAAGTGACATATCGAATGCCAAAAGAATATCCATAAGCCATGTAGGGATAGGAATAATGAGCATCATAACAGCTGCTACAAAGTAGAGCGCAACACCATAGTCAAATGCACGTTTTTTGACGGTATTAAGAAAATTATTCATTTGCATCCCCCTTTCCCCATAATTTTATTCATACTTATACATATCTAGTATAACTCACACTATATATGGTATTCAAGAAAAAAATAAAGCACAAGACTAGGGGTGAAATTAGGAACATCCTTAGCGGAGCGCTTTTTATTTGATAGGAATTTCCTATCAAATAAAAAAGAATGCCTTTTGACATTCTTTTCTACTGATTACATTATTATTTTCACAGTTTAAACCTTGCCCTGCAGATGATATACAAAGGCAAGGACTTCAGCTACTGCCTGATACAGCTCCGGCGGAACAAACTCGCCTACATCAACGTTTGCAAAAAGCATCCTTGCAAGTGGCTTGTTTTCAACAATCTCTATTCCGTTTTCTTTTGCTATCTCTTTTATCTTCTGTGCAAGATAATCTTCACCTTTTGCTATGACCTGTGGCGCATCCATCTCTTCTGCGTCATATCTTATTGCAACAGCATAATGAGTAGGGTTTGTAATGACCACGTCCGCTTTTGGAAGTTCCTGCATCATACGCCTCTGAGAAGCCTGCTGCATTCGTCTTCTCTGCTGCGACTTGATCTGAGGATCTCCTTCAGTATTCTTATACTCTTCTTTTACTTCCTGTTTGGTCATCATCATATCTTTTTTGAACTTACGACGCTGGAAAATGACATCCGCAGCAGCAATGATAATATAAATGGCGGCAATCCTTATTCCAAGGTCTATAACAATGCTCCCCATAAGTCCGATCGCCTGCCTAAGAGGCATATCATACAGGGAAAAAATCGAAGCTTCAAGCCCGGTCATATAACTGTAAACAACAGCACTTATAACGACTATCTTGGCAATTGATTTTATAAGTTCAAAAATAGATCTCGTAGAAAATATCTTCTTAAAGCCGCTTATAGGATTTAACTTGTTAAGTTTAGGCTGCAATGGTTTGGAAGTAATCTTCCAGCCTACCTGAGCGATATTTGCAACAAGTGCAATAATGATAGCAACTGCAAAAAAAGGAAGTGTAAGCAGCATTACCCTCAAAAGCGCGGTATTCATCACTGTCCTGAGATTTTGGATTGGAACATAGCCATCATACAGTTTTATATACTCGGGTATTTGGATATAAACATGGTCAAAAAGATTTTTAAATCCATCCCCCATCCATCCATACAATGTCCTAAGGAGCACAAAAAGCGCAAGAAGTCCCGCAGCATTCCCAACTTCTCTGCTGTTTGCAACCTGACCTTCATCTCTTGCGTCGGAGAGCTTTTTGGCTGTGGGTTCTTCTGTCTTTTCGCCGCCCGGACCGTCTGCAAAGAACTGAAGATCATAGGGAAGTAGCATTACTTTATTTAATTTTTCGTTTTCCCTATATAAGATCATTGATAAACTCCGTCATCAGAAACTTTATCCTCTGAAAGATAAAATCCGATGCCCCGTAAAGCATGCCGCTTGTAATATACATAAGCGACAATCCCACTATAAGTTTTAGCTGCATTCCCACAGCAAACATATTCATCTGAGGCGCTACCCTTGCAAGCACGCCCAATATCACATTCAAGATAAAAGTAACTATAAAGATCGGCAGAGCGATCCTGAAACCGATCACCATGTAATCCGACATAAACTTCATAAATGAAGCAAGCAGTTTGTCTGTATTAAATACCGCACCGTTTAGCGGTACCAGAGTAAATGAATCAACAAGCGCGGAAATAAAATATCTGTATAATCCGCTAACAAGCATCATTCCCATAAACGCATATTGATAAATACCGGCAGAAACAGGCACCTGTTCCCTTGAGCCGGGGCTCATTACCTGCACCATGGATAGACCGACCTGCATATCAACCACGTTACCTGCAATGGTTGATATAAGTGTGCAAAGCTGTGCACCAAGCCCTATTAGGATTCCGGTCGCAAACTCTTTAAGCACAATTAGCGTAAATCCAAGTACCGAATCATAATCAAGTGTTTTTACAGGAACAAGTCCGTATAAAAGTATTGTAAGGAGTACTGAAAATCCAATTCTGACTCTCTGCGGAGTATTACTCATACTAAAAAAGGGTGCAACGTAAACAAACATCGTTACACGCACCAAAATAAGTAAAAATATCTCAAGATCGCCATAAGTAAAGGTGTAATCTATCAAACCACATTCCCCCTACTCTAATGGATATACAGGCTAAAATCCTGCCAGATCTTAATGACATAATTGGCCATTTCGGTGAGCATCCAGTTTCCAAGCACCATGAGCGCAAGGAATGTCAGGATTATTTTCGGAA
>Ga0310691_10008849_pt1 | contig 10297 bp, 9 predicted proteins | sample 176DNAGHGlowgp2_FD_203887 | JGI IMG/M metagenome (GOLD analysis project Ga0310691, IMG submission 203887) | Sheep rumen microbial communities from Palmerston North, Manawatu-Wanganui, New Zealand - 1766 DNA GHGlow gp2 (v2) (version 2) | ecosystem: Host-associated > Mammals > Digestive system >...
CACACACAAAAGTTCCAGACAAAGCACGATCACCTATCAGCCTACCCTCCCTGAGGATGGCCGTTATGCAGTCTACGTCAGTTATCAGACAGTAGAAGAGAGTGTTGACGATGCTCATTATACCGTTTATCACAAAGGTCAGAAGACGGAGTTCAAGATCAACCAACAAATGGGCGGATTCACGTGGGTCTATCTGGGAACATTTGAATTTGACGAAGGTTGCAGCGAAAGAAATAAAGTTGTGGTATCCAACCTCAGCAAGCACAAAGGTTTTGTCACGACAGATGCTGTCCGCTTTGGTGGTGGTATGGGTAATATAGAACGAGGTGGCAAAACCAGTGGGCTACCCCGCTGTCTGGAAGGAGCACGTTATTACGCACAATGGGCAGGAATGCCTTACGAGATTTATAGTTGCAAGAATGGCGAGAACGATTATGGCGATGACCTCAATGTACGTTCTCTGATGACCAATCTGTTATGCGGCGGTTCCGTCTTTGCACCAGATTCCATTGGTCGTCACGTCCCCATCGAGTTATCGCTTGCTATCCATAGCGATGCAGGCTATACGGAATCAGGCGAGGGTGTCTATGGTTCCCTCTCTATCTGCACCACCAATTATGGCGACAGTTGTTTGGCAGCAGGCATCAGTCGTGAAGCCTCAAGAGAATTGGCCACAGCCTTGCTCAACAACCTGACCACTGACATGAAATACAGTTATGGCGACTGGACCAGACGTCAGGTAAGAGACCGCAATTACTCTGAGACACGTCTGCCCATCGTTCCAAGTTCCATTCTTGAGACACTGTCGCATCAGAATTTTGGGGATATGCGTTATGGGCAGGACCCCAACTTCCGCTTCACATTGGCTCGCTCTATCTATAAGACCATCCTGCGCTACATCACCAGCAAGCACAAGAAAGAGGCTGTTGTACAGCCATTAGCGCCTAACCGCTTCCACATAGAGTTCTCAGAAAAAGCTGGTGAAGTAATCATCAGTTGGCAAGGCATCATCGACGGACAGGAACCTTCATCAGCTCCTACTGGCTACATATTATATATAGCCCAAGACAACAGTGATTTTGACAACGGAACATTACTCAGAGGCACCTCTTGTCATGTGCAACTGAAGCCCAACGTCCTTTATCGCTTCCGCGTAGCAGCCATCAACGAGGGTGGAAAGAGTTTTCCCAGTGAGGTTCTTGCTGCGCTCTACAATCCCAAATCCACTAAGACAGTCATGATTGTCAATGGTTTCAATCGACTTTCATCACCCGCCATCAGTAAGGAGGGCCAGGGTTTTGACCTCAACGAAGACATTGGTGTGTCATATGGCAGAACAGCAGGATGGCTGGGACTACAGCGCAATTTCGATGTTAAGCGCATAGGTATTGAGAACGAGACAGGTTTAGGATATACCACACCTGATTTTCAGGGTATGTTCATAGCCGGCAACGATTTCAACTATGTTGGCACTCATGCTAATGCCATTCGTTCAGCTGGAGAATACAATATCGTAAGCAGCTCTTCACTGGCCATAGAAAACGGCGACTGCGATCTGAACAGATATAAGGCCATTGACCTCTTATTAGGACTGGAGAAAAATGACGGCCATAGCTTAGTACCATACAAGAGTTTCCGTCAGGCTATGCAGGAACGACTGAGAGACTATACAGCCTGTGGTGGCAACCTATTGGTAAGTGGAGCCTATATCGGTTCTGACATGACCAACAGCGAAGAAAAGGCATTTCTTTCCGATGTCTTGAAAGTCAGTTACGAGGGAACCAACAACGACCTGAGTGGAGATGTCAAGGGACTTGGCACAACCTTTAAATTCTATCGTCAACTAAACGAAAAGCATTACGCCGCCCAAAGAAGCGACATTCTGATGCCTACCACCAACAACGCATTCCCCACGATAGTTTACAACAACCTGACCTGCGCTGCTGTAGCTTATCAAGGCAACGATTATCGTGCATTCACCATAGGTTTCCCCTTTGAATGTATCACAGATAAAACTCTTCAAGAATCAATTATGCGTGGTATACTGAAATTTCTAATAAACAGATAATTATGGCAAAAATTCAAACAAACGCTTCAGGTACAAGAAGCATAGAGGTAAGTGACCAGCACTTGGCAACTATCGAGCAGTATCAACTGCTTCGCGACCTCATCGATTCCAATGGATACGTTGATGAAGACGTACTCGACAAACTGAAGTTTAACATACGCTCTCTGCTTGAATCCGAGACAGGTCGCGACAAGGCTCTCCTCGACCTTTGTCTAGATGTCATCTATCATCCCAACATGAAGGCCCTGGGACTACAGAACTTAATAACACTATTCCTCGATTGGAAGAAGAACCAACACCCGACACCAACCACCCAAGACCCAGAAAATGGAGTATCGGCTGACTGATTTTCTACCGACTACAAAAAAAGAATTAGAGCTGCGAGGATGGGACACACTCGATGTGATCCTGTTTTCGGGTGATGCTTATGTGGACCACCCCTCATTCGGTGCGGCTGTGATAGGTCGCATACTTGAAGCTGCGGGCTACAAGGTAGCCATCGTCCCCCAGCCCGACTGGCATGGCGATTTTCGTGACTTCAAGAAGTTAGGTCGTCCACGTCTTTTCTTTGGCATATCGCCAGGCTGCATGGACTCCATGGTGAATAAATACACGGCCGCTCGCCGTCTGCGTTCTGAGGATGCCTATTCCCCTGACGGACGTCATGACATGCGTCCTGAATACCCCACCATCGTTTACACCAAGATTCTGAAGCAGTTGTATCCTGACGTGCCTGTTGTATTAGGCGGTATTGAGGCCTCTTTGCGTCGCTTGACCCACTATGACTATTGGCAGGACCGACTTCGTCCCAGCATCCTGTGCGATAGTGGTGCTGATATCATCAGCTATGGTATGGGCGAGAAGACCATCATCGAGATTGCCAACCGACTGGCTAATGGTGAGCGGATGCGAGACCTGACAGACCTGCCCCAGATAGTGTATCTATCAAAGGATGTAAAACCTGCCGACGACGATATCGTATTACATTCTCATGAGGAATGCCTCCGTAATAAAAAGTCACAGGCAGAGAATTTCCGTCATATCGAGGAACAGTCGAACATGATGCATGCTCATCGTCTGCTTCAAAAGGTAGGCAATGAGTATGTTGTTGTCAACCCACCCTATCCTCCCATGACATCCGACGAGCTTGACGCTTCATTTGATCTCCCTTATACACGTCAGCCTCACCCCAAATACAAAGGCAAGCGTATTCCTGCTTACGAGATGATAAAGTTCTCCGTCAATATCCACCGCGGATGTTTTGGAGGTTGCGCTTTCTGCACCATCTCGGCACATCAGGGAAAATTTATCGCCTGTCGTTCAAAGGAGAGTATCATCAAGGAGGTGAAGCAAGTCGTTGAGATGCCTGACTTCAAAGGCTATCTGTCTGACCTTGGTGGACCCAGTGCCAACATGTACGGCATGCACGGACGCAACCTGAATGCTTGCGAGAAATGCAAACGTCCCAGTTGCATCCACCCACAAATTTGTCCCAATCTCAACACCAGTCATCAAAAGTTGCTCGATGTCTATCATGCCGTTGACGCTCTTCCTGGCATAAAGAAAAGTTTTATCGGTAGTGGCGTACGCTATGACCTTTTATTATATAGAGGTAAGGATGAGGAAGCCAACAAGTCGGCACAGACCTATACACGTGAATTGATCTGTAACCACGTAAGCGGACGTCTGAAGGTAGCACCCGAGCATACCAGCGACCGCGTGCTGATGCTCATGAGAAAACCACCATTCCGCCAGTTTGAAGAGTTCAAGCGCATCTTCGACCGTATCAATCGTGAAGAGAATCTACACCAGCAGATTATCCCTTACTTCATCAGTAGTCACCCTGGTTGTCATGAAGAGGATATGGCACAACTGGCAGCCCTGACACGCAAGATGGGCTATAAACTGGAACAAGTGCAGGACTTCACCCCCACACCCATGACAGTATCTACAGAGACGTGGTACACGGGCTATGATCCCTATACGCTGGAACCTGTATTCTCTGCAAAGACACCGCGCGAAAAAGAAGCCCAGCGACAGTATTTCTTCTGGTATAAAGATAATCAAAATGCAAATAATAGAACAAAACCTCGTTCCGAAAAACCCAAAGAAGAAAAGCGAGGACGGCATCGTCGTCACTGATGATTTTATCGCCGTTATCGATGGCTCTACGTCAAAGACCGACAAGCGATACAGTTACTTCAAGAGCAACGGACGCTATGCCATGCAGCTTATTGAAAAATATATCCGCAAAGCACCAAAAGGCATCTCGTGCCACGATTTCTGTATAGGGGTAGCCAAACAAATCAACAAGCACTACAAAGAGTCAGATATTCCCCGATTGATAGAGCATCCAGAGGAAAGACTCACAGCCAGTGCCGTGATCTTTAGTCGTTTGAATCGTGAGATATGGATGATAGGCGACTGCCAATGCATGGTAGGTGGCACCTTCTATGACAATCCCAAGCCCTACGAGCAGGAATTAGCTGAACGCAGGGCACAGATTATTAACGAAGGCGCAGAGCCCAAGGAGCACTACCTCGTCAACGACACTGCCCGTCAGCAGATTATCCCACGGATGTTGGAAACTATGAAACAACAAAACATCACCTATAGTGTCATCGATGGTTTCCGTATCCCTGAGCAGTATGTACGCATCATCACCCTCGATTTCCAACCATGGGAAATTGTACTGGCCAGCGATGGCTATCCTTTCCTGTGCCCCACCCTTCAGGAATCTGAGGAAAAACTTGCCTGGCAACGTGAGAATGACCCTCTGAATATTGGCGAGTTTAAAGCCACCAAAGCCTTCGCAGAAGGAAATAATTCGTTTGACGACAGGTCGTACATCAGATTTAAGGTATAAAAATTAAGGGTTACCTCGGATTTTCCCACGACTCAGCAAAGAAAACAAGTTTTTTTTGCTTTCACTGCTCTAAAATTTGCATATATCATAAAAAAAGAGTACCTTTGCACTCGCAAATGAGGGCATTCCTCATGCGAGGCTGGTTCCGTAGCTCAGCTGGATAGAGCAACAGCCTTCTAAGCTGTGGGTCTCGGGTTCGAATCCCGACGGAATCACTTAATTACATAAAGCCCTTATTCTTTAACAGGATAGGGCTTTTATAATAATAAGATTTGTAGATGAAACTTATCATCCTGACAAAGGCCACGTTTTTCGTGGAAGAAGACAAGATCCTGACCACTCTTTTCGAAGAAGGGATGGATAATCTGCACTTATATAAACCTGATTCGGAGCCCGTGTATTCCGAACGGTTGCTTACCCTCCTTTCTGAAGATTACTATAGAAAAATCACTGTCCACGATCATTTTTACCTACGCGAAGAATTTGGACTTAGAGGTATTCACCTCAATACGACCGATGGAGAACTGCCCTATGGTTATAAAGGTCATTTCAGTTGCACCTGCCACAACATTGCCGAACTGCATGATGCCAAGAAAAAAGCCGATTATGTTTTCTTGAAGACCATCTTCGACAGTCAGAGTAATCCCAAAGACAAGCAAACAATAAGCGAAGAGGAACTTCGTAAAGCCAGTAAGAAGGGACTCATCGACAAACACGTCTATGCGATGGGCGGCATCAATCTGGACAATATCCGTCAGATACGCGACTTAGGTTTTGGAGGCGTAGTCATCTGTGGTGACCTGTGGAATCGCTTCAACATTCATCACGAGCAAGACTACAAAGAGTTAATCACTCACTTCCAGAAGTTACAAAAAGCAGTTAACTAGGTATATTCAAATCATACGTACTACATAATAAGCAATGACTACAAAAGACTCTTACATGGTATTCTCGGGTACTGCAACGAGATACTTGGCTGAGAAAATCTGCCAAAGTTTAGGGTGCCCTCTGGGCAAATTGCAAATCACCAAATTCTCTGACGGAGAGTTTGCCGTTTCTTACGAACAGTCTATTCGCGGACGCGACATTTTCCTGGTACAGAGCACATTCCCCAATAGCGACAACCTGATGGAGCTGTTGCTGATGATTGATGCTGCCAAGCGTGCATCTGCTCGTACCATCAACGCCGTCATCCCTTATTTCGGATGGGCACGTCAGGATCGTAAGGACAAGCCACGCGTTAGCATTGGTGCCAAGTTGGTTGCCGACCTGCTCAGCACAGCTGGTGTAAACCGTGTTATCACGATGGACCTGCACGCCGACCAGATTCAGGGTTTCTTTGATGTACCCGTTGATCATCTATATGCATCTGGCGTTCTGCTGCCCTATTTGCAGAGTCTGAAACTGGATGAGCTCGTCATTGCTTCACCTGACGTAGGTGGTTCTAAGCGCGCCAACACTTACGCAAAATATCTGGGTTGTCCGCTGGTGCTTTGCAATAAGACCCGCGCTCGTGCCAACGTGGTAGCCACCATGCAGATCATTGGTGATGTTGAAGGTAAGAACGTCGTCATTATCGACGATATGGTTGATACCGCCGGCACTATCACCAAGGCTGCCGACCTGATGATGGAGGCTGGCGCCAAGAGTGTGCGTGCCTGTGCATCCCACTGTGTGATGAGTGGTCCTGCCAGCGATCGTGTGCAGGAATCAGCTCTTGAAGAGATTGTATTCACTGACTCTATCCCATATACTCAGCGTTGCGCCAAGGTTAAGCAGATCAGCGTTGCCGAGATGTTTGCCGAAACCATTCGCCGCGTCATTGAGAATGAGAGCATCAGTGACCAGTATCTTATATAGTCACACCAATCTATTATAATAATGAAACAACTAAAATTCCTTTTTGGATTAGCTCTTGCAGCTATTTCCATGACATCTTGTAACTCCAACGGTTTCAAGGTAGAAGGTGAGGTTGAGGGCATTGATGATGGTGACACACTGCTCATCATGTCCAACACTCCCACACCGCTTGACACACTCGTTGTAAAGGACGGTAAGTTTGAATGGAAGGGCGAAGCCGACTCAGTATTCCTTTGTACCGTTGTTGCTCCGAAGACGATGACCTCTGCCATGTTTTTCAGAGAACCAGGCACCATTCATCTGTTACTGTCAGCCACTGGCGACTCAAAGGTTTCTGGTACAGTGGCTAATGAGAGTTTGCAGGAATTGGGCACTATTTTCTCTGAGGCCCAGAAAAAGGGTGAAGCGCTGATGACCAAGATCTACACCGATAGTCTCAATGAAGAGCAGCAAGTGGAGATCTATACGCAGTACACAGAGATTCAGAAGGAGGTTGGCAAGAAAGTCAAGGAACTGGCTCTTCAGAACCTGGACAATGAACTGGGCTATTTCCTCCTTACCCAGATGGCCTATGGCGAAGATTTTTCACGTGATGAGTTAAAAGAGACCATTGCCAAACTGCCCACAAAATATCAGGAGCGCCAGGCTATCAAGGATATCCTGAAGATGCTTGACGAGATATTCACTACGGAGGTTGGTCAGCAGATTCCCGATTTCAAGATGCAGACACCTGAAGGTCAGGAGATAAGCATCATGAGTCTGGTGAAGCAGAACAAGATCACCGTTTTGGATTTCTGGGCATCATGGTGCCAGCCTTGTCGCGAGGAGATGCCTGTGATGAAGCAGATGCTGACAGACTATCAGGAGAAAAGCTTTGGTATCGTAGGCATTTCTATCGACGACGATAAGAAAGCATGGGTAAGCTGTATTGACGCGCTCCAGCTGACATGGCCTCAGATGTCTGACCTGAAAGGCGGTTCTTCAAATATCGCACGAAGCTTTGGCGTACAGGCCATTCCCTTCACAGCTGTCATCGACCAGCAGGGAAAGGTTCTTTCAAAGGGACTGCGTGGCGCCGAACTCTCACAGTTCATCAGCGAAAAACTGCAATAAGCACTGTCACACATAAAAAGAAATCCCTTCAGTCATCAGGCTGAAGGGATTTTTTTTATTACTTATCAAACTTATCTGATTTATCAGATGTGATTATCGTTAGGGAACACTACAGTAGGTGTAAAAGTCTTAGCCTCCTCAAAATCCATCAAAGCATACGAGATGATAATCACCGTATCGCCTACCTGCACTTTGCGCGCTGCAGCACCATTCAGACAGATACAGCCACTGCCACGCTCACCCTTGATGATATAAGTCTCAAAGCGCTCGCCATTATTGTTATCAACAATCTGCACCTTCTCGCCAGCAATCATATTGGCAGCATCCAGCAGATCCTCATCTATGGTAATACTACCCATATAGTTCAGGTTGGCTTCCGTCACCCGAACGCAGTGAAGTTTTGACTTCAGTACTTGAATCATCATGCTTCCTTATACTTTATATGGTCAATAAGACGAATAGGCGTCTTACCACAATACACCGTAATACAACCTACGACATAAGGAGAATCCTCCCATTCTGCCACATCCTGCAAGGTGTTACCATCTACGATAGAGAAATACTCCACGTCCAGGCCTTCCACCTTATTAATATCAGCCACTACCTTATCATGCGTCTCCTTCAACGTATGTTTCTTCGCATACGTCACACTGCTCTTCAAAGCCTCATAGATAGCAGGAGCAATAGCTCTCTCGTCTGGTGCCAGCAGACTGTTACGACTGCTGCGTGCCAGTCCGTCATCATCGCGCACAATGGGACACTCCACAATCTGAACGCCCAGAGCCAACTGACGTACCATAGCCTTCACTACAGCAATCTGCTGCCAGTCTTTCTCGCCGAAATAAGCCCTGTTAGGACGAACAATATAAAACAGACGACTTACCACCTGACAAACACCATTAAAGTGGCCAGGACGATGAGCGCCTTCCATTACCGTAGATACTGGTGGAAATTCAAAATGACGTGTATCTGGCGTAGGATACATATCCTCTACCTCTGGAGCAAACACATAATCAGCCTTGCAACTCTCCAGCAAGGCACAGTCGGCCTCCAAATTCCGAGGATAGTTCTTCAGGTCATTCTTATCATTAAACTGTGTAGGATTCACAAAGACCGACACTACGGTCACACCATTCTCACCCACACTACGTCTTACCAACGAGGCGTGTCCCTCATGTAGAGCCCCCATTGTAGGCACTAATCCAATTTCCTTACCCTGCTTGCGTTCTTCAAAAAGCGCATTTTGCAGGTCAACAATCTTCTTAAAAACTTTCATTCTTAATAATCACCACTTGCTTTGGCGGTGCAAAATAACAACAATTTTCTCAAATATGGAAAAAAAACACTAAAAATAAGTATATAAAGTGTCACTTTTTCCTAAAATCACACATTTTTTATCGTTATTTGCAAATAATTTCGTACCTTTGCAGAACTATTAACAACATCAAGATGGCAAAGAAGAAGATTCTATTCATCAATCAGGAAATATCCCCATACGTTCCCGACAACACAATGTCGGTGATGGGTCGTGAATTACCTCGCACCATGCAGGATCGCAATCATGAGATTCGCACCTTCATGCCCAAATGGGGCAACATCAATGAACGTCGCGGACAGTTACATGAGGTTATCCGTCTTTCTGGTATCAACCTTATCATTGACGATACTGATCACCCCCTTGTTATCAAGGTTGCATCAATCCCCTCATGTCGCGTACAAGTTTATTTCATCGACAACGACGATTATTTCTCTAATCGTCAGATGACTGTTGATGAGAACGGCTTGGACTATCCTGATAATGGCGAGCGTGCTATCTTCTTTGCAAGAGGCGTGTTGGAGACCGTAAAGAAGCAGTGCTGGGTGCCCGATATCATTCATTGTCAGGGATGGATGAGTGGCGTTGTGCCTTTCTATATCAAGACCGCTTACAAGGACGAGCCTTCGTTTGCTAATACCAAGGTAGTCACCTCGTTTTTCAACAAGGACATCAAGAGCGACTTTGGCACTAACTTCAAGCAGTGTGTTGATTTCCGCGATGCGAAAGCAGATCTTCTGGCTCCCTATAATGACGAGTTCACATTCGACGACCTTGGCAAACTGGCTATCGACTATAGCGATGGCGTGATTCTTGCAGACAAAGACGTCAGCAAATCATGGCAGAAATACGCTAAGGAAAAAAATGTTCCTATCTTAGGTTTCCAGGGCGAGGATTTCGGCGACGCTTACGAAGCATTCTACGATCAGATTAGTCCGGAATAACAGTTAGAAATCAAACTGACATGAAAAGATTCATATACTACATGGCTGGTGTCGTACTCACGACAATGGCCATTTCTTCTTGTGATGAGACCACAGACCAGATTGGAGGGTCTCTTACCAGCGATGAAGAC
>Ga0310691_10008851_pt1 | contig 10294 bp, 8 predicted proteins | sample 176DNAGHGlowgp2_FD_203887 | JGI IMG/M metagenome (GOLD analysis project Ga0310691, IMG submission 203887) | Sheep rumen microbial communities from Palmerston North, Manawatu-Wanganui, New Zealand - 1766 DNA GHGlow gp2 (v2) (version 2) | ecosystem: Host-associated > Mammals > Digestive system >...
ATGATGTATGGGTAATAAGTGGTAAAGAAGTAGAAAGATTATTTAAAATGACTAAGTTTTCTAGTGATGAGGCAATATATAGATTTGCTAAGAAGTTAAGAAAAATGGGAATAGATCAAAAACTAGAAGAATTAGGTGCAGAAGTTGGAGATCAAGTTAGAATATTAGATTTCTATTTTGATTATAAGGATTAAAAACCTTTACTTTTAAAGGTTTTTATTATATAATAAAGACTTATAAAAAGGAGACATAATGATGGGGCTCAACAAGGAAAACACGGATAATAAAGTTCAGAGACTTGGACTTGTATTGGATTATTTACGAGAACATGAAAATGTTTTTAGTAGTTCGGAAAAAGATCTTATTTTAGCAAATTTAAATAATGATGGTAGTTTTTATGGTATTCCTAATGTGTGTTTACAGCTATACGATGAATTGGGAATATTACCGGATGATATAAATTTATATAAAGAATTTGCTAATTTAGTTAATGAACAATTTGATATAAAAGATAAAAATATTATAGAAGTAGGTGGCGGTAATATTCCTCGCCTTGGTAAGAGAATTGAACTTATGCAAGATAAGGGAACCATTACTGTATATGATCCTAATTTATATATACCTGATGAATATAAAGATTTAGATGTCTTAGAAAAAGAAAAGAAAAAACTGAAATTGGTTAATAGAAGATTTACTCCTATGGTTAATGCAAGACATACTGATGTTATAGTTGGATTATTGCCATGTGGAGCTGGTTCTACTATAATAAAGTCAGCAGTTCGATATCAAAAAGATTTTATGATTGCTTTATGTGATAGTTGTAGTTATTTTGAATATTTTGATAATTATGAAGTAGATGTTGATTGGCCTAATAATTTTATAGAAGAAGCAAGTAGAATTGTAGAAAGAAATGGTTTAGGCAAATTAATGGTTAAACAAAATGAAATAATTGGGAAACAATATCCAATTATATATAATAATAGAGTTTAAGGAGAAATATTATGGATTTAGCAAAAGTATTCTATTTATTAAAAGAGAATGAAAAGATAACAAAAGATGAATTATCTGAATGTGGAGTAGATGATAAGTATATAGAATTTACATTAGAAAATGGTATTTTAGAACAAATTAGTGATACAGAATTTACTGCTACAGATATTGAAACATTAGTGGATTATGGTAGATATGTTATGAAACAAAAATATTTTAAAGCTGCCAATAGTATATTTAATTGTGCTTATGCTATTGATCCTAATGATTTTACTATAAATTATCAATTATTTTATCGTGCTATTTCTGATCAAAAATTAAGAAAGAGTCGTGTATATAAGCATTTCGATATAATATATAAGGAATTAACAAATAATGAAGATTCTGCTTTAGCAAATTATTATTTATTTTTAATAGGTAATATATATGGATTTGATTCTAAAAATGAAGATAATACAGGTTATTTTAAAGAATATAGTGAGAAGTTCTTAAATTTAGAAGAAGGAGATCTTTTAATACCGGGTAGTGATGATTCTTCTTATGATACGAATATATTTAGAAAAAATGTTTTTTCTAATTCATACCATGATGTTACAACTGCAGTAGATAAGAGATTTACTGGTAGAAGTGATTTATCTTTTGAAGAGACTGTCGAGAGAGAATTATTATTAAAGTGGTTGAAAAGAAAAAGAGATTTTAATGCACATTTAGCTGATTGCTTTAAAAATGGTAGTATGGAAGATGCTAAAAAATTATTAGATGAAGAAGATGAGAGAAGAGGATTAACTACTACTAATGAGCACATTTTAATGATAATTAATTCATATTTTACAATACAAAAAACTGGTGTTGTTCCTGTCCCTAAATATAGTGGTGACAATACTTTTATGGCTATAAAAGGAGATAATTTTGGTCTAGCAATGGCATTGGAAGAAAAACGTATGCAAAGACATAATTCTATAAGAGAAAGTAATTTACATGTAGTTTTAAAGGAAATAGAGGATTTGATTGCTTCAAAAACGGGTATTAATGAAAGTGTTATTAAAGAAGAAGTGAAGGAAATACCTCAAGTACAAGAAACAGAACCTGTTGTAGAAAAAACTATAGAAATTTATAATCTAACAGATAGTGATAAGCAAAAGATTGATGCTAAAGTAGAAAAAATGCATAATGGTAGGATGTTTTTCTTATTAGACCCAATGCCTGAAGCAAAAAGACATGCTATTAGGGAATATGTTAAGAGTAATTATGGTGAAGATATTTCTACATTCCCTTTAGGAAATGAACCTGAAAGAAGAATTGTATTAAGATATAAACCACTTGTAAAAGAACATGTTGATATAAAAGAAGTTTTAGATAATGCAAGAAGCACTTATTCTTTAGGTAAATATGAAAGCTCTGAGGGAGATTATGATTCTGCTAATTCTAGATATATTGAGGCTGCAGAGTATTATGAATTAGCACTTAAAATAGGTACTCCTAGAGATACTACATATTCTGGATATGCTATGACTCTTTATAGAATGAAAAGGTTTGATGAGGCTTTAGATTGTATGAAAATAGCTACTATTATGAGTAAAACAACAGGAAAAGGAAATATAGATTTTTCAGAGTTAATTGAAAGAATAGAAAATCCACCTGAAAGAGAAGAGAGAAAACCTAAAGTAGTAGTACAAGAAAGTGAATTTGAGGATAAACAAGGTTCATTATTAACTGATGAATTAATTAATGATATTAGAGGTTTACTTGCTGAAGGTGTATTTACTTTAGAAGATATTTGTAAGAAACTTGGATTAAATGAAGATGATACTAATTATATTAAACTAATATATTCAAGAGATTGCTATTATTTAGGTAATGAAAGTACAGGAGATAAATATTTAAAACAAGTAACTAAATGTGAGAAAAGTCCTAAAGTAAAGGAATTATATAAAGAAATTCTTGTAAATAAAAAGTATTATCATAATAGATATGATAAAAATAGTAATCAACTAGTATTTATTAAAAAATAAAAAGAAAATCATTTGTATTTTCTTTTTTTTTATTATATAATTGTCTATAGTAGAGAAGGTGTGGTATGAGAAATATTAAATTTTTGGAAGAAAATGGTGTAGATGTAAATAAGAGTTTAGAATTATTTGGGAATGCTAATACTTATAATGAAACTATAGGGGAATTTTTAGTTGAAATTCATACTAATATAAATGAGCTTATTAAGTTTATGAATAGTAGTGATATGGCTAATTATTCTATATATGTTCATTCATTAAATAGTGATGCTAAGTATTTTGGTTTTACTAAATTAGCTGAAATGGCTTATGAACATGAAATGAAAAGTAAAGCCGGAGACTTATATTATGTAACTTCTCATATCAATGATTTGATAAAAGAAACAAATAATACTATTTTATTAATACAAGAATATATGAATGGTTCTGATGAAACAACTGAAACGCAACAAGAAACTACACCACAACAAGAAGCAAGTGCACCTCTTGGGGAAGTTTATGATAGAAAAACTATATTAGTAGTTGATGACTCTAGTATTATTCGTAATTTTGTAAAAAGAATATTTAGTGAAACATATAATGTTGGAGCTGCCGAAAATGGAGAAGAGGCTATCAATATAATTAAAGCAAATAAAGATAATGATTTCATAGAAGCAATTCTTTTAGATTTAAATATGCCAAAAGTAGATGGATTTGCAGTACTTGATTATATGAAAGAAAATGATTTGTTGAAGAAGATGCCTGTATCAATCATTTCAGGGGATTCTTCTAAAGAAACAATTGATAAAGCTTTTACATATCAAATAGTTGATATGCTTGAAAAACCATTTAATGATCAATCAATTAAAATGGTAATTGAAAAGACTTTATTTTACAAAGAAATGAAATAAAAAGAGAAGAAAATTATTTCTTCTTTTTTATTTCTGTGTTATTATATTGTTTGGAAAGAGGAGGAGATATTATGAGTGGACATTCTAAATGGGCTACAATTCATAGAAAAAAGGGATTACTTGATCAAGCAAGAGGTAAAGTATTTCAAAAATTAGCAAAAGAAATTATGGTGGCAGCTAAAGGGGGAAGTCCTGATCCTTCTCAAAATGCTGCGTTAAGATTAGCAGTAGATAAAGCGAAGGCACAAAATATGCCTAAAGATAATATTCAAAAGGCAATCGAAAAAGCTACAGGTGGAGCAGATGGAGCAAATTTTGAATCTGTTCGTTATGAAGGATATGGACCTAATGGTGTTGCTTTTATGGTTGATTGTTTAACAGATAATAGAAACAGAACAGCTTCAATGGTTAGAAGTAGTTTTACTAAAGCTGGTGGTAATCTTGGTACTGATGGTTCTGTTTCATATATGTTTGAAAGAAGAGGAAGTATTGTAATACCTAGTGAATATGATGAAGATGAAATGATGATGGTAGCATTAGATGCTGGAGCATTAGATTTTGAAAAGGTTGAAGATACTTATCTTGTTTCAACAGATCAATCTAGTTTCACTAGTGTACGTGATGCATTAGAAACTGCTGGAGTTAAAGAATTCTTAGAATGTGAATTAACTTATGTTCCTAATATGGAAGTAAGTCTAGAAGGAGAAGCAGCAGAAAAAGTAATGAATCTTGTAGAAACACTTGAAGATATAGATGATGTACAAGATGTATATTGTAATTTAAAAGAAGATTAATTCTTCTTTTTTTATGGTTGACATACGAACAAATGTATCATACAATAAAAGTAAATAAAGATTGGAGCGGTTCTATGTAGGATAGTAATATTGATTAAGGTAAATTTTTGGCCTCAAATCAGGGCCGAAAGTTTATAATTATAGATTTTTATTCTAATATTTGATAGAATATTATTAGGTGATAATATGGGAAGAACAATTAAAGCTCCATGGATTAAATATTATGGAGATGAAAGACAACATTTGGAGTATCCTGATTTTTCAGCATACAAATTAATTGAATATACTGCAAGTAAACATTTAAATAATTATAGTTATAATTATTATGGCAATAAAAAGACTTATCATGAGTTTTTAAAACAAATTGATGAAGTGGCTAGAAGTTTGAAGGCATTAGGAGTTAAATATAAGGATGTAGTTAGTATATGTATGCCTAATACTCCTGAAGGAATAATTTCTTTCTATGCGTGTAATAAAATAGGGGCTATTGCTTCTATGATTCATCCTTTGTCTGCAGAAAATGAGATTAAGCATTATTTAAATATAAGTAAAACAGCATGGTTGATTGCAATTGATTTTACTCTTCCTAAGATAGAGAAAATTATTAAAAATACAAAAGTAAAAAAAGTTATTAGTGTAGGTGTAGGAGAGAGTATGCCTGCTGTTATGAAGTCATTATATGCAGCAACCAATGTTACTAAGACATTAAATAAACTAAATCCAATTAATTATTTAAGTGATGATTATAATGAACTTAATAGTAAGAAAATTAGTTGGGGTAATTTCTTAAAACTTGGAAAAGAGTATTTGAAAGAAATAGATGATAATTTTAAAGGTAAAGATATAGCAGCTATTTTATATAGTGGTGGTACTACTGGTACTCCTAAGGGTGTTAAACTTACTAATTTAAATCTTAATGCGTCTGCTATGCAAAATTTTGAGCATGTTGCTTGTCTTAGAGCTGGAGATAAAACATTAGCTATTATGCCAATATTCCATGCTTTTGGTTTGGCTGTTTGTATTCATTGTGTTCAATATTTTGGAGGAACTAGTATATTGCTTCCTCAATTTAATGCCAAAACATTTGATAAGGTAGTTAAGAAATATGAACCTAATGTATTAGTTGGTGTTCCTACTTTATTTGAGGCTATTTGTAATAACAAGAACTTTAGATTTATGAGATTGGATTATTTGACTTGTGTTATTTCTGGAGGGGATTCACTATCAATAGAGTTAAAGAGAAAGTTTGATGAATGGCTTCATAAGCATCATTCCCCTACAACTATTAGAGAGGGTTATGGATTAACTGAATGTTGTGCCGCAAGTTGTTTTACACCTTTAAATAATTATAGGGAAGGAAGTATTGGTATTCCTTATCCTGATATGTATTATAAAATAGTAGAAGAAGGTACAGAAAAAGAATTACCTTATGGTAATGAAGGAGAAATTGTTATTACTGGTCCTACTGTAATGGCTGGATATATTAATAATAAAAAAGAGACAAAAGCTACTTTAAAGAAACATAAAGATGGACGTATTTGGTTACATACAGGTGATCAAGGTGCTATGGATAAAGACGGTTTTGTTTATTTTAAAGGTAGATTAAAACGTATGATTATTACTTCAGGATATTGTGTATATCCTGGTATGATTGAGAATGTAATTGATTCTCATCCTAGTGTTAAGATGAGTTGTGTTATAGGTATACCTCATCCATACAAAGTAACTGTTGCTAAGGCTTTTATTGTGTTGAAACGAGATGTTAAAGATAAAGAAGCAATTCTTGATTCTATTAAGACATTAGTAGAAAAGAATCTAGCTAGATTCTCATGGCCATATGAATATGAATTTAGAGATGAACTTCCTAAGACTTTAGTTGGTAAAGTTGCTTATAATGTATTAATACAAGAAGAAAAAATGAAGAAGAAGAATAAAGATTTTGAAAAGGCTGAAGATTTACTTGAACAAGTAGTAGATGAATCTGAAAGCGATCAGTTAATTGATAAATTAAAAGTAGATAAGAAATAGGTGAAGATATGTTTGATTATATAAAAGGAATTATTACAGATATTAAGAGTAATGCTATTGTGGTTGAGAATAATGGGATAGGATACTTAGTATATGTATCTAATCCATATTCTTTTGAATTAAATAAAGAATGTAAAGTATTTATCTATCAACAAATAACTGAAGATAGTAATAATTTATATGGTTTTAAAACTATTGATGAGAAAGATTTATTCTTAAAACTTATTAGTGTTAAAGGACTTGGTTGTAAGATGGCTCTTCCAATATTAGCTGTTGGTTCAATAGATGGAATTAAGGATGCAATTGAAAGAGAAAATATACTTTATATTAAGAAATTTCCTAAAATTGGAGATAAACTTGCTAAACAAATTATTCTTGATCTTAAAGGTAAACTTAATTATACAGCTACTGGTAGTGTAGCAGTAGAAGATAATGAACTTTATGATGTATTAGTAGGATTAGGATATAAAGATAAGGAAATAAAACCTGTACTTGTTAAAATTGATAGTAATTTAGCGATTGAGGAACAAGTAAAAGAAGCATTAAAATTATTATTAAAATAGGAGGTATTTATGAGTGAAGAGAGTATTATTAAAAACTATGATGCAGTAGATGATGAAACATTAGATAATACTATTAGACCTGAAACAATAGATGAATATATTGGACAAACTGATGTTAAAGAAAATATAAGAGTTTTTGTTAAAGCTGCAAAGATGAGAGATGAAGCATTAGATCATGTATTATTATATGGGCCTCCAGGATTAGGCAAAACAACTTTAGCTTTTATAATTGCTCATGAGATGGGTAGTAATATTAAAACTGCAAGTGGACCTAGTATAGAAAAAGCTGGAGATTTAGCTGCAATACTTTCTACATTAGAACCTGGAGATGTGTTGTTTATTGATGAAATACATAGAATGCCTAGATATATTGAAGAAATCTTATATCCAGCTATGGAAGATTTTTCGTTAGATATAATTGTAGGTAGTGAAGGAAATAGTAGAAATATTAAGATTAATTTACCACCGTTTACTTTAGTTGGTGCTACTACTCGTGCAGGAGATTTATCATCTCCATTACGAGATAGATTTGGTATTATTAATAAATTGGAATACTATACAGTAGAGGAATTAACAGAAATAGTAAAAAGAACTGCGAGAGTTCTTAATGTAGAAATAGATGAAGATGCAGCTATTGAACTTGCTAAAAGAAGTAGAGGTACTCCTAGAATTGCCAATCGTTTATTTAAAAGAGTTAGAGATTTTGCTATGGTAGAATGTGAAGGGGTAATTAATTTAGATATTACTAATAAGGCATTAGATAGATTAAAAGTAGATAAAATTGGTCTTGATAATACTGATAGAGAATTATTATTAGCTATTATTAATAAGTTTAATGGAGGACCAGTTGGAATAGATGCTATTTCATCTACTATAGGAGAAGAAGTAACTACTATAGAAGATGTGTATGAGCCATATTTACTTCAATTGGGATTAATGAAAAGAACTAGTCGTGGACGTGTTGTTACTGATAAGGCTTATGAAGTATTAGGAATAGAAAAAATAGATAAAAATACACAGACTAGTCTAGATTTAAATTAGAAAATGTTGTATAATAAAAGCGCTTTTGAAGTGCTTTTATTATGAAAGAGGGGATATTATGACAACAAATGATTTTGATTATTATTTACCAGAAGAATTAATTGCTCAAACACCATTAGAAAAACGTGATTCATCAAGACTTTTAGTACTTGATAAAAATACTGGTGAAGTAGAACATAAACATTTTTATGATATATTAGATTTGTTAAATCCTGGAGATACATTAGTATTAAATGATACTAAGGTTTTACCTGCAAGATTAATTGGAGTTAAAGAAGATACGGGTGCTGTAATTGAGATACTTTTATTAAAAGATATACAAGATGATAATTGGGAATGTCTAGTTAAACCTGCTAGACGTGTTAAAGTAGGAACTATAGTATCTTTTGGAGATGGTAAATTAAAAGCTAAATGTATTAAAGAGTTAGATGAAGGTATAAGGCATTTTGAATTAATCTATGACGGTATTTTATTAGAAATATTAGAAGAATTAGGTACTATGCCACTTCCTCCATATATACATGAAAAATTAGAAGATCAGAATAGATATCAAACAGTATATGCTAAAGAAGTAGGAAGTGCTGCTGCTCCTACTGCGGGACTTCATTTTACAAAAGAATTATTAGAAAAAATAGAGTCTAAGGGAATAGATATTTGTTATGTAACACTTCATGTGGGACTTGGTACTTTTAGACCAGTTAGTGTTGAAAATATAGAAGAACATGAAATGCATAGTGAATTTTATACTATGAGTAAAGAAGTTGCAGAAAAGCTTAATAAAGCTAAATCTGATGGTAGACGAATAATAGCTGTAGGAACTACTTCTACTAGAACTCTTGAAACTATTATGAGTTTATATGGTGAGTTTAGAGAATGTTCTGGATGGACAAGTATATTTATATATCCGGGATATGAATTTAAGGCAATTGACTCTTTAATCACAAACTTCCATTTACCTAAATCAACTTTAGTAATGTTAGTTAGTGCTCTTGCAGGACGTGAAAATATACTTAATGCATATAAAATAGCTGTTAATGAAAAATATAGATTTTTCTCTTTTGGAGATGCTATGTTTATAAAGTAGGTGTAATTATGAAGATAAAATATAATTTAATAAAAACAGATAAAAATTGTAAGGCTAGACTTGGTACTATTGAAACTAATTATGGTACAGTAGAAACTCCGATGTTTATGCCGGTCGGAACTCGTGCCACAGTTAAATCACTTTCTCCTGAAGAAGTTAAAGAATGTGGTAGTGGGATAATACTTGCTAATACATATCACTTATGGTTAAGACCTGGTGAAGATATAGTAAATCATTGTGGTGGTCTACATAAATTTATGAATTGGAATGGCCCAATTCTTACAGATAGTGGTGGTTTCCAAGTATTTAGTTTAGCTAAAAATAAAAAAGATATTACAGAAGAAGGAGTTCACTTTAAAAGTCATATTGATGGAACTAAATTACTTCTTACTCCTGAAAAATCTATTGAAATACAAAATAAACTAGATAGTGACATTGCGATGAGTTTTGATGAATGTCCTCCAGCTAGTGCTAGTTATGAATATTTAAAAAATAGTGTTGAAAGAACGCTTCGTTGGGCAGCTCGTGGTAAAGCAGTTCATAGTAACCCTAATCAAGCATTATTTGGTATAGTACAAGGTGGACCTCATGAAGACTTAAGAAAAATATCTGCTGTAGAAACTGTTAAAATGAATTTTGATGGTTATAGTATTGGTGGAGTTGCTAATGATGGTGAAAGTAAAGATGATATGTATAAAGCAATAGATTATTCTATTCCTTATTTACCAGAAGATAAGGTTCGTTATTTAATGGGAGTAGGGGATCCTATTGATATACTTGAAGGTGTAGAACGTGGTGTAGATATATTTGATTGTGTACTACCTACTAGGATAGCAAGACATGGGCAAGCATTTACTAGAACTGGTAAAATTCATATGAAAAATGCTAAGTATAT
>Ga0310691_10008852_pt1 | contig 10293 bp, 5 predicted proteins | sample 176DNAGHGlowgp2_FD_203887 | JGI IMG/M metagenome (GOLD analysis project Ga0310691, IMG submission 203887) | Sheep rumen microbial communities from Palmerston North, Manawatu-Wanganui, New Zealand - 1766 DNA GHGlow gp2 (v2) (version 2) | ecosystem: Host-associated > Mammals > Digestive system >...
TAAATACTAATCTGACATAAATTCTAATGACCGATTTGGGTTTAAAAGACCTTTGGGGGTAAACAAAAAAAGAGATTGACCGCGATTTGAGTCAATTCTGAACTGCAGATTGTGGTGAAGAGAAGGAGACTCGAACTCCCACGACATAATGTCACTACCCCCTCAAAGTAGCGCGTCTACCAATTCCGCCATCTCTCCGTTTAGATGATGAAAAACGTGGTGCCCAGAACAGGACTCGAACCTGCACGCATCGCTGCACGCGCACCTGAAACGCGCGCGTCTACCATTCCGCCACCTGGGCATGGTCATCATCTGTGATGTATGAGCGGTAAACGAGACTCGAACTCGCGACCCCGACCTTGGCAAGGTCGTGCTCTACCAACTGAGCTATTACCGCGTCATTTTGCTGTTCAGAATGTCAATATCTACGGTCAATCCCCTGATTGCGGGTGCAAAGATACAGCTTTTTCGTGAACTGACAAGGGATTTTCCTTGTTTTTTCAAAAAAAACAGCAAAAAGCGAGTATTATTTCCGTTTTTGGCCCTATTACACCAATCAATCCATACGGTCACGGTAGTCTTCGTAAGTGAATTTACGAAGAAGCTCCACATTTCCGTCCATATGGCGGATTGCGATGGACGGGTGGCGGATGCCGTTGAAGGTGGTAGTCTTCACCGTGGTGTAATGAATCATATCCTCGAAGATAATCTTGTCACCGACCTTCAGCTCATGCGGAAAGCACCAAGTGCCCATGAAATCGCCCGAGAGACAGGAGTTTCCGCCGAGGCGGTAAAGAATGGACCCAACATCTGCAAGGGTGACATCTATATACTCCCCTCCCTCACCCATAACCTTTATGCTTGGATGATAAGGCATTTCGAGGCAGTCAGGCATGTGGCAGGTGAAGGATACATCGAGGATGGCGGTGCGGATGCCATGATTCTCAACTATATCAACCACTGAGGATACGAGAGGGCCTGTCTGCCAGGCGAAGGCGCTGCCCGGTTCGAGAATCATGTGCAGATGGGGGTAGCGTTCGTGGAATCCGCGCAGCGTCTGAACGAGCAGTTCCACGTTGTAATCCTTGCGTGTCATCAGATGTCCGCCACCGAAATTAATCCATTCGATTTGAGGGAACCACTTCGCGAACATTAATTCAATACGCGCGAGCGTGCGCGCGAAAGTCTCAGCGCTACTCTCACAATGACAATGGATATGGAAACCCTCTATGCCGGGAGGAAGCTGCTCGGGCAGGTCAGCCGCCAACACACCGAAACGTGAACCGGGAGCACAGGGGTTATAAAGTTCCGTCTCAATCTCGCTGTATTCGGGATTCACGCGGAGACCGAAGGACACACCACGGTTGGAAGTGGGTCTAAACCTCTCATACTGCGAGAGACTGTTAAAGGTGATATGTGAAGAATAACGAATGATGTCGCCAAAGGTATCCTCGGTGTATGCGGGGCTGTAGGTGTGTGCCTTGGCTCCGAATTCCTCGTAGGCGAGGCGTGCCTCGTCCGGGCTTGAGGCAGTTGTGGCGCTGATATACTCGCGGAATATCGGGAAAGTCTTCCAGAGGGCAAACGCCTTGAAAGCCAAGATTATCTCGGCTCCGCTTCGGTCTGCCACGTCGCGTATAAGTGCGAGGTTACGGCGCAGAAGCGGTTCCTCTACGAGGTAATAGGGTGTCTGGAGTTCGTCAAGGGTCATCTATCCCGGATTTTAATACACTAATTTCACGTTATCCACCCAAAGGGTCGTGCCCTCGGAACCCACGTATGCTCCGCCAAATGAGGAGTTGAAAGTGAGTATCAGGTGTGTGGGCTCGTCATCGTCACCACCCCACTCTACTTCGTTTATCGGCACCAGTTTGCCTTTGGAGTTGTAGGCGTATTTCACGGCATCGTGTCCTTTGGCATACAAGCCCATGATTTTCTCATTGAAGTTGGGATTGGAGGTGATGTCGCCGTACATAAGCGGGAACTGAGCATCGTTCACCCAATCAGTATTTTTATTGAAACGATGAGTCATCGTAGCGATACGTTTGGCATAGATATTGCCATCCTCATCCTCCCATCGCTTCTGCAGGAAGAGATAGGCGTCGGGCATATCCTTGCCATGAACGGTGCGTACCTTGCTGAATCCGTTCTGGCGAACACGGTTGGGCTGGTCTGACAGCTGCACTTTATAGTCAAACTGCACAGCCTTCGGTTTCTTCTTGAACGGCACGCCGTATGCCATCTTTGCCTGCGGGTTCTTGCTACTGGTGATGGGTTCGCGCATCTCTCCGAGGTAGAGGCTTCCGGCGGCCAGCACATAGATATTGACCACTCCCAGCACTTTCACGCCCTCGACATGCGAATAGAGCTTTGCACAATAGCCGTGACCGCGTTTCTCGGGATAGACTGAGGTGTTCGTCTTCACGATTCCAGCCACCTTAGCCATCACATTACTTGTGGCCCACGGAGATCCGCCCTGGTTTACGTAGGGTTTGTTACGCTCCCACGTCTTGGCGTTAGTAACCTCATAGAGAGTTTTTTCTGCACCGCCGAGAATGGCGCTCTCTTTCACTTCGCGCGAAAGCCAGTTGTCGAAATCGCCGAATTTCAGAGGTACGGGCTGTGCAGAAAGTTGTATTCCGTAGAGTATAAGGAAAGAAGAAAGGATGAGTTTTTTCATAGCATGTGTTTTTTTATAGCCCAATATTATCTAATGTCTCTGCGCTTATAGTCATTTTGCGAAGGTCTAGCAGCGAGCCGTTGAATATATTACAATCCACATTCCCCTGGATGCCGTCTATTTTCCCGAAGTCCGTATATTGCCAGAATTTCCATGAGCCCTCGTATGTAGGTTTTTCCACATAATAGTGGGCTATCCAATATGGGTACTGGTTGAATATGGAGTCGTTCAGGTATTTCTTCTTGAAGCTGGCACCCGTGTAAAGAATAGGTTTTACGCCGTAATGCTCTTCAACGATCTCCAACCAGGTGCGGACAGCCTTGCGCAGTTGTTCGGAGCTGAGGCGGCCGACTTTCTCCACATCGAGTACAGGAGGAAGGTCGCCCTCTTCCAGATGCACCTGTTTCAGGTAGAAGCGGGCTTGTTTCCGCGCGTCTGCGTCAGGAACGAAGAAATGGTATGCTCCGCGGATAAGGTCGTTCTGGCGCGCCTGATAGAAGTTGTCGCTGAAATTCTCGTCAATCATAGACACACCTTCGGTGGCCTTCACGAACACGAATCTCAGCGGCACCCGCTGCACATTTGCGTTGCGCAGGCGTTCCCAATCAATCCGGTCCTGATAGTGGGATATGTCTATGCCGCGTATCTCGAAGCCTTCGGGGTCATTTGCCTCCCCGTAGATGGCCTGCCAGCGGAAGGAGAAAGGATTTACAAAGAAATAATAGAAGAAGAAAACGTAACCGGCAACAATCAGCACTACACCTGTGACAATAGCCCACAGGGGAATACGGCGGAAGAATGTGATGTTATGTGTCTTCCGCCGTTTTTTCCCGTGTGAGCGTCTCGGCGTGCCGCCGTTGTTAGCAGCAACACGCCTCGACGTCTGTGTAGTGGGAGCAGCCGGACCTTTCTTCAATTTATTCAAGCCTGTTCCAACTGCAATGTCTTAGTACATTGGTCGCAGACCTCTGTAGGACCGAAGTACTGGATCGGTCCGGGATATACATAGGCCGTCTGACGGGCCCACTCCTCACGATGAGCAGCGAAATACTTGAAGGGAGCGCCGTCCAGCTCTACGAGAGCCTTGCGAATAACGGGCTTGTCGGCACCGTTACGACGCTCGATGTTCATCATCATGGTGATGGGCACACCGCCTGCAATCCACTCGGCAGCAGGAGCCGTAGTGTTCTTGACGATGCTCATGTAACCGGTCTTTCCGGCAGCGATGAGGCGGCTGGCGTTGAAGCCGAGACTGTAGCAGTAGTCAGCATCGTAGTTGCTCGGAGCAGCGCAACGGCCCTCGTAGCCGAAGAAATGATGCTGGGCGCTGAACTTCGGAGCGCGGCCCGTCTCCTTGAGTTTTTTGGCCACCATGCGGCTGAGCAGCTTCTCGGTCTCGATGAGAGACACCTGAACGTTTCCGTGCGGGTCGCGATCCAGACAGAGCTGGCGTGCCACATCCTCGGGCAGGCTCTCCAGAACGGCGAGATTGTCCTTGGCGATGCTCTTCTTCACGAAATCAATCTGGGCATCAGCGCTCTCGAACTCGCGCGGCTCGCCTGTAGAGGGATCTGTGAGCACCTCGTTCAGTTCCTTGATGAGTTTCTTGATGGCGGGGATGAACTCGATGAGGCCCTCGGGGATAAGCACGGTGCCATAGTGGTTACCGTCCTCAGCACGCTTGGCCACGATGTCAGCGATGTAGCCTACAACGTCGTCGAGGCTCATTGCCTTAGCCTCAATCTCCTCGCTTATGAGACAGATGTTCGGCTGGGTCTGCAGAGCGCACTCCAGGGCGATGTGGCTTGCGCTGCGGCCCATGAGTTTGATGAAGTGCCAGTATTTGCGGGCAGAGTTGCAGTCGCGCTGGATGTTACCGATGAGCTCGCTGTAAGTCTTGCAGGCTGTGTCGAAACCGAAGCTGGTCTCAATCTGCTCGTTCTTCAGGTCGCCGTCGATGGTCTTCGGGCAGCCAATCACCTGCACGCCATACTTTTTGGCTGCATAGTACTCGGCAAGAACGCAGGCGTTGGTGTTAGAGTCATCGCCACCGATGATCACGAGAGCCTTGATGTTCAGCTCGCGCAGGATCTCGATGCCTTTCTCAAACTGCTCCACCTTCTCCAGCTTCGTACGGCCGGAACCGATGATGTCGAAGCCGCCGGTGTTACGGTATTCGTCAATGATGTCGGCTGTCAGCTCCATATAGTTGTGGTCAACGAGACCGCCGGGGCCGAGGATGAAGCCGTAGAGCTTGGAATCGGGGTTGATGCTCTTGATGCCGTCGAAGAGACCGCTGATGACGTTGTGTCCGCCAGGAGCTTGGCCACCGCTGAGGATAACGCCTACGTTGATGGCGGGCTGAGCCTTGGCCTCTCCCTCTGCGAACTCAATTACAGGCAGGCCGTAGGTGTTGGGGAACAGTTCCTTGATTTTAGCCTGGTCGCCGACACTCTGTGTGGGCTGGCCTTCTACAGCCTTCACGGCTCCTTTCAGGGCCTTAGGCAACTTGGGCTGATAAGCAGCCCTTGCAATCTGCAAAGCACTTTTCTTCATAATCAAAATATGTGTTTAGGGTTTAATGATTGATATCTTTTGCTGTTTCGGCTGCAAAGATACACAAAATTTGCGTAACAAACATGATTTAATATATTTTTTAATCTATATGCCATATTCGGTTTAACTAAAGTTAAAATCTAAATAAATTATTGCATAAATCCCGTTTATCCGTACCTTTGTGCCAATATTGCATAACTACACAATGAAAAGAACTCTATCTGTACTCCTTTTACTTATGTTTGTGCTCACCGCATCCGCCCAAGTGCGGGTGTCCGTGAGCAAGAAAGCAGTAGCAGGTCACGATGACCTCATAGACATTGTCTTCAGCGGGAACATGGATGCCGGATGGCACGTCTATGGCCCGGATAACGACGGCGGTCCGACGCCTCTGACCTTCAACAGCGAGAAGCTCAGAGGAGCCAAACTGGAAGGCGGCATAAAACTGGGCGGCTCGCTCATTAAGAAGATGGACGATATGTTCGGGTGCGAGGTCACCTTCTTCGAACAGAGTTTCACAGCCACGCAGCGCCTGCGCCTCACCGGAGGAGAGTGGGCTGCAGAAGGCTATCTGCAATACGGGGCCTGCAACGACCAGTCGTGCCTCCCTCCCACCCCCGTAGAATTCGCCTTCAACGGCACATACGCAGCAAAAGCTGAAAAGCCAGCAGCTGCTTCAGCTGCCTCAAAAGGCGTAACCGAAGGCGCAGCCGGTACTTCTTCAGCAGCCGCCTCAACCGCGTCCGCGTCTTCAGGTGCGGCATCCGCGTTTCCTGCCTCGTCCGCTGCCCCCTCTGATCCCGCATTGGGGGCCGTGTGTCAGTCGGTTTCCCCGACTGATTCCGTCTCCCAAGCCCAACCCGCACCCACCGCTTCTGCCATCTCTTCCAGCGCCTTATGGGAACCTGTAACCGACGAACTGCAAACCCTGAGCGACTCCGAGGGCAAATCCTCCCGCTCCCTGTTTGCCATCTTCCTGCTCGGTTTGGTGGGCGGCCTGCTGGCGCTCATAATGCCCTGCATCTGGCCTATTATCCCGATGACCGTCTCATTCTTCCTGAAAAGGGCAAAGGACGACAAGCGGCGCGGCATCCGCGATGCCATCCTCTATGGACTCAGCATCGTCGTGATATTCGTGGGACTCGGTTTACTTATCACCCTGATCTGGGGTCCAAGCAAGCTCAACGAGCTGAGCACCAACGCCATCTTCAACATTTTCCTGTTCCTCCTCCTTGTTGCTTTTGCAGCTTCGTTCCTCGGCGGTTTCGAGATGACTTTGCCTGCCTCCTGGAGCAATAAGATGGATGCCAAAGCCTCGTCCACAACCGGCGCTTTGAGCATCTTCTTCATGGCATTCACGCTCGTGCTGGTCAGTTTCAGCTGCACCGCCCCCATCGTGGGTCTTCTGCTTGTAGAGATGGCCACCAGCGGCAACATCATCGCCCCGACTGTCGGTATGCTCGGTTTCTCCATAGCACTCGCCGCCCCCTTCACGCTCTTCGCCCTCTTCCCCGCCTGGCTGAAATCTGCGCCCAAAAGTGGCAACTGGATGAATGTAGTTAAGGTGGTGCTGGGCCTCGTGGAACTGGCCTTTGCCCTGAAGTTCTTCAGCGTAGCGGATTTGGCCTACGGCTGGCGACTGCTTGACCGCGAGACCTTCCTCTGCCTATGGATAATGATTTTCGCCTTCATGGGCTTCTATCTGCTGGGGTGGATTCGTCTGCCTCACGATGAGGATGAATATGATGATGAGGGCAATGTGATTCAGCGTCCGCGCATCAGTGTAACCCGCTTCCTTACAGCCCTTGTCTCGCTGGCATTCGCCCTGTATATGGTTCCGGGCCTATGGGGAGCACCCTGCAAGGCCGTCAGCGCCTTCGCCCCTCCGATGTGGACACAGGACTTCCGTTTGGACGAGAGCAGCGTGGAAGCCATTTACACCAACTATGAAGAAGGTATGGAGGCCGCCCGTAAGGCCGGAAAGCCCGTAATGCTCGACTTCACAGGCTTCGGTTGTGTGAACTGCCGTAAGATGGAGGCCGCCGTATGGCCCGACGCACAGGTGCGACAGCTTATGACAGAGGACTACGTACTCATCTCCTTGTATGTAGATGACAAGACCCCTCTTGAGGCACCCGTAGAAGTAACAGAGACCGACGGCACCACACGCCGTCTGCGCACCATAGGAGACAAATGGAGCTATCTGCAACGCACTAAATTCGGCGCACAGACCCAGCCCTTCTACGTACTGCTCGACCAGGAGGCCAAGCCCCTCGCTCCGGCCTACAGTTTCGATGAGGATGTGTCCCGTTTCGTCCAATGGCTGCGAGGAGGCTTAGACCGTTTCAAGACTAAATAACAGACTGCCCGCAATATTAAACGTTTACTATAAGAACTTAACAATAACTAACTGACTATGAAAAGAAAAATCCTACTTACAGCAATAGCATTACTCGTTGCTATCACAGTTTCTTGGGCGCAGGATGTGCCTTGGAACAAAGATGCTTATCCCGACTATGACCCCGTGCCGCATATCGACCAGACGTGGGTAAAACAGGCAAAAAGCCGGATGCGTAAGCAAAAGGCCAAGGGGCTGTCGCGTCCAGACCATTGGAACAACGCCGAGTCCAAGGCTTTTCCTCCGGTAGTGAACCAGAGTGCAGGCTCCTGCGGCTCCGCCTCGCGTATATATTATATGTTCACGCATGAGATGAACGCGATGCGTGATGCCGACGGCTCGCGCGATGAGAACATCTATCCGACCCACTTCACCTGGCTTCTGACTTGGGTGTCTAATCAGGGTAAGGAAATCATTGCCCAGCACAACGGTGTGCCTAACAGCTCCGTCTATGGCGGCAGGACCTACAGCGAGATCTTTGGCTATCAGGACTGCGACGATGGTCAGAGCAACTACGGCTGGATGCAGGGCTATGACAAGTGGTTCCACGCTATGCACAACCGCATAGCCGGTTCCGGCAACTTCCCATACCCGCTAAACACAGCCGAGGGACGTGAGATGCTGAAAAATTACCTATGGAACCATTGCGGCGACGAGCGCTTTGTTACAGGCGGTATCGCCGGCGTGGGAGTGGCCTCCAGCTGCACCACAGGCAAGATTCCCGCCACCGCAAAGAACAAGGAGATTGGTGTGTCTGGAATGAACTACGTGAAACATTGGGGCGAAAGCGTCGATCACGCTCTCACGATTGTGGGTTATGACGACCGCATACAGTTCGACCTGGACGGCAACGGAGTCTCCGGCGAGGAGGCCAAGGACGAGGTAGGCGCCTGGATTATCGTGAACTCATGGGGTTCGTGGATGAACAACGGCTTCATCTACTGTCCCTACGCCGAGGCACGCCCGACACGCACCACCACCGGCTACTGGACTCCGGAGTATTACACCGCACGCTGGAACTACCGTCCGCTGCGCACCCTGAAGGTGACTATGGACTACAGCCACCGCTCTGAGATTGCGCTCTACGTGGGTGTAGCTCAGGACCTCAACGCCACCAAGCCGGAGAAGTCAACCTTCCTGCGCCACTTCTATTATTCCGGTCTCGGCAAGGGAGCCAAGACCGACCCCGACCCCGAAATGCCTATGCTTGGCAAATGGGCCGACGGCGACCTGCACACCGAGCCTATGGAATTCGGCTACGACCTGACTGACCTCACCTCCACGTTCGACCTCTCACGTCCGCTCAAGTACTTTTTCTGGGTTGAACCGCGCTCCTACGCTGTAGGCGAAGGCCATATATACAAGGCCAGCATCGTTGACTACAACCTTGACCGTGAGGGCGTTGAGACCGCCTTCGACATCCCCGATGGCGGCACACTCGTGCAGAACGCAGGCAAAAAGACCGAGATTAGCACCATAGTACGCAGCGAGGTAGTCAATGTGCCGCGCAACCTCGCCATCAGCGGGACGACACTCACCTGGCAGCGTCCTACGGGTTCGTGCAACCCCGTCACATACAATATCTATCTGAACGGAGAACTCGCCCAACAGGTTGCAGCCGACAACCTCTCGGCCACAACCAGCGGCTCCGGCACATTCGCCGTGAGCGCCGTTTATGATATCAATGGATACGAAGTGGAGAGCGAGAAGAGCACTCCCGTTATCGTGCGCGAGGGCGGTTTCAACAAGGACAACGACGTGCTCCGCCTGGACAAGGGCAACAACTCCACCCTCACTCTGGCCGGCGTTTCCTCAGCTACGCTGAACGCCTGGACGCTGGAGTTCTGGGTTCGTCCGAACAGCGCCTTCCCCACCTCGGGCAACGGCAAATGCGCATTCGGCATCAAGGCCTCGAGCGGCAAGTTCTTCTTCAAGACCAACGCCAACAAGGAGATGGAAGTGGGCTTCGACGGCGGTGACTACAAGAAAGGCACCACGCTTGCCACCTCCAAGTGGTCACACATCGCCATCGTTGAGGACGGCGGCCACATCCTCGTCTATGTCAACGGAAAGAAAAGCATAGACTTCAACTCCGGCTGGAGCAACAGTGGTCTGGGCGGTGCCAACGACCTGGTATTTGGCCAGAGCGAAGGAACCACCGAGAACTACAAGGAACTTATCAGCGCCCCCTGGGAGGGATATATCGATGAGATACGCTTCTGGAATGTGGCCCGCACACAGGCGGAGATCAAGGCCTGCTACGAACAGGCGTTCGTCTATCCTATGGTTCAGAACAACCTGACCCACTACTATCAGATGAACGTGAACGAAGACTCCACAGCCCTCGTCAGCGCCATAGGCGGTGCGGACATCGCCCTGAGCGTTCCGTCAAAGATTACTCCTATGCTCTGCAACGACGAGGTGAATCCGAGACTTAACCAGCTGGTTTACACCCCATCGGCCAGTTTCGCCCTCTCCGACAAGGAGGTGATTGTCGGACAGCCCGTGACCATCACGGATATGTCCGCTCCCAGCACCTGCGAGTGGGCCTGGACATTCACCGGAGCCGAGAAGGAGACCCTCAGCGGCAACCGTCCGATACTGACATTCAACACCCCGGGCCAACAGACCATCCACCTCACCACGACTTCAGACAACG
>Ga0310691_10008853_pt1 | contig 10293 bp, 4 predicted proteins | sample 176DNAGHGlowgp2_FD_203887 | JGI IMG/M metagenome (GOLD analysis project Ga0310691, IMG submission 203887) | Sheep rumen microbial communities from Palmerston North, Manawatu-Wanganui, New Zealand - 1766 DNA GHGlow gp2 (v2) (version 2) | ecosystem: Host-associated > Mammals > Digestive system >...
GGAAATCAACGAAGAAATCCGCGAACTTATCCAGATCGGTCAGCGCGGCGTTTCTTTCGACAGCCCGCTCAAGGCAGACTCCAAGGCAACGTACGCCGAAGTGTTGCCCGACGGCACCGCCACAAACCCGGAGAACGAATCCGAAATCCAGAGCGTCGAAGCTTTGGCCCGCGACCTCATGGAACAGCTTCCGGAACGCGAAGCCAAGGTGATTACAGGTATCTTCGGTATCAACCAGGAAGCTCCGCAGACGCTTCGCGAAGTGGGCGAATCCATGAACATCTCCCACGAACGTGTACGTCAGTTGCGCGACCAGGCTCTGCGCCGTATCCGCAAGTACAACAGCAAGGAATTCTTGCAAGACAAGAAGGACGCATTCCTCGCAGCGATTAATAAATAATTAATCGCTGCCTATGACGCATGGGGCTCCGCCCCCTGGACCCCTTTCCCACAAGCTGACTAAAATCAACAAGTAGGGGTCACTTCGTTTCGTCATGCAAACAACCAACAATTAAAAAGCCCGGTTGAAAACCGGGCTTCTTTTTATATCAAACTTTTCGGAAAGCACGCACAGACTCAAAACTCTTTCGTCTCTCGTCTGTAGCGAGCTCGCGAGCGTTCTTTCGCCTACTTCTTATGTTTCTTGCGGCGGACACCCCACTTGTCCTTGATTTCTTCGACAATCTTCTTGTCTTCGTAGCGGACTACCATCTTGAACTGAACGTTGTAAACGCCAGTTCCCACGAAGCGTCCCTTGTGATCCTTGAAGTTCCAGTTCACAAAGACCTTCTTGTCGGTTTCAAGGCAGTTGCCGCCGAACTTCGGGCTGTTACAAGGTACCGTGATAATGGTGTCGTTCACGTACTGGCCCAAGTGGTCGAAGTAGTTCACAATGAACGAGATATACACATCTTCGGGCTTCAAGGAATCAAGTACCGTCGGGTCGTAAGAACCATCGGCAGAGACCTGCGCACGGTCCAGAAGCTGCGGCACAAAGCGTTCGCCCAGCTGCACCAACTGGCCAAGGGCACCTTCTTTTTCCATGTCTTCCTTGGTAGTCGAACCCGGCACATAGCGCAGGTTCACCGAGCTCACGGTCTGCAAGGTGTATGTCTTGCCGTCAGCATCTTCCCTCGGGGTATCATCGTTCAAGTCAAAGCTGCCCATGTTCGTCGCTTCAACCAAATGGTTCAACAGGCCGCCGATAATGACCGACTGCGGATTTTCACCTGCGGCATTATCATAGTTATCCTTGATGGCGTCCTTGGCACCTTTACGCACCATAATAGAGTCACCCGGCATAATCGTACCGTCGCTGCCGTTAAACACCAGCTTTGCGGAAAGGCCGTCAGCGGACCAGTCGATTCTCGTGGGATTCAGTTCAATCACCTCTTCACCATGAACATAAGAGAAATAATCCTTTCCCTTGAGGTCCTTGGTATGAATCGGTTCAGAGAACATCACCAGAAGCGTGTCCGCCTTCTTACCGTAATCCAACGTAGCGCTAGCCACCACCGGAGCCATCTTGTCGACCAGCGGAGCAACGTCTTCGTTCACGAAGGTTTCACCGAAAATCTTGTAGTAGGTATAGATATTGGCCTGCGGCAGGTCTTCGCTAATGCTTGTCACGCCCGAGGCAAGTTTCGTCGTAGAGAACACTTCCCAAACAACGCGGGTTGAATCCTTCGGATCGATCTTCAAGTCTACCGGCTGTGCCTGCAGCTGGATCATCATGCCGCGATAGCTGTACCACGGGAACGTCATGTAGAGCGTACTGTCGATATCGTCCTTCGTCAGTTTCTTGTCAAACACGGCCACAATCTGGTCCAAGACGCCATCGCCATCGGTATCCCAGTATTCCACATTCTGGACTTGCGGGAACCTGTCGACCACCTTGACGGGCACTTCGCGTTCGTATTCGTCAGACGTAATATAAGGCAGGTTCGTGAAGGTTGCACCCGGATACAGCGACACGCTATCCTTGTAGTCACCCTTCAGCTTGAAACTCTTGCCCACAAAGATCACGATATCCTTGGCCGGCATGTAGACTTTCTTGATTTGATCCACATCGAAGCCATAGCGTTCTGCATCTTGCTTGAGCATCACCATCATTTCAGGAATGCTGACATCAACCGGGAACAGGTCGATATTGTACTGCAAGAAGAGAGAGTCCATTCCGTTTGCGCTGCGAATTGCATAAGCGTCCTTGATGACGTTGCTACCCACTTCCACAATCGGGGATTCACGCACGTAGGTCGCATCGGACCCCGCCTTGTCGCGATAAGACACCAGCGCCTTGGCATCCTTCGGGAAGTTGCCGACTGCAGGAATTTCCTTGAAGTCAGAGACATCCACCAGAATGCGGTCGCGAGCCGTATTCAGCCTGGGGTTCACGCAGTCAAAGGTCTTGTCGCCAATGACAAGCTGAACGCCATCCAGGAGGTAAGTTTCAGGCAAAGTATCCTTCAAGAGGATTTCCACATAATCCAGGGACATGTCGCCATCGGTATCCTTGATGTAACCGATATGGGTATCCGGAATTGGATCGTAGAAGTTGATGTTGTCGATAATGACCATTTCATTACCGCCGAACACCTTGATAGAGCCTCCCTGCACAACCTTGTCGGCTGTCACGAAAATCGTAACGGACCCATCAGCATTCACTTCGAGGTAATCCGTCTTTTCGCCCGTAGCAGGGTCAACCAGCTGGACATCCGTTCTAGACACAATCTTCAAGGAATCCGGGTCGCCGAAGTATTTCTTCACCTTTTCCGGATCCAGAGTGATAGCGACAACGTCGCCCACCTTGGCAGAATCCAGGCCGGAGTTATAATGCAAATCCAAGGGAATGCCCGTCGGGTCGTTGGTCAGTCTATAGCTGTTGCCATTGATCACCACAACCTTCGGGTCTTCCGGATTCGGATCCGTCGGAACGAGCACCACCGTCTTCGAGACAATGGAGTCACCCTTTTCGAAGCGTTCCATAGTCGGGTACATGTCGAGACCATCGTCATCGTCATCATCTTCGTCTTCAACGCCGTAGTACTTATTAGAAGAACTGGAATAATCGCCTTCGTCCTCGCCGCTACCATGGTTCCTGCTCGAAGAAGACTTGCCGCCTTCATCTTCGCCGTTGCCATTGCCGCCACTCGAAGAATTACCGCCGTTGCTGTTGCTGCTGGAGTGGCCGCCATTGCCGCCGGAACTCATGTTAGAATCGCCAGCGCTGCTGGTACCGTCGTTACCGCTGCTGCCGTTATCGTTACCGGAGCTGTTCCCGTTGCTATCAGAACTGCCACCGTTGCTACCAGAGCTGCCACCATTGCTACCAGAGCTGCCACCATTACTATTAGAACTTCCGCCATTGCTGCCAGAGCTAGAAGCATCGCCACCGGAGCTGTTGCCGTTACCGCCGGAACTCATGTTGGTTCCGCTGCTGGAATTGCCATTGCTATTGGAGCTGTTTCCATTGCCATTGCTGCTGCTAGACTTCGCGCTGCTAGAAGATTCGTGATATTCCACCAGCGAGGAACTGCTATGGGAGTCACTAGACAAATCTTCATCGCCACCGGAGTGACCGCCTTCGCGGACCACACCCACGCCCGAGAGCGGAGCCAAGTCATCCAGATACTTATCGACGTACTGCACGTGAACCAGCACGTTATCGTTAATCAACTTAGCCGGATTAGCGGCAAAGTCCACAAAGACCATGTGTCCCGTATTGGACGCCACAAAAAGATGTCCGTAGCCGTCCGTTGTCCCCTGATCCAAGCGCCAACCCACAGGGCCGCCATCCCAAGTTCTCGGTTCCGGCATATTCGCATAGGATTCCACAAAGAAATACTTACGCAAGTCAATCGTCGCAACCACTTCGGCGGTCACATTCTTTCCTTCGACATGGGGCTTAATCTGTACAATGCGGGCGCCACCGAATACGAAGATCGTCTTGGAGTAGGGATCGTAAGTACCACCGTGAGCACCTTCCAAGCCGTCGATCAAGATCTTGGTTCCGACAGATTCAATCACCTTCTCGCCAACCTTTCCGCCCACTTTATCCTTGTTGGCTCGAGTTACTTCAACCCAAGTCGTATCGGTAAACATGCCGAAATAAGCTTTCTTGCTTTCATTCTTGCGTTCAGAATCCGTACATTCGCCGTAATCTTTTTTATTGTAGTCGTACTTTTCGCAACCGCCGCCCTTGTAGTCCGAATAGGTAAAGAAGGCTCGGCCTTCGCCGTCCCAAATAATTGTCGTCAACTGGTCGTTACCGCTTCTTTGAAAATTCGGCCTTAACTTAACGTAATAGCCGTCGGAAAGACTCGATGTTGCCGGATCCGCGTCCGTCGAAAAGCGATACAAATACCCCGGAATGCCCGAAGCCCACAGCCAACGTTTATTCGGGTCCATCATCAAGTGCCAAAAACCGTTTGTACTCGTTTTCGGCTGAGCAGTCCTGACCAAGCAAACCTTATTACTATCCTTGGCCGTCTTGCTAACCTTGTGAATAGGCGTACCCTGGGCAGCCACCAACAAGTCACCATCGGGGTGATGCACGATACCGTCGGCACCCTGCATGCCATCATTAGTTGTACACAAGGTCTTTCTGTCCGAAGGCTTCATCAACAAGTAGCCAGCACCATTGTACTGGTAGCTGATACTCTTGACACGGTCCGATTCTCTGAACTTGGTATAGTACAGAGTCGCCTTGGTTGCAGCATGGGGCACAATATCGCCAATCTGCTGAATCCAAATACCCGTCGCCGGGTTTTCCGGGGCGGGAATTTCAGCGTCTGCGGCAAAGCTTGCTACCACAGACAACAAAAGTACCGGTATGAATTTTATCGATTTTCTCATGTTCGTACCCTCTAAAAGAACCTCTACTTAGACCTCTTTGCAGAAATGCCCCATCTAAAGATTCTTTCAACCTTAAAGTCGCTTTTTGCTCCGTAAACCTTAACTCTGAATTTTGCGAGATAGATTCCGGCACCCACTTTGCGGCCATTGTCGGCACGCATGTTCCAACGAACGTAGAGTTTGTCCGGATTTTCAAGGCAGTTGCCGTCAAAGAACGGATCGTCGCAAGCGATGCTGCCCGAAGCGCCACCCACATAGTTACCGATGTTGGTGTACACATAGAGCTCCCAGTGAAGCCCGATATCTTCCATATTCGGCACAGACATTCCCACGGAATCCTTTTCCATAATAGTGGAATAACCGATATCCATGAGCACGCCCAGAGAAGACTGGTCAGACGCTTCCTTGGCATCTTTCACATGTTCGATCGTGAAAGGCTTTACGCGGTCACTCAATTCTTCAGCCTTGTTCAAGTCGGCAAAGGAATTGTTTTTCATGATGACGCGAGGATCGCCTTCGACCATGACAGCCGGCGAAAGTTCAGAAACCTTGTTACCCTTCTTGTCCACGAGACCGCTCGTAAAATTGTCAAAGCGTACAGAGTCCGCAGGATTCATACGGGTAGCAAGATCCAAGCCCGCTTCCATGTACAGAATCAGTTCGCGGCCATCGTCGCTCCATTCCGAAGAAGTCAAGCTGTAGTGAACCCATTCCCCATCCACATAGAAGGCGAGGCAGTCATCCGTGAGATTCACGTTCTTCTTGTCCATGGCTTCGGAGAAGGTTATCTTGAACTTATCCGGCTCCATCATCTGGAAAGATTCCGGATTCAGGAACGTAGAAGAAATCACCGGAGCCATGTAGTCATTCATTCCGTACAGGGAATCCGGATCTTCAATGCTCTTGCCTTCGACAGAAATTGTATTCTTGACGACAGCGTAGCCATATTCAATCTTGCCGCCCTTCGAATAGGACTTGTCAATTCCTGTCAGCATATTCTTGATATCGTACTCTTCAGGATTAAGGGCAAAACCAAGCAGCGTGCCGTTTTCCGAAATCGTAAGGTCTGCAAGGTTCGGCTTGATGGCCACAAGTTCACCGTCGTTGTCGAGCCAGTAGAACGTAATGTCCATCTTCTTGAGGTCATCTTCGGTAATGGGAGTTTCAAAGCCGAGCGAGGTGGAATCCATGCGGCCATCGCCGTCACGGTCGTAGAAACCGTTCTTATCGTTATCCACATAAATGCGACCCGCATTCTGCACCGGCACTTCCTGGTTATTTGCACTAGTCGGCACACCGTCAGCAGCAGTGAGGATTCCGTCGGGGCAATCCTTGCTAGAGCAGATTGTCGAAATCTTGAGCATGTCGCCCACGGACACCACACCAGATTCCACCGTGAACACCCACTGGTTTCCCTTCTTGGAAATTGCATCCACATCGATCGGATTGCTGTTGAGCAACAAGCCTAGACCGCTCGTCCAGGACGGATCCATATCCTTGTTGAATCGAACGATCATGGTATCCGTACCATCACTGCCCTTGAGCAGCGTCGCCGACTGGATAGCAGCACCGATGCTATCGGTCAAAGAAGTCTGCTGCCATTCGCAACGACCGCCGACCGAGCACACACGAGCCTTAACAGCACCCGTTGCAGAATCTTTCTGCAGTTCAACCTTCACACCGGGATATTCACACACATCGCCAAGGCACGTTTTTTCGCCAGCGAATTCCTTGAAGGATTTATCATCCGGCCAGCTGTAGAAGAACGAATCCACCGACATGGAATCGGTCTTACCGCCAAACCAAGTCGCAATACTGTCGCCAATGCCGTCACCATTGCGGTCGTAAATAGCCGCCTTTTCAATCATCGGCATATCCGGATTTACGAACTGGTATTCACCCGGGAACGGCTCCGTCAAAATGAACTTAGTCGTGTCCTTAGGATCTTTGTAAGCGTTCATGCTGAAGGTCGAACCATCAGTGATAGCCTTGGGCGCCACCACCATGAACTTGCCGCGGCCACCGTTAATATCCAAGCGGATTGTTTCATCATCAAGCTTCAGGTCTTGTCCGCCTTCGCTCAGGAACATCAGGTTTTCGCTTTCGCCAAAGGGTGTAAAATAGAACGTCTTTGTAAGGCCCGTATCAACGGAGCCCTTTTGGGGACCCATCGGAATAATCGCCTCCACGTCGACATGCATGGTATCGCCCACTTCGTACTGAAGCTTGGACACGTCCGTCACTTCTTCACCTTTAACGATGTACTTAAGACGGGGCACGTAAAAATTATAGACAATGCTTACAATCGGGCGAGTCGCCACATCGTCATCCGACGTTCCCAAATTAATGTTGTACACTCCATAATCGCTCGAAATACCGAGCTTTACCAAACCGTCCGTTTCAGAAGACTTTACCTCAGTAAGGTTCTTGACACCGGAATTATCAGACTTGAGTTTGAGTTTGATGGAATCGAGTTTCTGTTCCTGCGGAACATACACATAGAACGAAGCTCCACGAACCGCTGCTTCTCTATTTTCAGGATTTTCACCTTCAGGAACAACCCAGAGGCTGGCCGTACGGCCATCGTTGATTCGGTAGTACTTGCAAGGATCTTCAGAGTTCAGCGTTTCCAAGGTCTTTTCGTCAACACAACGAATTAAACTATCAGCAAAAGAGCCTGTCGAAAGACAAAGCATCGACAGCCAGGCAACCGAAAGAAAATGACCTTTCATGAAACTCATTACAACCTCAATAAAAGCGAAAGATCTCTGCAAACATTTCTTTGCAAACTATCCTTTCCAAAGATATGATTTTTTTTCATGAAACGGACAACAAAAATTTACGTTGTGATACGAATCGCAGGATATTTTCAAATTTGTTTATTCCAAGTTGGAATAAGTATTTGCAAGGTCTGTAACGATATCGTCCATAAAAATCCAGCCGCGTCCTTCAAGGCGCAAGCAAGATTTACTTTGTAACAAATTTGACAGATTTCCGTGCTTTAAGAAGCCCTTCGAAATCCAGCGTTCGCACACTGATTTATCCAAAGAAATTCCCATTTTTTCGAGGTCTTCAGAACAAATTCCTCTAGATTGACGTAACGAAAGCCACAGGAACTCCATAATGGACGCTTCCCTATCCAGTTTATCAAGAGAAAGCATGGATTCCGGACAGTCAGACAGCACGTATTCCCGCCAACGGGGGTAAATTTCGGGAGCATAGTAGCGCATTCCACGCAAATAGCTGTGTGCCCCCGGGCCAAAACCGGCATATTCGCCCCGATTCCAGTAATTTTGGTTGTGGACGCTTTCAAAACCGGGCCGAGCAAAGTTCGAAACCTCGTAGCGCATTAGCCCCTTGCGTTCCAAAATTTCAACGCCCCCCATGTACATCGCTTCGTACAAATCCTCGTTTACCGTAAGTTCTCCACGGGCCACCCGGTGTCCGAGCCTGGAACGGGGTGAAACGTTCAGTCCGTAGAAACTGACGTGATTCAACGGGAAATCCGAAAGCCGGTCCACATCATCCAAGAAGCCCTGCGTGGTTTGCCCCGGCAAATCGAACATCAAGTCGCCATTCACCTGCAAATTTGACGAGGAAGTCAAAAGACGCAGGGCCGATACTCCCGTTTCTACCGAATGCGAACGGCCAACCATCTTCAAAATTTCTGGATCGAAGCTCTGGATCCCGAGACTGACGCGGTTTACGCCCAATTCCAGCGCGTTACGCAACGTCGCCTCGTTTGTCGATTCCGGGTTGAATTCCATGGAAACTTCTTTCAATTTTGAAGAATCGACCCCCACGGACCCTAGACATTCAAAAATCCGGCGCAAAAATTCCGGTGGTAGCTCCGAGGGAGTTCCTCCGCCCAAATAAAGAGTTTCCGCATTCGAAAGGAGTCCCGAATGCGCGTTCTCGAAACTTACAATTTCCTTACACAACAAGTCCGTATATTCCGAAAAAAGTTTCGATTGTGACGGCATTACATGAAAATCGCAATAATCGCAAATATGGCGGCAAAAAGGGATGTGAACGTAAACACAAAACATCTTTTACAAACGAATAAAAATATTACAATAAAACTTTTTTATAAAATTTAGATTATATAGATAGATATGGATACCAGGAAAAACAATAATTTCAAGAAAAAATTGAAGAAGCGGATCCCGCTCCTGATTTTCCTGACGTTATCTACCACCATCTTCTTTTTGGCATCGACCCTTCTTTTAGACGAATCGTACAAAGACATCATCATTATCGCCATGATTTGGGCGTTGCCGCTATTTATCCACTGAAGGTGCTATGGCCATTACCCGATTAACGCAGCGTAAATGTAAAGCAATTGCTTTTTATATCTTGAGTTGGGTGATTTTCACCTTAAGCGCCTCAGCCCTTTTGACGTACGGCGCCGGAAACGGTTTTGATTCATCGCGCATGCTGTTCATGTTGCAGTTGTCGCTTTTGATAGGCCTTTCACATGCCATTTACGATGTGATGATCTTGCAAGACGAAATGGACAAAAGGCCGGTAGCGGCAGCACTCCTGATACGTTCCTGGTTCTTTATCGCAAGCATATGCGCAAACCTGATTCTCTGCATTCTGATATGGGACATAGACAGGAGCGAAGGCCTTATAAACGAAGCGGCCCTGCAGCATGTGTTAAGCGTCTTCAAGCAACCCAAGACCCATATTCTAATCTTTGAGCTGTTCATGCTCGGGAACCTAATTACCTTCGTCCGCTCCGTGCACAAGAAATTCGGGACCCGCGTCTTTATGAACACTCTACTTGGCAAGAACCAGGAACCCAAAGAGGAAGACCTGGTATTCATGTTTATCGACATGAAGCATTCCACCGAAATCGCCGAAGAACTGGGACACGTCAAGTACAGCAACTTTATCCGTGACTACTACCGTCTGCTTTCGAACTGCTGCGAAGAAAACCACGGGGAAATTTACCAGATTGCAGGTGACGGCGCCTTTTTGACCTGGAAAATCAGCGACTGCAGAAAGAAGGCCAGACCCATCGATTGCTTTTACGATTTTGCCGAATGCCTGGAACGCACCGCATACAAGTTCAAGAAGCGCTACGGCATAGTCCCTGAGTTCAAGGCGGCTGCCCATTGCGGAAAAGTCATCTCCACCGAAGTCGGCAACTTCGGCAGTGAAATGGCCTACCATGGCGATGTGCTGAATACCACCTCCCGAATCCAAACCCTCTGCTCCAAGCTCGGGCAAGATTTCTTAATTTCCGAAGACCTTTACATTCGTTTGCCTCTACCCCTCCCCCACGGTTTTTTGGGGGTAAAAGCCGGATTTTTTGAATTACGGGGAAAAAAGAACGGAATTTTGATTTTTTCTCTGCATAAGCCCTTGACATAGTCTCCCAACTTTTCTATAATTGGGCTACCCCGCGGGAATAGCTCAGTTGGTAGAGCACGA
>Ga0310691_10008854_pt1 | contig 10293 bp, 5 predicted proteins | sample 176DNAGHGlowgp2_FD_203887 | JGI IMG/M metagenome (GOLD analysis project Ga0310691, IMG submission 203887) | Sheep rumen microbial communities from Palmerston North, Manawatu-Wanganui, New Zealand - 1766 DNA GHGlow gp2 (v2) (version 2) | ecosystem: Host-associated > Mammals > Digestive system >...
GTGTTGATAATAAAAATAAAGATTATACTATTATTGAAAAATTAAGAAAAGAAATTAATAATGCAAAAGAAAATTTAAATGAAAACATTATATTTCAAGAAATTGATTTTGATAATAATATTAATCAAATTAAATGTGGTTTTGATTGGCTTTGTGAAACAATGAAACCATTAAAATAAAAAATTAAAAATTTAGTATATATAATTTATAAAATAATATGTTTATAAATTTTAATATAATTACATATTTATATTTAATTCAAAGAAAAAAATTATATTAAAAATCATATATATAAGTTCCCAATATTATACTTATCTAAAATTTTGTTTTTGCAATATTTTCTGGATAATAAAATTCAAAATAATTATTTTGTTTATAATTTTCATTTCTAGATGAATATAATGGTTTATTTTTAAAATAATTATTTATATTATTATTATATAAAACATTATTTTTAAATGCATTTATATTATTTAATTTAATATTTTGATTAGTAATTATATTAGTTTGACTTTTGCTTTTAATCATATTTTTATTTTTTAAATCTTTTTTATGATAAAAAGAATCATTTAAAATTTGTGAATAATCAAAATTTTTTAATGGTTCTAAATTAAACATTTTTTGTTTATCAATTGTTAGTGTTTCATTTATATTATTTAAAACTGTACTTATATTTAAATTTTTTAATTTAGGTTTTTCATAAATTTTTGTATTATTTTGTGTTATTATATGTTTTAAATGATTATATTCTTTTTGAAGTATAATAATATTTTTTTGAAAATTTTTTTTTTCTTTTTCCAAATTTAAAATTTTATTTTTTAAATCATAAATTAAATTTTCTTTTTCATTTAATAAATATTTTAATTCTTCAATTTTTTCTAAATAAAAAATATTTTGCTCTTCATATGTTTTTTTAATAATATTTATTGCATTATTTATTTGATATTTTTCTATTTTATAATTAGATTTCATTATTTTTTATGAATAATAATTAATTTAATTATAATATAATTTAAAAATTTTAAATTTATATTAAAATTTAAAATATTCATTATTTAAAATTTAAAAAAAATATATATATACAAAAAAAAAATAAATATGATAATATACTCAATATAAATATTAATTGTGCTAATATTTTATTATATTTATAAAATATCATTTATTTTGTAATATAATAGGAATTTTTATAAGATTATCTTGACTTGAAATATTAATATTAGTATTTTTTGTGGTTGATAATTCATTTACCAAAGGTAAATTCTTTTTTTCTTTATTTGAATTAATTTTTATTTTTTTTATTTTAATTTCTTTAACATTTTTGTTATATGTTTCAAGTATTATTTTCTCAGTATCATCGTTATTTTCTATAATATTTAAGCTGTTAAAAATATTTATTTTTTTTGAATTTTGTATTTGATAATAATTGTTTTCATCATTAATGGAACAACAACTAAATAAAGAAAAAGGTCTAATTAGTTTTATATTAAAATAAATAGAATTAATTTGAATTTTTAAATTATATTTTTCAATCATTTTAATATTATTATTTTGTAATAAAATTAAACTTCCAAATTTTGAACCATTATCTTCTAAATAAATTTCATTGTTATGTATATGAAGAAAACAATGATATCGACTTATACTTAAATCTGGAATACAAAAATCTGTTTCTTCAGCTCTTCCGATTATAAATACATTTTTATTTTCTAATGAAATAATATGAAAAAAATTTGATTTATAGTTATCATTTCTAAAAGATTCTAATATTATATATTTATTAAATGAGGGAGTATAAAATTTTATATTATAATATCTATTATGATAAAATATATAATCGGGGTATTTTTCTTTACAAATTTCACATTTTATTTCTTTAGAATCATAAGATATAACAAGATCTTCTTCAGATATTGATGAGTCATTATTTATTTTAGTATTAATCCAATTTTTTAAACATTTGTAATGTATATATTTTAATGAACCATCACATTTACATGGACTTAATAAAGGATTTGAATCATTTGATTCATTTAAAAAACATATTCTACAATTTTTTTTATTTAAAATATTAGAAGAAAATTCCAAAATTTTTTTTCCTTTCGTTAAAATTAGATTCTGTGGTAAAATTTTTGGAAGTGAAATACTTTTATGTAATTTTTTATTAATTATATTTTTTATAGAACTATTTAATGAATTATTATCATTATTATATAAAAGAATATTTTTTTTATTAAAAGATTTATTTTTAACAATTCCTTTTGTTATTTCTTGTCCATTTATTTTAATAGAATAACTATTATTATTTAAAAGAGTTAAACTAGAATCATTTAAATTTAATATATTTAATTTTTTAATATTTTTTAATTTAATTTTATGAACTTTTAAAAATACTTTTCCTATTTTTATAATATCTCCTTCGTTTAATTTATAATATCTTTTATATTTGTTTTTTTCATTAAATATTAATTGTTCTGAAGGGAATCCTTTATAAACTAAATAAACACAGTTTTGAAAAGGGATTTCTACTAAATTTGGTTTAATTTGATTTATTTTTATAAAATAATCATTATTTATTCTTTCAAAACAAAATAATTTATCATTATATAAATTTTTATTATTTAAATCAATTAATTCAATATTTTTATCATTTCTTATTAAATATGAATTACTAATTATTTTAAATCTTTCACATATTTTATTGCTTATATCATATTGTATTAAATTATTTTCTTCTTTTTCCCACCTTTTACATTTTACCATTAAATAAGAATTATCAAAATTTGTCATATTTTAATTTATTTAATATAAACTTAATTTATATTAATTTATTTTTACATTTTAATCAATAATAAATTTTATTTATTATACTTTCTATTATTTAAAATGTCAAATACTGCAAATGAAAAAACACATGATTGTTATGCAAAAAATGAATTATATTCATTAAATTATGTATTAGGATTAGGAATAAAAAATAATTATTCAATATCACAAAATAGTATTAACGGTTTATTAACTTGGATAACAGGTCCATATTTAATTTTTTATGATTTTGAAAAATCCAAACAAATTGGATTTTTAAAAAACATAAATAATAAAATATTAAATTGTGTAAGTTTTAGTAAAAATGGAAAATTTGTTGTCACTGGAGAAGGAAATTGTAAAAATGGAGAAGTTTCAATTTATGAAATAAATTATGATAAAAATAAGCAAGAAGAAACACATACTTTATATTCATCATATAAATATCATAAATATGGAATAGAAAAAATTATTTTTTTTAATAATGATAATTATTTATTATCAATTGGAGACAAAGACGATAAAAATATAAATATTTATGATATAAAAAATAAAAAAATTATATCAAACACTAAATATAATAGACCTATTTTATCATGTGATGCTTGTGATAAATTTATGGTATTATGTGGTGATAAATTTATAAAAATGTATAATTATGTTAATTTATTGAATGATCATTCTTTAGGCAAAAATGGAATAGAAAAACATTTAGTTGATTTAGCTAAACATAAAGAAAAAAGTTTTATTTCAACTTTAATATATGATAATAAATCAGAAATAAAAATATTTTTTATGACCTTAGATTGTTATTTAATCGAAATGAAGGATAATGCTTATATGTTAAATAGATGGATTTATTTAAAAAGTCCAAGAGGAATTTGTTTAGCTTTAATGAATGAAAATATTGTATGTGGATTAGGAGAAGGAATCATAAGAATATTTAATGCAAAAACTTTACAACATATTAGTACTTTACAAAGACCTCCTGCTTTAGGTCAAGCTAATGTTGAACCAACAAATGTAAACAAAAAAATAAATAATAATGATTTATTTCCTGATGTAATTGCTTTATTATATAATGAATATTATAATAAATTAATTACTGTTTTTTCAGATAAAACATTTTTTTCATGGGATATTGCAAATAATAATTTAATAACCAGGTTTAATATGAATCATTCAGGAAGTATTAATTGCTTAGATTTTTTTATAAATAAAAAGCAAAATTTATTGGCAATTGCAACAGCAAGTGATGATAAAACTGTCATTTATTATAATATTAAATTAAGTGATTTTATAAGAAATGAAACAGAAAATAAACATCCTCATATAGCTTATAGTCATATTATAAGACAAATTTTTTATTTTGGAAATGATTTTAAACATTTAACTGTAAAAGAATCAGATTTATTACAAAAAAGTAAAAACATTGATGATGAATTAAATAATAATTTTTCAACTGATGAAATAAATAATTTAACTGCAATTAAATTTAGTCCAGATCATAATTATTTAACTGTTGGAGATGATATAGGAAATATTACAGTTTTTTCATTAAAAACCTTTAAAATAGTTCAAAATATTCCAGCACATAATGGTTCAGTAACAGCATTAGATATGATAGATGATAAAGAAAAAAATAAATCTTATTTAGTAACAGGTGGTTCAGATTGTTTAATTGTTTTAATAGATATATCAAAAGGATTAGAAGGTGATTTTGATTTATATGATTCAAATAATTTTATGGAGCAATTAGAGACTCCAATTGTTTCTGCTTTATTTGTTATTGATAAAAATAATAAAATAAAATTAATAACAGCAGAATCAAATTCAACTATCACTTTTTATTTAGTAGGTAATAATACTTTACAATCTATTCAAAAAATTTATGGACCAAAAGATAAAAATAATCTTAAAACATATTGTTTACATTATTGTCCTATTATCAATAAAGTTATAAGTGGTCATAATGGTCAAATAACAATATGGAAAACATCATCATGTATTGCTCATAAACATTTTCAAGTAAATAAAGGTGATAAACCTTTAGATAATTTTAGGATTGCTTGTGATTCAAAAGGAATAATGCTAGCTACTTCAAATAATGATAAAATAATAAGAATTAGAGCATTACATGATGGGCAATTATTAAGTAAAATTCCTACAGCAGAAAGTATTTCATCTTTATCATTTGCAATGGATGATAATTATTTAATCGCAACTAGTGTTGAAGGATATGTTTATTTTTATAAATTAAACCAAGAATTTATTAATAAATTAAGTAAAGATCAAAATTTAGTTAATAGTACAGAAGAAAGAGCTATAATTAATAATAAATTAAAATTATTACAAAAATTTATGGAAAATGATAATTCATTAAGTAAAAATGAACAAGTCAAATTTTTAATTGAAAAATTTCAAAAAAGCGAAGAAACAACCTTAGATGATTTAAAAATGTTAGATGGCTTTGTTAAAGAAGGTAAAAAAACACAAAAAACAGATGATAAAGAAAAAATAAAAAAAAATCCTTTAAATTATAATTTAAAAGAAGATAAACCTAATAATAATGATGATGTTGAAAATGATAATAATGAAAATGATAATAATAGAAGTGATATAAGTAAAAATTTGAATAAAAGTAAAATATTTGAAAAAGGATTAAAAGAAAATGAATCTAATAATTTATTAAAAAAATCTATAGTTAATAATAGTAGAATAAGTTTAATGGATACTTATAATAAAAAAAGGCAAGGAGGAGATGAAAAAATAAAAATTCCAAAAGTAAAAGTTGAAAAAAAAGAAAATCCTTTGAGTGAATCTAAAATTAATAATTTAAAGGATATTATTAATGATGCTAATCAAAAGATAAATGAAAAAATAGAAAATATAAATTCATTAAAACAAGAAAATAAAAATGAAACTTTAAATATAAATGATATTAAATTAAATGAAAAAAAAAATGAAGAAAATAAAAATGAAAAAGAATATTCATTAGAAAATAATGGAAACAAAAAATTTTCAAATTTAAATATTACAGAAGAATATTTAAATAATAAAAAAATTAATAATAGTAATAATGACATAAAAGAAGAAATTCAAAGTTCTTCAAATAACATTAAATTAACGGGAAACGATAAAATAAGTTTCGCAGAAAAAATAATTGAAAATAGTCAAAATCAACCTTTAAATTCAATGAATGTTGATATGACTCAAACAAATTATGATTTATTATCAAATTATGAAAATCAAAGTCAAATAAATAAAGAAAATGAAAAAGAAAAAGTAATTGAATATTTAGTAACAACAACTAATTTTAGAATAAATGGAAAAAAAAAAGAAAATAAATTTATAATTGAAAAATTGGATAATATTAATATAAAACAACAAGAAATTAAAACAAAAGATAAATTAATAGATAATATTAATAAACTTAATTTAAATGATTTAAAAAATTATGAATTAAATGAATTAGAAAAAAAAATTGAAAAATTATTAGATGAAATTAGAGTTAAAACAGGAAATAATTCAAAAGATCCAACAATGGAAAAATTATTAGAAAAATATTCAGTTTTATTATTAGATAGAATTAATAAAAAAAGCAAATAAATAATTAAAATGTTAATTTTAATATATATTATTATTATTTTTAATATTTTTTAAAATAATAATTAATTGAATTAAAATTAAATTATTATGAAAAAAGTAAACAAAAAAAATAATAAAATTAAAACACCAATTCCAAAGTAAAATAAATTTTTTATTTAAATATAGATTAAATTTAAATTTTAAACGCAATCAAAAAACAATCGAACAAAATACTCCATATCAATCAGCAAGAACTCCAAATGTAAAAGGATTAAGTTATACATTTCGTTCTTATCATGAAAAAATTAAAAAATCTAAAATTGACACAAATTCATATATTTATGATTTAAATAAAACTATGTCATTAAATTTAGAATTAATTGATAATATTCTTCCTACTGTTCATTTTAAAAATATTGAAGAAAGAAAAAAAATAAAAGAAAAATTACATAATATTAATATTTTAGTTAAAAAAAGAATAAATTTACTAAAAAGTAAAAAAGATCTTCAAAGTAAAATTTTAGTTGATAATCAAATAATAGAAGAAGAGAAAAGAAGAAAAGATGAAAATTTAAGTTTATATGAAGATAAAATTGAAGAAATAAAAAATAATATAGATAAGAAAATTATCTTTATAAAAAGATTTCAAAAAAAATATAATGATATTGAAATTTATATAAGAAGAGAATGTTTAGTTTTTCCAAGATGGAAAAAAATATTTAGCGAATATGAAATAATCACATTTTTAATTGAAAATGAAAACTTAATAAGATTAAAAAATGAATTATATAAAGATATAAAAAATTATGATTCTTATTTAAAACATTTAATTAAAGAAAATATAGAACTAAAAAAAAGAGATGAATGTGTTTATTCATTTGAAGAAAATAAATTTGGTAATGAAGATAATAATAAATATAATGAACTAATAAATGAATATAATTCAAAATATAAATTTTTATTAAATAATGTAAATAAAATTAAAAACAAATTTAAAAATATTACTTATAAATATAATAATATATCAAATTATTTTCAAATTAAAAATAATGAGTCTAATATAGTTTCAAATAATAATATTAATGATACAATAGAAGAAAAAAATCTTAATATTACAAATATAACTAATACAATTTATGGGTCAAATATTTCTAAAATAAGTAAAAAAGAACAAATTTGGGATATTTCCGCAATAAGTAAAAATTTAGATATTTAATAATTTTTATAAATAATTTTATTTTTTACTTTATAAATAATAATATAAAAAATAGTTTCCATACTTTATTAATTAGTTTATATGATTATTTAATTTATTTTTAGATATTTAATATAAAATTATATTATTTTTAAAAAATATCATTAAATAAATTATATATATATATTTTATAAAATTTTTATTAAAAATGTACGATACCGAAAATTCAAATACAGCTTTACATAGTCAAAAAGAAGAAAGTAATGATTTTAATGGAGAAGCTTATGTAAGATTAGGATTTATTAGAAAGGTTTATGGAATTTTATCTGTAATGCTTACAATAAGTTGTATATTTATTTGTTTTTCGATGCTTCCTGGTGTTCATGATAAATTAGATCAAACTAAAAAAGAAAATGATTCAATTCCAGATATTCTTCTTGTCTTATTAGTAATTTCTTTTATTGGTGTTTTTGCTACTTTGATTCCTTTGTTTTGTTGTAGAAGTGTTGCAAAGAGCGTTCCTATAAATTATATATTATTATTTTTATTTACTATATTTGAAAGTTATTGTTTATTTATAATTAGCGCATGTTATGAACCTCAAATTGTTATTACTGCAATGGTTTTAACAGCTGCTGTTGTTATAGGGCTTACAGTTTATGCAATGACAACAAAAACAGATTTTACAATGTGTGGTGGATGTTTATTTGCAGCTTTATTTTTGTTTGTTGCATTTGGAATTTTATTAGCAATTTTTGGAATTAGAACTAAATTTATATATATGTTAATTTGTTTAGTTGGTTTATTTATTTATTCAGTTTATTTAGTTTATGATACTCAATTAACAATGGGAAAAGGTGCATATAAATATGAAATTGATGAATATGTTTGGGCAGCAGTTAATCTTTATATTGATATAATAGAGATATTTATATATCTTTTAAGAATATTAGGTTCTTCTAACCAAAGTTAAATAAAATTATTAATTTTAAATTATAAAATTAGATAAAAATTTTATAAATCATTTTATATATTATTTTTATTTATTTTTTAATTTATATTAATTTTTATATATTATTTATGATAAAGCTGGATCACATATTAAACATCCTGTATAAGTTCTATCCCCATTTAAAAATGGGTTTTCAACTTCAACATCAACATAAAAACTTCCACATTTTTGACATTTTAAATTTTTATTTACTTCAATTTTTAATGCATCTCTTATTAATTTATCTCTTCTTTTACAATTAGTACAAAATAAACAAAATTTATCAAATTGATCATATTCAATATACATTTTTCCTTTTTTACATTCATCACATGTATTTATATCTGTTGTTACTTCACTTTCACTTTTTCGTTTTTGTTTAGATTCTTTATAAATATTATTTTGTTCTCTTATTTTTTTTGCTGCTTCCCTTATTAAATTATCATTAAATTTAAAATATTTTCTAAAACTATTTAATATTTTATCATAATTAACTCTTATAATAATAAATTTTTCTTTATATAATTCTAAAGCATATTTTAAAACTTCATCATAATTTTTTTTTCCTTGACTAACTTGATTTACAAAATCTTCAATTTTAGCCCTATTTTCAGGATGAATAATTTCACTATCAACACAACCTAAACTATCAATTAATGCATTACCTAATTTTGAAGGAATTAATCTTCTTTTTTCATCAACTGTGACATAACCTCTTTGACATATATTTTCAATATGAACTGGCATTGATGCATCAGTTCCTATTCGATTTTTTTCCATTTCACTTATTAAATCACTTTCTGTTAAATAATCAGGAGCTTCAGTCCAACCTTCAGTGTAACTTATATTTAAAATATTTAATTCAGAATTTTTTTCAATGATTGGAAAATCTTTTTCAAAATTTTTTCTACGATGTGGGAAAAATAATAAATATCCTTGATTTGTTATTTTATTTGAAGTTTCTTCAAATTCGATTCCATTCACATCTATTTTATATTGTATATTATCATATTCAACATTAGGTGATAAAGAAGCGAAAAAATGTGTACAAATAAATTCATATAGTCTCCATTGATCTCCATTTAATTGTTGATTTGTTGCATATTTACTAGGAGTTATTGGAGGATGATCACCTGCATTATAACCTTTTAAAGTAGGTTTTTTAAAATTATGCAAAAGTTTTTTGACATTATCACCAAAAGATGGATGATTTTGGAAATTTTTTAAATTTCCTTCAAAATCAAAAGAAGGACTATATTTAGTTGTTTCAGTTCTTGGATAAGTAATATATCCTAAAGTATATAATTTTTCAGCAATAACCATTGTGTTATGAGGACTTAATTTTAAATATGAACTTGCTACTCTTAATAAATTTACTGTGTTTAAACCAGGAGGACTTGGATTAGAATTTGAATTAATAATAACATCTTTTATTTTCGCTGTTTTTACTTGTTTTGCTTTTTCTATTAAAGTTTCTACTTCTTTTCTTTTAAAGAATTTTTTATTATAATAAATTCTTTCTTTAGAATGATTTATTTCTAATTCAACATAAAATCGATAGAATTGTTGTGATTTAAATTCTTTTATTTCTTTTTGTCTATTTACACAAAACCATAATGTTGGTGTTTGACATGGACCATAAGATAATATTTTATTAGCTTCAGGAAGCCCTTCAATCCCAGGTAATATTGAACTAGTTAAAAATCTAGTAAAA
>Ga0310691_10008856_pt1 | contig 10291 bp, 6 predicted proteins | sample 176DNAGHGlowgp2_FD_203887 | JGI IMG/M metagenome (GOLD analysis project Ga0310691, IMG submission 203887) | Sheep rumen microbial communities from Palmerston North, Manawatu-Wanganui, New Zealand - 1766 DNA GHGlow gp2 (v2) (version 2) | ecosystem: Host-associated > Mammals > Digestive system >...
AAGAAAATCTGGTATTCACCAACGGTGCGACAACAGCCGCCTACAAATGTGCCAAGATTCCCATGGAATGGATTGTCGACGGCGTAGAGTTATACAACAAAGACAAAGTAGCCAGCAGCACCAAACGCCTGCCTGCTGCCATCGATGCCGGCTATGGCATTTATGCGTCAGGATTAGGTTATTCCGCCTACCGTAATATCGACGAGGAGGCTACTGTCAGCCTACGTGACAACGCCAACAAGCTGGTATACCACTATGCTGACGGTGCAGAAGATACCACAGACCCCAGTGGCATCGACGCTGTAGCATCTGTCAAGAACGGTGCCAAGATTGTCTATCTGGATACCGACAACTCCACCAACGACTTCCATCTGCGCAAAGCCTGGTCGTTGAAATAATTGATGCATAATACCGACATTTAGGTATTGCAGAAAGAATTAGATTGTTGTACTTTTGCAGCCAAATTGTACAACAATCTAATTCTATAAACAATGATGAATTTAAAAAAGAACCTTTATGTAGCGGCTATGATAACCATTGCCGCTGGTATGACTGTAAGCATGCAGTCGTGTGTAAATGAAGACAATTCCAGTGCTCCCGTTGTTGAGGAAGAAGCAGTCCGAATTGCTTCCTTTGACTTTATGAACAACACCGCCAACTGGCCTACCAGTGCTGATGCGCTGGATGAGACAGGAGCAGTCAAGACACTGACTGTTGATGGAGTTGTGCTTACCTCTATTCAGGGAGACAGTTTTTATCCCAACGTCATTCTGAAGGACGAGAATCGTGGTATTGTATTCTGGGTACGTCGTAACACATCTTTTAAGCTTACTGCACCAGAAGGAAAAGCCCTCACACAGATTGCTGTTACCATGCAGACAGGCAACTTCGACCTAACCCCAAGCACAGGCAGTATCGCAGACAACACATGGACAGGCAATGCCACTGAGGTAACCTTTGCTGCCTCAGCAGCACGCTACCTATGGAAAATAGAAGTCACGCTAGCCGATGAGAACGACGACACCGTAAAACCTGCTGAGATTACCGTAGATGCCGAGGCTGCCACCATTGCAGAATTCAACGCCATAGAAGACGGCAAACTCGTTAAGTTGTCGCTTAAAAATGCTCGTGTGAATGCCAAGATGGGCAACATCTACTTTGTGGAGGATGCCACTGGTGCCACAGAGTTACCTGCTGACTTGAACCTAACCATTGGAACGCTACTGAACGGTGATGTTGTCGGAGTAAAAGCTTCCGAAGACGCAGATATGAATGGTGATATCAAGGCACACAAGCTGACCGCCACCGAACAGACCAACGCAAACAATATCAAGGCTACCGCAGGAGAAATGACTGGAATGCCTGCCACCATCGCTACTGCTGCCACTCAGGAAAACCTTGGCCGTCTGATTCAGCTAACAGATGTCACCATCGAGAAGACTGGCCGTTTCTGGTATGTTAAGAACGGGGACGATCAGATACAGCTTTACGATGGTCTCAGCATCTACGACTTTGGATATGAGGACTGGCCTGCAAAAGCCAAGAGTGTAACAGGCGTAGTCTATTACAATGTAGTACGCTGGGCCATCATGCCTACTTCTACACAATCTATCGTCGCCGATTAGTCGACAACGACCTTCTTGCCGTTCTGAATATAGATACCCTTCTTAGGCAACTCCACACGCTGACCATTGAGGTTATACCAATAACCATCAATGACAGGCTGGGAGTTGCCTTTTATTTCTCTGATGGCAGTAACAAGGCTGACAGGCAACCGGAAGAGACAGACATTACAGCAGAAAGCAGCAACATCCTGAATAATCATGGAAGAAGAGCCAATATAATTGGCTGTCGAAGTAGAACGGGTCAATGTGTACAGATGACCATCAGCTGTATAAGCAATATCTTGCGGACTTCCAACATTCTTGATGACATCCTCCCAAGAGCTAATAGGAGCCGACAGATTATCAGGGCTGAACTTATCAATAAAAAGACCGCCCGCTATCTCTCGTTTGTTGGGATTAGAGCTACCGCTGAACACACCAGGATAGCCTGCGGCATAGAGCATTCCCTCCGAATCTTCAAACAAGGCAAAATAGCCTGACTGGAAGAGGGGTTTCAGGTATCCATCCAGCATATCGCCGTTAGTGATGTCGAACTTTAATACTGTTCCCACACGATTCATATTCTCGCCAATGGTAAGATCCTTACCCGCCTTCGTAGTTAGAGAGATATCAGCCATACCTGCCAACCATAGTTCCCTTGGGTTGGCATAAAGAGTAGTTTGCTGCATATTGAAATTCTTTTTCGAGTCATACACTTTTGCCCAGTTAACGGTAAGGTCACTATTCAGCGACACCATCAACAAAGATTCAAAGCCATTAGCAAGCATTAGCTTTTGAGTGCCCACCGAAAATTCCGTCGACGCAGCCCCCTTCACGATACCTGTCAGATAAAAACGGTCCTTGAAATATTTTATATCACGGACATTTGCCGACAAGAGAGAGCCAGAGAGCTGAAACCTGTCTTGATAAAAGCCATCCTGGTCAATCTTGACCAACAAGAAATCAGCTCCATTGGCTGACACCTCCAAAGTAGCAGTCGTCCCGTCAGCCTTCGGCCAATACAAGGTTGCCTTTTGCTGTCCGCCAATGAGTACGTTACCAGCCTCATCAACCTGAACAGCATTGAGAGAGAACCCGTCTGTCTTGGCTGTATGGTCAGCCTCCACCTGACGGACCCATTGCAATGCTCCATTTTGATTCAACTTCATGACCACTAACCGATAATAGTTCTTATCATCCTCTGCCAATGTCCATTGGAGGTCAGTCACCTGATTAAGCGCGTCGACGATGCTGACAGTATTAGTAAGCAGTTTCGTAGGATGCTGGATACCAAAAACAACCATTAATCCGTCAGTAACAGGCTGTATATAGGCACTTCCACTCATTACGTGACCGTTCTTTGAATAAACGGTCCATTGAGGTGTCCCGTCTGCAGCAACCTTGGCAACAAAAAGGTTCTGGGTACCTGTATTACCATTCCCTTTATACTCTGTAGCAGGTGCTGCAATCTGGTCATTTCCAAAACGTATGATATCCTCAAGGGTCTTGGTTCCTGCTCCGCCACTTATATATACTCCACCATCAGGAGCCATCTGAATATCAGCCCCTTGACTCGTCACCATTGAGCCCAAAGTACCTTGGACAGCTTTTCCCCACAAGGCGGTAGGAACCTGAGCAACTATGTGCATCGTAATAACCAGCATCGAAAAAACAAGAATCAGTCGTTTCATCATCATATCTTTTTTACATATTAACTGAGTGCAAAGTTACGAAAAAGTATTCTTTCTACATTCGACGAAAGTCAACTTTTTCAGCCATATACCTAAAAGTAGGTATTGGCTGTTATCGGATTTTTTTGTAATTTTGCAGTCCGATTTTAAGTAATGTGTATGACAAGAAGAACAACGATACTTATCATTCTATTGTGCTGTATGGCAAGGCTGTACGCCCAGCGAATAACACTGGCCGGACACGTGATTGACGACGGGAACGGACAACCTATTGAATTTGCATCCATTCTGATGAAAGGCTACGGTTTCTGGGCTATCACGGATGCCAACGGTGCTTTCAGCATCAAGAATGCACCTGTTGGTAAGACAACTCTCACTATCCAGTGTCTAGGCTATGCCCGACGCGACATCGTGATGAATATTACGAAGGACATGCCCCGTCTGCGTATCACGCTGAAACAGGAAAGTCTGAAACTTGACGAGGTGACTGTGACTGCCAAGCGCAAGACGGACGAGGCAACCACCTCGTACAGTATTGACCGAACCACGCTTGACAACCAGCAACTGCTGAATCTGAGCGACATCACGACCCTCATGCCCGGCGGTAAGACCATCAACCCGACGCTGATGAATGACAACCGCATGGCACTGCGAAGCGGCACGTCGGAGAAGGGCAATGCCTCGTTCGGTACTGCCATTGAAGTGGACGGCATCCGCATGAGCAACAATGGTGAAATGGGCGAGACAGCAGGAGCCTCAACCCGCACCCTCAGCACGTCGAATATCGAGTCCGTAGAGGTAGTAACAGGAATTCCTTCGGTAGAATATGGTGACCTGTCGAACGGTATCGTGAAGGTAAACACCCGCAAGGGTAAGTCGCCCTTCATCATTGAGGGGAAGATCAACCAGCACACCCACCAGCTGGCTGTCAACAAGGGGTTTGACCTAGGCAATGGACTGGGCGTGCTGAACACCTCCTTTGAAAGAGCCCGCTCGCATAGCAACATCGCCTCGCCCTATACAGCCTACCAGCGCAATGTGCTATCGCTGAACTACATGAACATCTTTTTCCGTAACACTACTCCGCTGACACTGAACGTCGGTGTGACAGGCAACATCGGCGGATACAACTCAGAGGCAGACCCCGACAACGAGCTGGATGACTATGTGAAGACACGCGACAATGCCCTGCGCGCCCACTTTGACCTGAACTGGCTGCTGAACAAATCGTGTATAACCAACCTCTCGCTGCGTGGATCTCTGTCCTACGCCGACCGGCGCAACAAGAACTACACCCATGCCAGCAGTGCCTCAACACAGCCTTACATCCACACCACGGAGCAAGGCTACTTTATTGCCACACCCTACGACGTGAATCCCAATGCCAACATTATCCTAGGTCCTACAGGCTACTGGCACGTCACCCAGTATCAAGACTCCAAGCCGCTGAACTATTCACTGCGGCTAAAGGGCGACTGGACCCATCGCTTCGGACGGGTAATGAGCCGCCTGATGGCTGGCGCAGAATGGACAGGAAGTAAGAACAACGGCCGAGGCACCTACTATGAAGATATGCGCTACGCTCCCACCTGGCGTGAATACCGATACGACGAACTACCCACAATGAACAATGTGGCACTGTATGCTGAAGAGAAGGTGAGCATACCCACCAGCCGGCTGTCGACGTTGGAACTGACGGCAGGACTGCGTGACGACATCACCTTGATTAGCGGGTCGGACTATGGCACCGTCAGCAGCGTGTCACCTCGCTTTAACGGACGATACATCTTCTGGCAGAACCGACGCAAGCAATGGGTGACAGACCTTACCCTACATGCCGGATGGGGAAAAAGTGTCAAGCTGCCTTCGTTCCAGGTACTCTACCCATCGCCAGCCTATAGCGACCTGTTGGCCTTCAGTTCGCCCAGTACGAGCAACAACACCTCGTTCTACGCCTATCATACCTACCCGTCGAAAGCCGTATACAACCCTGAGCTAAAATGGCAGTACACCAACCAGACAGACATCGGACTGGACATGAACGTAAAGGGCACGCATATTTCGTTGTCGGCTTTCTATCATCGCACCCACAACCCCTATATGGCAACACGCCTCTACACACCATTCAGCTATCAGTACACGCCACCCTCTTCGCTCAACGGACTCGGTATTGACCTGCAGAACCGCATCTACAGCATCAACCAGCAGACAGGCGTAGTAACGGTGAGCGACGCTACAGGAGCCGTACAGCCTGTGGCATTGGCGTCAAACACCCGCAAGACCTATCTGACTAATGCCCAGTATGTGAACGCATCACCCTTGGACCGCTACGGACTAGAGTGGGTGGTCGACTTCAAACAAATCAAGGCACTACGCACCAGCATCCGACTGGATGGTAATTACTATTACTACAAAGGGATAGATGACGTGCTGTTTGCCGACATTCCCACATCGAATGCCACGATGAGCGACGGACAACTGTACCAGTACGTAGGCTATTATCGGGGCAGCAATGCCACGTCAACCAGCTATGCGGCTAATGCGGCTGTAGCCAATGGGGCACTGTCGAAGCAGCTGAACCTGAACGGAACGATTACGACACACATTCCGAACATCCGACTCATCATAGCCCTCCGCGTGGAATGTTCGCTATACAACTACCGACGCTCGCTCAGCGAACTGAAGGACGGCACACGCGGTATCATACTGGCTGACAAGAACGCCTATACGGGACGTCCCTACGACGGAACAAGCGAGAACCAGTATATTGCCGTCTACCCGGAATATTACTCGACATGGGACAGACCTGACGAGCGTATTCCCTTTGCCGAGACGTTCCTATGGGCGAAGGACAACGACCCGACGCTCTACAATGACTTGAGCAAGCTGGTGGTGCGGACGAACTATCCCTACATGATGAACCCTGACCGCATCAGCAGCTACTACTCAGCCAACCTGAGCATCACCAAGGAGATTGGCGACCACGTCAGCCTGTCGTTCTACGCCAACAACTTCCTGAACAATATGAATACGGTGCACTCCTCACAGACTGACTTGGAGACCTCTCTGTTCTCCAGCAGTTATATACCCGGCTATTATTACGGACTTTCACTCAGATTAAAATTATGAAAAGACACTATTTACTCATAAGCCTGTTAGCACTGCTGACGGCATGCAGCGACAACGGGCAACCCGCCATAGAGGATCTGTCGATGGGTGACGCGACCATCCTCTTGTCAGGCACCAACGGACAGGGCGACGGATTCGACGTACAACTTCGGAACACGCAGACCAACAGCCTCTTCACCCAAAAGACCAACGCTGAGGGGAAGGCTACGTTCCACGTCACTCCTGGCATCTATGAAGCCACTGCTACCAAGAAGCAACTGGCTGGCAATACCTATTACATTTATAATGGTGCATTAGGACAGATTACGGTACGTAACGGAGTCAGCACTTCCGTTACGATGGAGATGAAGCAGGCAAAGACAAGCCAGATCGTCATCAAGGAGCTTTACAACGGGGGCTGCATGAAGGACGATGGAGTGACTTACTTCCAGTATGACAAATGCTTCATCCTCTACAACAACTCCGCTGAGCCTGCCAGCCTTGCCAACCTGTGCATAGGATTCTGTGCACCTTCCAATGCCCAGGCTGCCAACCACAACTACACCGCCGATGGTCAGCTGACCTACGAAGCAGAGGGATTCATCCCGGTATGGAACGGTGTATGGTACTTCCCCAACACGCTGACCATAGCCCCCTACTCGCAGGTGGTGGTCAACATCTGCGGAGCCATTGACAACACGCAGACCGTTTCCGCCTCCATCAACTACGCCCATAGCGAATATTATTGCATGTACGATCCTGAGAGTGGCTATTACAACACCAACTACTACCCCACTCCGTCGGCCGTTATTCCCACCAGCCACTATCTGAAAGCCGTCATCATGGGACTGGGCAACGGATGGCCGCTTAGCACCAGTTCGCCTGCCTTCGTACTATTTCAGATTCCGGAAAGCACCAATCCCCGCGAATATTGCACCAACCCCGACAATATCTGGTATAGCGGTGGCGATGCCAAGCAGGTTAACGCATGTGCCAAGGTGCCTAACGCATGGATTGTCGACGCTATGGAGGTCTACGCCGCTGCCTATAAAGACGGCTGCATGAAGCGGCTCACCTCCGATGTGGACGCAGGCTATGTGTGGCTGACCCACCAACATGGTCATACGCTCTACCGCAATGTAGACCAGGAGGCTACCGAAGCACTGGAGGAGAATACGGGCAAGCTGGTCTACAACTACCAGATGGGCGTAGCCGGCAGTACCGACCCCAGCGGCATCGATGCTGAAGCCTCGCTTCGGAACGGGGCACATATCATCTACCAAGATACCAATAATTCCACGAATGATTTTCACGAAAGACTGTCATGCTCAATAAAAGACTAATATACACACTCATACTAGGCATGACGGCGCAGTATGCCGTCACCGCCAGTGCCCAGGACTCTCTCCTGCTCCGTGACTATCAGTACGTCAAGCAGCAGGACACATGGCTAAGCCTGCAGAACAACGCTGCACTGACCCGCTTTGCCTCGTCGAACATCGTAGAAGCCGAAGCCGTACTGACGAAAGGCAATGGCGGATGGGTTGACTACTACCAGTCGGACAACACTCTGACGGGCGACGTCCACATTGAGTCGCTCTACCGGTTGAACGCCCGTACCGTATTCTTCGGTGCCATCCGCTATAATAACTATACTGGCCGTGGCATGACGGGCTCGGCATTCATCGACCCTACACGGAAACCGTTTAACCTGGTGGAGGACTCGCTGACCAATGCGGGACGTAAGCATCGTGACACCTACCAGCTGGCTGGCGGCATAGGCATCGACATCTACCGGGGACTGTCGCTGGGAGCCCGCATTGACTACACCTCAACCAACTATGCCAAATACAAGGACCTGCGCCATAAGAACAAGTTGATGGACTTGAACGTGACGGCTGGCATCTATGCCCCCGTCAATCCTTGGCTGAACATAGGTGCCGACTATCAGTACCATCGCAATACGGAGAGCCTGGAGTTCTCCACGTATGGCAAGAGCGAGAAAGTGTACAAGACACTCATCGACTACGGTAGCATGATGGGACTGGTGGAGCAGTTCGGCAATGAGGGATATACCGACAAGACGCGTGAGATGCCGCTCTTCGAGGATGCCCACGGCGGTTCGCTTCAGATAGAAGTCGTTCCCATGAAGGCGCTGTCAGTATTCGGGAACTTAACCTTCAGCCACGGAACGGGCTACTATGGACGACTGTCGCCCTACACCATTACCCTCACCAACCACAAGCGTGACCAGCTGAAGACCGAAGCAGCCCTCACCTACCGGCTCGCCACATCATGGCACCGCCTCCGCTTCGCCTATTCCTATGAGAAGGTGAAGAACAACGCCGAGACCTACCGGGGACTGACCAATGACAACGGGGCGACGTATTATGAATACTACGACCCTGCTGAGACTGGTGACAAGCGGTGGAGGGAAATCGGAGTCAGCTATACAGCCCATCTGGGCATCAACGGGGAGTTGCCTACGTGGACAGTCACCGCCGACTACCATTGGATGCAACGCCGTCAACAGGCATACCTCTTCCCTTACTATCGGCAACAGAAGATCAGCAACAACGAGATAGCCGTCAGTGCTACCCGCCACATCACTACCGCCAAGGGAGTTTGGTCGCTGATGCTGAAAGGCACTTACCTGAAAGGCAGCGGTGCCCCATTTGAAGACGGCACTTTCCTGACACCCAGTGCCAAGCAGCCACAGCCAGCCACCATGGAGGCTTTCCTCTGGCGGGAATATCAGTATCTGACTGCTGCACAATATTCCGTCGGTGCACAGGTGAAATATGCCTTCATCTTCCCGGGTACCCGCCTCAAGACACATGCCAGAATCAGCGTAGACCACCGGAAGGGCAACGAGACTTACGACTATAGCGAGGGACAACGACACACACAACTATCAGCAGCCATTGGTTGCACATTCTAAAAGAAAAGAATATGAAGAAACTTACATTAATCCTATTTGCCGCCATGGCATTCATGACCTCAAAAGCCCAGACCACCGAACTGGCTGGGGAGTGGCAACTGACATGCAGTCCTTTTGAAGGGGGCGCAGCCTATATTCCTTTTACTGCCACCCTGGCTGACGACGGAAAATCGCTGGCGTGTCATGCCGACGCCTTCCTTACGCGCAACAGCCATGCCTATCCCATGGACTGGAAGATAGCTGTCGAGCAGCAGGACGAGCAGGTTCGGCTGGGATGGATACTGGATGCCGGGCAGCCAGCTTCCACAGAGGAATTTCAGGAAACTGCCAGCCAGTACATCATTGGAGGTGCAGACCCTGACGGTAGTCACCGCTACATCTACCTGCTCTCCGAGAACATTGAAACACAGAAGTTGGAAGGTATGACGCTGTGGAGCGATTGGCAGTCGGCTGATGCCACGACCTTTACCCTGCCCAAGATGCAGCAAATCTACGCAGCAGTCAGTCCAAACATTCCATACAACGGAGCAGTAGGCTACATCGACATCTGGGCCAGTGGGAGAATAGAAAAGAAAGGCGACCCCGCCGGTATCAGCGAAATCGTCAGTCAGCTTCCTTCCGATGGCGTATATTACGACCTGCAGGGACGTCGCCTCAGCGGAAAACCGCAACGGGGCATCTACATCCAGAACGGAAAGAAATTCATCATCAAATGAGGTTACGGCTCGTCCTTAACGAGATTACGGCTCATTGCTGACGAGCCGTAATCTCGTTTTTCTTTACATTATTTCACGTTACCCACTTTAATCAGGTACTCACCAATCTGGACGGCATTCAAGGCCGCACCCTTGCGAATCTGGTCGCCAGAGAGCCAGAAAGTCAAGCCATTCTCGTCGCTGAGGTCCTTGCGGACACGTCCTACGAAGACATCGTCCTTGCCGGCAGTC
>Ga0310691_10008857_pt1 | contig 10291 bp, 5 predicted proteins | sample 176DNAGHGlowgp2_FD_203887 | JGI IMG/M metagenome (GOLD analysis project Ga0310691, IMG submission 203887) | Sheep rumen microbial communities from Palmerston North, Manawatu-Wanganui, New Zealand - 1766 DNA GHGlow gp2 (v2) (version 2) | ecosystem: Host-associated > Mammals > Digestive system >...
GGGGGTGGACTGCCAGGACAGGCCCTTCTGGATGCCATTGGAGTTCTGGCCGATCTGAGCCATGACGGGGAACGCAACAGCCAGCTCGTCATCGGTGAAGCCGATGTCCTTCAGGTCGCCGGTGAAATCGCTTTCCACATAGTGCTTCACGAAAGCAGCTTCCAGGGTGAAGATGTCGGGAGCTTCTTCGGAAACAGCGGCATCCGGCACGCCCAGGGTGTTGTCAACCTTGGTCTCGTAAGCGGAACCATCGGTCGGATAAATCTGGAACTCGAACTCGATTTCCGGATGATTGGGGGCATAGTACTTTTCGATCATGCCCTGCAGTTCGTTGGTGAAAGACCAAACGACCAGCTTGGTTTTGGGGGCCTCAGCGCCAGCGATGCTCATGCATCCGAGCACCAGAGCCAGAGCCAGGACCAGGGAAAGGACCTTTTTCATAATGGGTTTCCTCCTTTTATTTTCGCGGCTGAGCCGCAATATTCTCAAACAGCGGTCCCGCTGTTATCGACTGCATCCTGAATCACATTCAATTCCCCGTTTGAACGGACATAGTATACTCCTCAGAAATGCGATTTGCAAGCACAATATGTAGTATTTTTGCGGGTTTGACACCGTTTTCCACATGTTTTCGACCCGACCGGAAACGTTAACAATCTTGAAAAACAATGTGTTCGTACATTATGTTTTTTTATGTTTTTTGTTAAAATTTTTCCTGTTTTTCTCTTCGCCTCCTGAAAAAAGATGAAAGGAAACGTTTCTCTTTGTTTTTTACCTTGTTTGATTTCATTCGACACCACAAGATATTGTGGTCCGTTTCCTGCTTCAGCGGGATGATATCCGTACTAATTCATAAATCTGATCGATTCCGTTCGCCTTTTGTGTCAGCCTGCAGAGCACAGCCGTTCTCAATCGATCCTCAGGATCAGCTGAAGGATGTTTTCTGCCGCCTTCTCCATTTCGCCGCGGGTCAGCACGCCTTTTTTCATGGCTTCCAGCAGGCGTTCCGGGAAACCGGTAGCCATCTTCATATCATTCCCGGCTGCCACTTCCTTATAATGTTCCCCGAGCGTCCACCAGTCGGTGGTAACCATGCCGTCAAATCCCCATTCTTCCCGGAGGATACCGGTCAGCAGGTCCTTGTTTTCGCTCGCCCGATGACCGTTGATAATATTGTAGCTGGTCATCATGGACCAGGGATGAGCTTCTTTCACAATGATCTCAAACTGCTTCAGGTAGATCTCGCGGATCGCCCGCTCCGAGGCCCGGGAGTCGCAGTTCCGCCGGTTGGTCTCTTTGTTGTTGAGTGCGAAATGCTTCGGCGTCGCCGCGATGTGCTCAGACTGAACGCCTCGAGTCAGGCTCGCCGCCTGTTTCCCCGCCAGCAGCGGATCCTCCGAGAAATACTCGAAGTTCCTGCCGCAAAGAGGATTCCGGTGGATATTCACACCCGGTGCCAGCCAGACCATGATATTGTTTTCCTTCGCTTCCTGTGCGACGGCAGTGCCGACCTCAAAGACGATCTCCGGATCCCAGGTGCATCCCAGCAGCGTTGCACAGGGAAAAGCAGTCGTAGCCACTCCAAGTTCCGGGTTGAAGCGGATTCCTGCCGGGCCGTCGGCTGTCATGATATTGGGAACTCCGAAGGCCGGATTGTTTCCGTATCCGAAAGTATTAGCCAGGCCGACATTCGGCTGGCCGCCCAGCAAAGCCGCCAGATCCTCCGCGGGCAGCGCAGCGACAAATTCCTTCAGGCTGATCTTTCCATCCGCCACATCCTGCAGTTTCATTCCGGTCACATGGCCAAAGTTTTTAATCCGCGGCACAGCGCGCACTTCCGGCGATGTATGGATCGCCGCATCCTCCAGCGGCACGAGGACGTTCGCGTTGAAATCATTGCAGGACGCCGTAGGCAAACTTTCATATGTCCCGTCCGCCAGCAGCCGTTTCTCCAGGCAGGTGGGAACCATCCGGGCCGTCAGCTGCTCCGTGATCCGATCTTCCGCCACCGTCCAGGCGTTCTCAGCCGTCACGGTATCCCGCACACTCGTCCCGATATGGAAGCGGTACTCGCCCGCTTCCAGCACCCAGGCGGACCGGGCCACTTTACCCAAGTCGTCGTAGGCAGCCATTTGGGAGAAGGGGAAGCGGATGTTCACCCATTCCGATTCTCCGGGCGCGAGGAGCCGGGTTTTCCGGTATCCGGCAAGTTCACGCTTCGGCCTGGACAGTCTGCCGCCCGGCGCGGAATAGTACACCTGTACCACTTCTCTTCCCGGATAGTCTCCCCGGTTGGTCACCAGCACCCGGGCCTCCACCCCTTCCTCGCCGAGGAGGATCTCCTCGTCCGTCAGTGCGAAACGGGTGTAGCTCAGTCCGAAACCGAAAGGATACACGACCTTTTCCGCGGCGCCCGGAATCGTCTCAAAATACCGGTAGCCCACAAAGACGTCTTCCGTATAGTTTGCATATGTGTCGCTTTCGTAGAAATCCGCGCAGCCCGGATAATCATCCAGCTCGGTGGCCCACGTATCCGTCAGCTTCCCGGAGGGCACCGCCAGACCCATGAGCAGCTCCGCCTCGGCGCAGCCGCCCTCCATTCCCCCCTGGCAGGCCAGCAGCAGGCCCTGAATGCGGGGATCGTCCCGGAAACAGGCCGTCTCCATGATCCCGCCGGTATTCAGCACCACGATCGTCCTTGCGAAGGTCTCACTCACCCTTCGCAGCATGCTGCGCTCCGCATCCGACAGATAGAAGTCTCCCCGTTCAAACAGCGCGTCGCTCATGCTGACCGCGTCGCCGGTCACCGGTTCCTTCCGTGCAATCTTCGCCTCTGGGTGTTTCCTGTCCCATCCCTCTCCGGAAAACCGGCTGAAGGAGACAACCGCCGTGTCGGTGAACGCCCGGGCTTCACGCAGGAGCTCATCGGGCACCGGCGGTTCCGCCACCATGCCCGGAACCCAGTGCGCTGCGTACTGTTCATTCACATACTTCCGGTAATACTCCACCGTTCCCTGATAGACCGTCTCCGCTCCGATGATCTCCGCAAATCCGTCATACAGGTTCCGGATATAGGGAACCGTCACGTCCCCGCTGCCTCCGCCGCCCTTGACATAATCGATCGTGGCCTTGCCAAACAGCGCCACTCTGCACCCCCGGGCAAGCGGAAGCACATTCCCTTCATTCTTCAGCAGCACCATACCTTCGCGGGCGGCTCTCCGGGACAGCGCGATATGTTCCTTTCCCGCAGTGACACGGCGGCCGTCCTTTCCGAGGGGCAGTCCGGGCAAATAACGTGAGCGGATCCATCTTTCCATATTGTCAGTCCTCCGTCATGTTGCAGATGAGGTGTTCCCCGATCTCAGGAATCAGAGGCAACAAACGCGCAGCGCGGCGGCATACCGTTCATCATGGCCATGGTCATGTCCTCCGCGACAGCTCATTGACTTCCAGCAGGTTCCTGCATTTCCTCGTAACAGCTACGGTGCCCGCGTCCGTGACATTCTGGCAAAGAAGGAACGTAACCTCCCGATCCGGGATATTGCTGAAATACGTTCCCAGCCAGCCGTCCCATCCGTATTCACCCGCCCGGGTCAGAAGCCCTGCTTCTCCCGGCCGGTCACATACGCGCATCAGGCAGGAATAACTGTACCCGCCGAGGCCGTCCCACATATCCGCCCGAACACGCTCGCTGAGCTGCGGCGTCCGCATATACCGGACCGCCGCCTCTGACAGAATGCGCCGGCCGCCGCTGGCAACACCGTTGTTGAGCAGCATCTGGGCAAAGGCCATATAATCGTCCAGGGTGGAAACGAGCCCGGCGCCGCCGGATTCGAAGGCAGGTTCACGACTGTAGTCGCCGACTGCCAGATTCAGATTGTGGAATTCTTCCAACCCCTGCTCCGTCCTCCGATAAACAGTCACCAATCGATCCGTCTTTTCCGGCGGAACCCAGAAAGCGGTGTCCTTCATATCCAGAGGTTCGAACAGTTCTTCTCTCAGGAACCGGCCGAACGGCTTTCCGGAGACAATTTCCACGATCGCGCCGAGGATATCGGCGCAGGTGCTGTAGCGCCAGCGGGTTCCGGGTTCAAATGCCAGGGGCAGTTCCCCCAGGCGATTGCAGAATTCCACTGTGCTCATCCCGCCCCCGGCCCGGATCAGGGTTTGATCCTCTTCAAAGACGCGGGTTGCATACTGTCCTGCGGGGTCCGTGTCCGGATAGCTGAGTCCCGCGGTCATCCCAAGCAGTTCCAGGATATACGGCGCACGAAGCGCAGGTATGATCTCTCCGTCCGCCCGGATGACCCGCGGATTCCTGAATCCCGGCAGATATCGATCCGCACAGTCCATCAGATCCAGTTTTCCCCGTTCCACAAGAAGCATCACAGCCGCTGCCGTGATCGGCTTGGTCTGGCTGTAAAGCCGGAAGATGGAATCCCTGGCCAGCGGTTTCTGTTCATTGATGCTGGCCATTCCGGCCTGGGCGTAGCAAAGCTCTCGCCCCTTCATAAAGGCAAGTACGCTGATTCCCGCCGCTTCCTGCCGGTCGACTGCTTCCTGCAGGCAGGCGGTCAATCGATCCTTCAGCAGATGATCGCTTATCGTTTCCATAATTGAATCCTCCTGAAGACCTGTTATTTTTCCTTGTTCATCTTTTCAATCAGTTCCAGGACCAATTCGCGTGTCAGACCGCCCGTGCCGAAGCTGAATGCGCCGCGCAGCGGCATATAGTTCATCATCGCCATGGTCATATCTTCCGAGACGGCTTCCTTCGCTGCTTCAGAACCACCGCTGCTTTCCTCGTTGCCGAAGATCTCCATGGTCTTGCGGATGACAGGCATCATAATCTCCTTCGCCTTCGGGTCAGCCATGATATCCATGAAGATGCTGTCCAGGGTATAACGCCGCGGCAGTTCCACCGTGGATTCAACCGTCACTTCGGCCTTCAGGGGCAGGTCGCGGCTGGATGCACCGGCTTCGACCGTAAAAACGCCGGATTCCACATGCCAGTCGTGGATCTCCTGGTTCCAGTAGGCAAAAGATCGTTTGTCGAGCGTGAAGGCCACTTCCTTGCTTTCCCCGGGCTGCAGCATCACCTTCCGGAAGCCCTTCAGCTCGCGCACGGGTCGGATCGGTGTACTCTCCGCGTCCCCCACATACAGCTGGACCACCGCCTTACCCGCCCGGCTGCCGGTATTCTTCACGGTCACCCGCGCCTCAAGCGTTCCGGTGTCCGCAATCCTGTCGGCACTGAGCTTCAGGTCGCTGTATTCGAATGTCGTGTAGGACAGCCCGTGCCCGAAGGGGAACAGCACGTCCATCTTCTTTTTATCGTAATACCGGTAACCGACAAAAATGCCCTCGCGGTATTCCGTCACGTTGCCTTCGCCGCCATAATAAAGATAGGAAGGATTGTCCTCCAGTTTGTTCGGGAAAGATTCCGGCAGGTGGCCGGAGGGGTTCACGTCACCAAAGAGCACCTTCACTTCGGCTTCGCCGACAGCCTGTCCGCCGAGATAGGCTTCCAGGACAGCCTGCACCCGGCCGATCCAGGGCATTTCCACCGGGGAACCGTTATGCAGGACCACCACCGTCCGGGGATTCGCGGCTGCCACCGCTTCGATCACCCGGTTCTGGCACTCCGGCATCCGCATGTGGGTGCGGTCGTACCCTTCGGATTCATAGGCATCCGGCAGGCCGGCAAATACCACGGCCACCTTCGCCTGCTTCGCCGCCGCGACCGCTTCGGCAATCATCTCGTCCGTCGCGTCGTCCGCGGCTACGGAGTAACCCTGCGCATAGGTCACCTTCAGGCCCTGCGCCTTTGCTGCCTCAAGCGCGCCGGTAGTCCTGAAACAGTTGATATGGCTGCTCCCGCCGCCCTGGAAGCGGGGTTTTTCGGCGAACTCACCGATGAAAGCGATCCCGTCTTCCTTTGACAGGGGCAGGACAGCGCCGTCGTTCTTCAGCAGCACCATGCAGTCAGCTGCGATCTCCGCCGCCTGCCTGTGCTGGGCTTCCTTGTCCCAGGGCGTATCCGGCTTTGCGTTCTCCGTATACCGGTACACAATGTTCAGGATCCGCTCACAGGCCTGATCCACAAGCTTTTCATCCAGCTTTCCGGACCGGACCGCTTCCACGATCAGGGCATCGTTCATGCCGCCGGACGCGGGCATTTCCAGGTCGAGGCCCGCCGCGACACCGGCCACCCGGTCAGACACAGCGCCCCAGTCCGAGACCACATAGCCCTCGAAGCCCCACTCCTTCCGGAGCACCTCCGTCAGCAGCCAGGGATTCTCGGAAGCATAAACCCCGTTAATCCGGTTATAGGAACACATAACTGTCCAGGGCTGCGCTTCCCTGACCGCCTGCTCAAAGGCCGGGAAATAGATCTCGCGCATGGTCCGCTCGTCACAGTCGGAGGAGGAACTCATCCGGCGGTGCTCCTGGCTGTTCAGGGCAAAGTGCTTGATGCTCGTACCGATATTGCGGCTCTGGACCCCCTGGATCAGGGCAGTCGCCATAGCGCCGGACAGGTAGGGATCTTCTGAGAAATACTCGAAGTTGCGGCCACACAGGGGGGACCGCTTGATGTTCACCGCCGGACCGAGGATGACGGAGACCTTCTCGTGCTGGCAGCTGTCGCCGAGGGCTTCACCCATGCCGCGGATCATATCCGGATCAAAGGAAGCCGCTGTCGCGCTGGCTGCGGGAAAACAGACCGCCTTGATGCTGTCGTTGATGCCGAGATGGTCCGCTTCCTCATCCTGCTTGCGCAGGCCGTGGGGACCGTCGCTCACCATGGAGCGGGGGATTCCCAGCCGTTCCACGGCCTTGGTATGCCAGAAATCGTCGCCGGAACACAGGCCCGCCTTTTCCTCCAGCGTCATTTGGGAGACCAGAGCTTTGATATCCATCTGTTCATTCTCCTTTTCCATATGTTCATTGTCCCCGGGAATATGCAAACGTTCTCATTTCTGCCCATATTATGGCATCCGCGGAAGCCGGCTGTCAACCGTCTATTTGCGCCGGAGGGTATCCGCGGTCTGCTGCATGACCTCCTCGCAGTCTTCTTCGTTGAAATATCTCGGATCCTCGATCATACTGAGCAGGAAAACTCCGTCGTCGCTCTCCACATAATACCTGCGCTCGCGATAGTCTGAAAACTTCGTGCTGTAGCCCCGCGCCATCCGGATTCCCTGCGGATTGGTATAGATTTCCAGCTCCGTCATCCAGTCGCAGTCCCTCAGTACGGCTTCCGCGCTCGCAAAGCCCTGTGCGTGTTCACCCCGGATCCCCCCGTCGAAAACGATATTCCCGGGTTTTTTGCCTTCGCCGGTAAACTTCCATGTCGCATAGCGGGAATCCGAGAATGACAGCGTGTATCCTTCGGGCGGAGTCACCCGGATATGCCCGTATGTCCTGTCAAGGCCGTTCGGCCTGAGCAGGAACATCCCGACGATCATCAGCACGAACAGCAGGGGGAAGAAGAGTCTCCGGATGATCCGGGTCCGGGAGACGACGGCTTCTTTCCGTGCCCTGCTTTCCTTCAGCCGTTTTCGTTTGAGGGCAGCTTTCTCATCCCCGCTCATTCTCATTTCATTTATCCACCGCAGGATATTCTTCCGGAGAAAGCGGAACAGGAGCGAAGCGGGGATGGAAGCCGCCAGAACCGCAGCAATATAGAGCGGGACCGATTTGATGTAGAGGATGCTTCTCCCGCTGTCCAGGAAACTGTAGCCGAACAGGTCCACGAACAGGCCGTGGATCAGATAAAACTCCAGCGTAATCGCTCCAAGCCCGGCCAGCGCCCGGTTGCCGAGCTTCACCTTCATCATCAGCAGGAAACAGAAGAGTACGTAAGCAACACTCACCAGCCATTCGGAAGCAGCGCTCATCAGCCGGTGCGGCACCTTCAGCATATTGATGCCCCACTCGCCGTAGTACCCGATGCCGTTCGCCTGCATGTACTGTGTTAACTGATAAAGCGCAAATATCGCGGCAAAGGACAGGATCAGCCAGATCCAGTAGCCTTTCCTGAAGAACCGGGTTATCTTTTCCTCATATTTCGCGAAAAGAAGGCCCAGCGGGAAGAGGATGATGCTGTTGTACCACCATTCGCCGCGCATCCACCAGTCGTCCTGGTGATCGATCAGGGAACCGAGCACAGTATAGGCCAGCGTGAAAAGGAAGACCCAGAAGATGGCAAGGCCTTCCTTTTTGCAGAATCGGAAGGCAGCCCAGAAGGCCAGGTAAAAGAACGGAATGACGATTGCGTACCACGAGTTTACATTGGCCATATGCAGGCCGGAAAGATACCACAGGACCTTTGTCAGATCCATCCGCTCACCCGACAGCAGGCGGATCACCGTGTACAGCCACTCCGACAGGTAAAAGGCGACGACGACCGGCAGGATCCTCCGGCGGAAAAAGCCCTTCAGGTAGTCCGGCTTGGTCTTATAGCTTTTGTACAGCCCCAGGCCGCTGCAGAACAGGAACACAGCAACTAACATATAGCCCATGGAAAGGAATACGTTCAACCCGTTCACAATCAGGCCCCGCGGCAGCCACGGAGCGCAGGTCTTCTGCGCCATGTGGTGCAGCGCGATCCCCAGCGCTGTGATTCCCTGCAGCGCCCTGGTCTGCTTCAGGGACGTATATTCCTCGTTCCAGGCACCTTTCCCGGCGCTGCGGGCCCCGAAGAAGATCAGCAGCGCCAGCGAAAAGTAAAACAGATACATCCAGTCCATTTCATTTCTCCCGCATTGAAGATGTGATCATTATATCAGAAGCCATTGTTTCTGAACAGGGAAACGGGTATTTTGTTCGCCTTCCCATTCCTCCCGTCTTACGATATAATACGGATAACGATCCCGACAGGAGGAAATGCCCATGAGTGAGAACACCCTGCTGCCCGAAGAGGCCCCGGTCCTCGCCGGTCAGCCGCTGGCCGCCCGGATGCGGCCTTCCTCGCTCGATGAGATCGCCGGGCAGCAGCACCTGCTCGGCCCGGGCAAGGTCCTGCGCCGCCTGATCTCCTCCGACAGCATTTCCTCCATGATCTTCTGGGGCCCGCCCGGCGTCGGGAAGACCACCCTTGCCCGGGTGATCGCCCTGCAGACCAAGGCCACCTTTATCGACTTTTCCGCCGTCACCAGCGGGATCAAGGAGATCCGCCAGGTGATGATGAAAGCTGAAGAGAACCGGGTTTACGGGATGCGGACCATCGTCTTTGTCGACGAGATCCACCGCTTCAACAAGGCCCAGCAGGATGCCTTCCTGCCCTTCGTTGAAAAGGGCAGCATCGTGCTCATCGGCGCCACGACCGAGAACCCGTCCTTCGAGGTCAACAGCGCGCTTCTCTCACGCTGCAAGGTGTTTGTGCTCCAGGCCCTCAGCCGGGACGATATCCTGACCCTGCTGCGCCGTGCTTTGACGGACGAGCGCGGCTTCGGAAAGGACAAGGTTACGATCAGCGAAAAGGCTCTCGGCGCCATCGCGGATTTTTCAAACGGCGACGCGCGCAGCGCTCTGAGCTCCCTGGAGATGGTCGTCCTCAACGGCGAAGTCGGGGAGGATGGAATTGCTGTCACGGATGAGATCGTCGCCCAGTGCCTGAGCCGCAAGAGCCTCATGTACGACAAGGACGGGGAGGAGCACTACAATCTGATCTCCGCCCTGCACAAATCCATGCGCAATTCGGACCCCGACGCCGCGGTCTACTGGATGATGCGGATGCTCGAGGGCGGTGAGGATCCCCTGTATATCGCGCGGCGCGTCCTGCGATTCGCCGCGGAGGACGTCGGCCTCGCCGATCCCCGGGCCATGGAAGTTGGCGTCGCCGCCTACCAGGCCTGTCATTTCATCGGTGTGCCGGAGTGTAACGTCCACCTGGCGGAAGCCGTGGTCTACATGTCCCTGGCCTCCAAATCCAACGCCATGGAAATGGCCACCATGGAAGCCAGGGAAGCCATCGAAAAAGAGCCTGACGCCCCGGTCCCGCTGGTCATCCGCAACGCGCCGACCCGCCTGATGAAGGACCTGTCCTACGGCAAGGGCTACAAGTATGCCCATGATTATGAAGAGAAGATCACCGCCATGCAGTGCCTGCCCGATGCGCTGAAGGACCGGCGGTTCTACCATCCCACCGATCAGGGGCAGGAAGCCCGCTACAAGGAACGGCTGGAACAGATCCTCGCCTGGAAAGAGGAACAACGGAAAAAGGAAAAGCAGAAATGAAGAAAATACAACTCTGCCGCGCGCTCCGGACCTTACTGCTCCTGCTGCT